>Ga0153992_100012_pt1 | contig 145744 bp, 137 predicted proteins | sample TSNC076MetaG_FD_104683 | JGI IMG/M metagenome (GOLD analysis project Ga0153992, IMG submission 104683) | Attine ant fungus gardens microbial communities from North Carolina, USA - TSNC076 MetaG | ecosystem: Host-associated > Fungi > Mycelium > Unclassified | place: USA: North Carolina, Lumber... | reverse complement strand
GCGCGGTCGTCACGGTCGAACCGACGCGGGGCACGGTCGTCACGGTCGAAACGACGCGGGGCACGGTCGTCACGGTCGAACCCGCGGGGCGCACGGTCGTCACGGTCGAAACGACGCGGGGCACGGTCGTCACGGTCGAACCCGCGGGGCGCACGGTCGTCACGGTCGAAGTTCCGGCGCGGGCGGTCATTGTTGTCACGGCGGGGGGCGCGGTCGTCGCGGTCGAAACGACGCGGAGCGCGGTCGTCACGGTCGAAACGACGCGGGGCACGGTCCTCACGGTCGAAGCTCCGGCGCGGGCGGTCGTCGTTGTCACGACGCGGGGCGCGGTCGTCACGGTCGAACCGACGCGGAGCGCGGTCGTCGCGGTCGAACCGACGGCCGCCGCGGTCGTCGCGCTGCGGGCGGCCCTGGCCACCGTCGCGCGGCTCCCAGTTCGGGCGGCTCGGACGCTCGCCCTGCGCCGCACGGCCGCGACGCTCCTCGGCGTCCCACCGCTGCTTCTGACGCGGCGCCGACGGGTCGGCGGCACGGAAGCCGCGGTGCTTGCTGCTGCGGGCAGCGGGGGTGCCGTTCGGGTGACGGACACGATCGGAGGCACGGTTGTCCGCGCCGCCCTTGTTGTACGGGGCCATGGCTACTTTCTCGGGGTGCAGACGTCCGCAGCGCCCGGCAGCGACATCGGCGGGGGCTGCATGCGGAGAGGGGGTTCTTCCCGTCGCGGATCGACGTGAATCCAGCCCTCGAGCAAACACACACCCAAACTTGAACTCCGTGATCACCATGTCACGGCGTCGAAGGCCGACCGATCGAGTCTACGCGACCACGCGCCCGGAAGCCAGCCCCACGGCGGACGGGCGGGCGACGACGGAGGTGATCCGTGCCTCCAGGCCGGGCGCCCGAGGTCAGGACTCGGCGAGCCGCCGTCGCTGCTCGGCCACGTCGAAGTCCGCTGCGGGCCAGGTGAGCTGCATGTCCTCCAGCGCGCGGAGCAGCAGCTGCTGGACCGCGAGGCGGGCGTACCACTTTCGGTTCGCCGGGATGACGTACCAGGGCGCGCGGGACGTCGAGGTCCGGTCGAAGACCGTCTGGTACGCGGCCTGGTAGTCGTCCCAGAGCAGGCGCTCGTCGATGTCGGCGGGGTTGAACTTCCAGTGCTTGTCCGGGCGGTCGAGGCGCTCGCCCAGCCGCTCCCGCTGCTCGTCCTTCGAGATGTGCAGCATGACCTTGACGATGCTCGTGCCCTGCTCGGCGAGGGCGTCCTCGAAGTCGACGATCGCACCGTAGCGTCGCTCGATCTCCTCCGGCGGGGCGAACGAGCGGACCTTCTGGATGAGGACGTCCTCGTAGTGGGAGCGGTCGAACACCCCGAGCTGGCCGGCGGCCGGGAGCTGCTTCTCGATGCGCCAGAGGAAGTCGTGCTCGCGCTCCTCGGCCGTGGGCGCCTTGAAGCCGGCGTAGTGCACGCCGTTCGGGTCGACCGCGCCGACGACGTGCGAGACGATCCCGCCCTTGCCCGCGGTGTCCATCGCCTGCAGGACGAGGAGCACGCGGCGGGTGTCCCCCGCGGTCGACGCCGCCCAGAGGCGTTCCTGGAGGGCGGACAACCGGGAGGCTCCGGCGGCGAGCGCCTCCAGTCCGTCGATCTTGCGCCCGGGGAAGCCCGGCGTGTCGTCGGGGTCGACGTCCGCCAGGCGGAAGCCCTCCTCGACGCGGAGCAGCGGTTCGGGGTCGGCGTTCCAGGCCTTGCGACGGCTCACGGGTCCTCCTGCGGGGTCGTTCCCCATCCTGGCACCGCGGGGGCGGGTCCGCGCGGGGGTGCGTCCGCGGGGCCGGTCCGCGCGGGGGCGGGTCCGCGCGGGGGTGCGTCCGCGGGGCCGGTCCGCGCGGGGCCGGTCCGCACGGGGCTGGTCTGTGCGGGGCGGCGGCCTCGTCCGATGGGCGGAGGCTGCTGCGCGGGGTTCGTCCCGCGGGTGGACGTGGCCGCACGGACGGCGAGTTACGGTGGACCCGATGAGGTCAGGCCGTCGCACGCTGCTCGCGCTCGTCGCCGCGGTCGTGGCGCTCGGCGCGGTCGCATCGTGCAGCTCGGACCCGGTCGGCGACGAGAACCGCACCGTCACGGCGGACCCGGTGATCTACCCGCTCTCGCTGCGGTACCACGGCATCGACGTGGTGGCCGACGTGCCGTACGGCGCGGACGCGTTGCAGCGCCTCGACGTCTGCCTGCCGGCGGACAGCGACCCGGGGACGACGGCGACGCCGAGCGTGTCGCCGGACTCGTCCCCGTCCTCGGCTTCGTCGTCGTCCTCGGCTCCGTCGTCGTCTTCGGCTCCGGCTGCGGCCGCGGCTCCGGCTCCGGCATCGGCTCCGCCGATCGCCGACGGCCGACCGGCGGTGATGATGATCCACGGCGGCAGCTGGTCGCACGGCGACAAGGCGACGGCGGCGTACCGCTCGGTGTGCAAGTACCTCGCGTCCGAGGGGTTCGTCACCTTCAACGTCGACTACCGCCTCGCCCCGACGGACCCGTTCCCGGCCGGGCTCGACGACGTCCGCCGGGCGCTCGACTGGGTGTTCCGGCCGACGACCCTCTCGACCTACGACGTGGACAGCCAGCGGGTCGGGGTGTTCGGGGGCAGCGCCGGCGGGAACCTCGCCGCGATGCTGGCCGTCACGGACCACGATTCGAGCGCCTCCGCGGAGGGCGACCGGATCCGCGCGGTCGTCGACCTCAGCGGGCCGACGAACCTCACAGCGCGGTCGACGCGGTCGGACGGTGTCTCGGCGTCGTTCCAGCGGAAGCAGCTGCTCTACCTCGGCTGCCGGACGTACGCGGATTGTCCGGCAGCGCAGCAGGCGTCGCCCGAGTACCACGTGACGTCGGACACGGCACCGTTCTTCATCGGGCACTCCACGGACGAGTTCATCCCGATGTGGGAGTCGCAGGAGTTCGCTGCGACGCTGCGGGAGCACGACGTGCCGGTGACCTTCGTGGCGGTCGAGGGCACGGCGCACTCGATCGCGCAGCTCGACGAGGCGATGAGCAAGCGGGTCGCGACGTTCCTGCGCCGGCACCTGGGCTGAGCCGGGCGCGGCGCGGCGGCGGCACGGCGCGGCACGGCGCGGCGGCGAGTCTCGGTGTGGGCGACACGTCTCGGGCCGTCGAGCGCGAGAAGTGTCGCCGAGCGCGAGTCTCGCGGGGGGGGTGTTCTGCGCCGGAGCGACAGGTTGCCGCCGGGGTCTCCCGTCGAGGCCGCGAGAGCGACACCTCCCCGCGGATGTTCGGCCCAGACGTGTCGCTTTCGCGGAGGGCCGCGTGGGGCACAGGCGGCCGCGAGTCTCGGTGTGGGCGACAGGTCTCGGGCTGCCGAGCGCGAGACGTGTCGCCGAGCGCGACTCTCGCGGGGCGAGCCCAGGCGGCGTGGGAGTGTCGCTTCCACGAGGGCCACGCGGCGTACCCCGGGTGGGTGCCACCCGGAGTCGGGACTGCCGCAGGAGCCCGCACGGCCGCAGACTTCCGGGGTGACCGACACCTCGACCCGCCCTGCCCGCGACACCGCCACCCCCTGGGAGCGCCACTCGCCGCTGCAGACCTTCGCCGAGCTCTCGCTCGGGCTGTCGTTCGCCGCCACCGTCGCGTTCGGCGGGTACACCGCGGCGACCGGTCAGCTGGCCGTGGTGTCGCAGGTCGCCGGGGTGCTGTTCCTGGTGACCCTCACGTGCGTCGTCGTGTCGTGGTTCCGTGCCGTCGAGCGCGAGGATGCCCCGACCGCCGCCGCGCGGGCCACCCCCGCGTCGGTGGACCCGATCGCGGCCATCGACGCCGAGTACCGCCGCTAGTCCCCGCTCGTCCCCGCCGCCGCGCGCCGGTCGGCCCGACGCTCGCGCAGCCGCTCGACGACGAAGTACAGCGCCGGCAGCACCACCAGGGTCAAGAGCGTCGACGACACCAGGCCGCCGATGACCACGAGCGCCAACGGCTGCGAGATGAAGCCGGACTCCCCGGTGAGCCCGATCGCCATCGGCACGAGCGCGAAGATCGTCGCGAGCGCCGTCATCAGGATCGGCCGGAGTCGCCGGGTGGCGCCCTCGACGAGGGCCTCCCGCACGCGGAGCCCTCGCCGCCGGTACTGGTTCACGAGATCGATGAGCACGATCGCGTTCGTCACCACGATGCCGACGAGCATGAGCACGCCGATCAGGGACGCGACGCCGATCGGGATCCCCGACACGATCTGCAGCAGGATCGCCCCGGTCGCGGCGAACGGCACCGACACGAGCAGCAGGAGCGGCTGGAGCAGGCTGCGGAACGTCGCGACCATCACCACGTAGACGATGAGGATCGCGACGAGCGCGGCGAGCAGCAGCTGGCTGAACGCCGACGACTGGCTCGAGGCCACACCGCCGATCGTCGCGGAGGCGCCCTTCGGCAGGTCGAGTCCGTCCACCGCGGTCGTGACGGACTGCACTGCCGCGCCGAGGTTGGTGGCGTCCGGGGTGACGGTGATCGTGGCGGTGCGGACGGCGTTCGAGGTGGTGACGCTCGTCGGTCCCTCGGCGCGCTCGACGGTCGCGACGTCGGACAGCGGGACGGGTCCGGTCGACGTCGGGATCGACAGCGCCCGCAGCGCGGCCACGGTCGTCGGCGGTTCCGGGTCCGCGATGTAGACGTCCAGCGAGGCGTCGTCGATCTCCACGGTGCCGGTGTCCCGTGGCGAGACGGAGGCGGCGACGATCCCGCCGACCTGGGTCTCGGTGAGGCCGAGCGCCGCCGCCTTCGAGCGGTCGACCCGAACGGCCAGGTACGGCTCCGCCGACGACAGGTTGCTCGAGGCCCCGGTGGTGTCGGCGACCTTCCGCATCTCCCGCAGGACCCGGTCGGCCGCCACCCGGAGCTGGTCCTGGGTCGGTGCCGTGACGTCGACCTCGATGTCGCTGCTGCCGCCGAACCCACCGCCCGCCGACGACACCGTGACCGTGCCGGCGTCGGACAGCCCGTCCAGACGCTTCCGGGTGTCCGACTGGATGCGCTCCTGGTCCGCCCCGGAGTCGGTGGTCACCGCGTACTGGATCGAGGCGGTGGTGCCGCCGCCGAACGCCGCCTGGATGGACTGGCCGCTCGTGCCGATCGTCGTCTGCACGGTCTCCACGCCGTCGACCGCGCGGAGCTGCTGCTCGACCTTCCGAGCGGCGTCGGACTGGACGTCGAGGCTGGTACCCGGGTCGAGGTCCTGCGTCACCGTGAAGGTGTTCTGGCCCGAGTCGCCGAGGTAGTTCGTCTTGACGAACGGCAACGCCGCCGCCGTCCCACCGAGGACGAGGACCGCGAGCAGGAGCACCGTCCAGGGGGCGCGGAGCACCCAGCGGAGCACCGGCTGGTAGCCGCGTCGCAGCCGGTCGGGGGCGGCCGCGTCGTGCAGGTCGGCGGCGGAGGCGAGCGTCCCGGTGGTCGCGGAGCGGCCGGGAGGCGCGGTGTCGGCGGACGCGTCGGCGGCGGTCGACGGGGTGGTCGCCCCGGCGTGCTCGTGCGGCTTCGGCGTGCGCAGGAACCAGTACGCGAGCACGGGCACGATCGTGAGGGCGACGAGGAGCGACGCGATGAGGGCCATCGTCACGGTGAGGGCGAACGGTCGGAAGAGCTCGCCGACGAGTTCCGCGACGAACGCCACCGGCAGGAAGACGACGACGGTGGTCAGGGTCGACGCCGTCACGGCGCCGGCGACCTCGCGCACGCCGTCGAGCACCGCCTGCCGCCGGTCGACGCCGGGCTGGAGGTGCCGTTTGATGTTCTCGATCACGACGATCGAGTCGTCCACGACACGGCCGATCGCGATGGTCAGCGCCGCGAGCGTGATGATGTTCAGCGTGTAGTCCGCGGCGCGCATGCCGATCGCGGCGAGCAGCACGGACGTCGGGATCGAGATCGCGGTGACGATCGTCGACCGGACGGACAGCAGGAACACCAGGATCACCAGCACCGCGAACCCGAGGCCGAGCAGGCCCTCCTCCGCCAGGGAGTCGATCGACTGCTGGATGTACGGCGCCTGGTCGAAGACGACGGTGATCTTCGGGTCGCCGGTGATCTTCTTCTCGATGTCGGGCAGGGCGTCCCGCACGGTGGTCGAGACGTCGACGGTGTTGGCCTCCTGCGTCTTCGTGATCGCGATCGTCAGGGCCTGCTGGCCGTCGACGCGGCTGATCGAGGTGCGCGGGGACTCCTGGATGGCGACCTTCGCGACGTCGCCGATCGTCGCCGCTGTGCTGCCGCCGGTGAGCGGGAGCGCCTCGATGTCGGCCAGGGAGGCGATGCGCTGCCCGGTCTGCACGGACAGGGTCGAGCCGTCCTCGGTGATCGTCCCGCCGGGGATGAGCGTGCCGTTGTCGTCGAGGGCGTCCGAGATGGCGGTCTGGGAGAGCCCGCGTGCGGCGAGCGCCGTGGTGTCCGGGGTGATCACGACGCGCCGGCCCGGGTTGCCGAAGACGTCGGCCTCGCGCACCCCGTCGAGCTTCTCGAGGTCGGGGATCGCCGTCGCGTTCAACCGGTCGACGAGCTGCTCCTGGTCGCCCGTCGCGGACACCGCGAGCTGGATGACCGGCAGGTCGTCGAAGGAGCCGGTGACGATCTGCGTCTGCACGGAGTCGGGGAGCGAGAGCGCGTTGACGACGGTCTGGATCTTGTCCTCGGCGCTGGCGAGGTTCGACCCGTAGGCGAACTCGGCCGACACGACGCTCTGCCCGGTCGACGACGTCGCGGTCGTGGACTTCAGGTCGGGGACCGCCTGGATCCCCTGCTCGATCTTCGTCGAGACGTCGTTCGACACGACCTCCGGCGTGGCACCCGGGTAGGCGCTGACGATCGCGATCTGCGGGAACTGGACGCTCGGGATGAGCTCCTGCTTGAGGCTCGTCAGCGCGATGCCGCCGAACACCGCGACGACGACGGTGACGAGCGCGATGAGGGCCCGGTTGCGGAGGCTGAAGACCGAGAGGAGGTGCACACCCCGATCCTTGCAGGGCGCGCCCGTGCGTGTGCCTCCCGACGGGATCCGGGGAGAACCGCTCAGCCGCCGAGCAGCAGGTACGCGCCGAGCACCCCGACGGTCCCGACGACCCCGGTGCCGAGCGCCACCACACGCCCGAGCGGGGTCCGGGCGGTGAGGACGGCGACGACGAGGACCGCGAGACCGACGACGATCTCGACGACCCAGGTCACCGGCCCCGTGGTGTCGGCGACCTGCAGCAGGGCACGCACGCCCTCGCCGACCAGCACGGCTGCGGTCGCCCCGAGGGCCGCCCCGCGCCACCACAGGTCCGGCGCGCGGACCGCCACCGCGACCACTCCCGCGAGGATCCCTGCCGGCACCCCCATCAGGACCCAGAAGTTCGTGATCGACAGCACGTCCGGGAAGCCGCGCAGGTTCGTCGTCGCCCAGTACCCGACGTGCATGAGCTCGAGGAGCACGACGCCGAGCACCGACGCGAGCGGCAGCGCCACGCGGCCGGCACGGACGCCGGCGAGCACGCACAGCAGCACGGCCACCACGAACCAGGGTCCGGCGGAGTTCGCGACGGTCGACAGGCCGGGGACCGCCTGGCCGAACGAGGTCAGCACGCCGGCGAGCAGTGATCCGGTCAGCGCCATCGTGACCCGTGCGGCCGGCGGCACCGCCGCGCACGGGACGCGGACCGGTTCGGCGGTCTTCATGGTCGTGTCCATGCGACCAGGCTGTCCGACGGGACTGCCGGCGCGCATCACCCCACGGAGCGAGATGCACCCTCGCGCCTCACCCCCGAGGATGACGGCGCTCAGACCACCGCCGCCAGCGACCCCCGCGTCCCGGCCGTGTCCCCGCCGATCCGCGCCCACGACCGCTCGAGCACGTCGACGAGCCGCTCCCGGTCCGCCGGCGGCATCGTGAACGGCACCCGGAGGAACCGCTCGAACCCGCCGTCCGGACCGAACACCCCGCCGGACGCGAGCACCACGCCCTCGGCCCGGGCGGCGAGCACGAGCGCGCTCGACACCGGGCGACCGAGCCCGACCCACGTCGTCAACCCGCCCGCCGGTGACGGGACGTCCCACTCGGGGAGGCGCGTACGCAACGCGCCCACCACGTCGTCGCGACCCTGGCGCAGGTACTCGCGCCGCGCCTCCAGGACGGCCGCCGTCCGCGGGACGAGCTCCCGCGCGACCAGCTGGTCGAGGACCGGGGTGCCCAGGTCGCCGGTGGGCCGGGCGAGCAGGAGCCGCTGCAGGAGGTCGGGCGACGCCCGGATCCAGCCGATGCGCAGGCCACCCCAGAAGACCTTGTCGGCCGACCCGATCATCACCACGGAGGCGCCAGGCCCCGGGGCGGCGGCCAACGGGAGCGACGGCGTCCCCTCGATCCGCAGCTCCCCCATCGTCTCGTCCGCGATCACCGTCGTGCCGGTGGACGCCGCGACCGACAGCAGCAGTGCCCGGGTGGACGCCGACATCGTCGCGCCGGTCGGGTTGTGCAGCTCGGGCATCACGTAGGCGACGGCCGGCGCGGTCCGCCGCAGCGTGGTCTCGAGGGCCGCGGCGTCCCAGCCGGTGCGTGCGTCGACGGGGACGCCGACGAGCCGGCCGCCGGCCTCGCGGAACGCCTCGTGGGCGTGCGGGTAGGTCGGCGACTCGACGAGCACGGCGTCGCCGCGGTGGACGAGGACCCGGGCGAGCAGCGCGATCGCGTGCTGCGCCCCGATCGTCACCAGGACCTCGTCGGCTGACGTGGGCAGTCCGCGTTCCGTGTAGCGCTCGGCGATCGCGGCACGGAGGCCCGGGTCCCCCACGGTGTCGTAGCCGATGCCGGCGAGCGCCGCCGGCACGTGCCGCATCGCCCGTTCGACCGCTTCGGCGATGCCGGGCGCCGCGTGCATCGCCGCCTTCCGGAGGTCGAGCACGTCGCCGGGGACCACGCCGCCGAGCCGCTCCGGGTCGGGTCGCCCGGCGAGGTCCCGCGGCAACCGGACCACGCTGCCGGAGCCGCGGAGCGAGACGAGGAAGCCGTCGGTCCGCAGCCGCGCGTACGCGTTCGCGACGGTGGTCCGTGAGACCCCGAGCGCGCTCGCGAGCCCGCGTTCGGCAGGCAGCCGGACGCCGTGCGGGATCCGGCCGTCGATCACGAGCACGCGGACGGCGTCGGACAGCGCCTCGTACGCGGGTGCGTCCGTCCCGGCACGCCAGTCGGTCAACAGGAGCGCCGCCGAGCGCGCGCTGAGCAGGACGGTGCCGGGCCGGGCGGCGGAGAGGACCGAGGACATGGATCCACGGTAGCGCGATTGGCTCTCGACGTGCAGTCCAATCGCGAGCACGATCGTGCCGTGCCCCGATCCACCGCCCTCACGCTCCGCGTCGTCCAGCTCGTCGTCGGCCTGTTCCTCTACGGCGCCTCCACCGCACTGCAGGTGCGCGCGGTCGTCGGGGTGTCGTCGTGGACGGTCCTCACCGAAGGACTCGAGCACGTGGTGCCGTGGTCGTTCGGTCTGATCACCGTGGTGTCGAGCGGGGTGATCCTGCTGTTCTGGATCCCGCTCCGCCAGAAGCCCGGGATCGGGACGCTGTTGAACGCCCTGGCGATCGGGCCGTCGGCCGACCTCGTGCTCTGGCTCGTCCCGACCCCGTCGGCGCTCGTCGGACGGGTCCTGTTGTTCGTCGCCGGGCTCCTGCTGCTCGCCCTGGCGACGGCGTGCTACATCGGCGCCGGGTTCGGCACGGGCGCCCGGGACGGCCTGATGGTCGGGTTGCACGAGCGGTTCGGCTGGCCGGTGTGGGCGGCCCGCACGGCGATCGAGGTCACGGTCGTCGTCGTCGGCTGGCTGCTCGGCGGCGACGTCGGTGCAGGCACCGTGGTCGCCGCGTTCGCGATCGGCCCGATGGTCCAGCCGCTCATGCCCGTCTTCCGCCGGTTCCCGTGGAGTCCGGAGCGCACGGCCCACGCGGGGGCGACCGGCCGGGAGGCGCGACCCGCCGCCGCCACGCCGGCCGCCTGAACCGGGTGGCCGGGTTCCCTGCGCCCTGCATGCTTGCGGAAGCGCGAGTCGCGATATAACGTGTCGTCCACAGACGCGATACATCGCGAGTTCGAGGAGGCAACATGGCCCAGGAGAAGTGGCTCGTCGAGGAGCCGAAGGTGATCGACACCGGCATCGTCCGCCGCTTGCGCGTGGGCCTTGCCGGTGGTCAGGTCGACGTCGTCGCGCACGACGAGCCGACCGCCCGCGTCGAGGTGCACAGCGTGACCGGCAAGCCGATGAAGATCGAGCTCGACGGCGACACGCTCACCATCGACCACCCGCAGGTCCGCTGGGACGACCCGATCGGGTTCCTGAAGTCCTTCCGCGGCACGGCCCGCGCCGACGTCAGCGTGCTCGTCCCCCGCGACGCGATCGTGACCGTCGGGCTCGTCTCGGCGGGGGCGCTGCTGTCCGGCACGAACCGGGGTGCCACGCTCAACACCGTGTCCGGGGACCTCGTCGTCGACGACGTCACCGGCGACGTGACCGTCAACGCGGTGTCCGGCACGACCACGATCCGCGAGCTCGACGGCGCCCTCACCGTGCACACCGTGTCCGGCGACGTCGTGGCGACGGGCGCGATCCCGCGCTTCTCCGCGGACGGCGTGAACGCGGACGTCGTGCTCGACCTGCACGGCACCCCGGACTCGGCACGCGTGAACACCGTGTCCGGGTCGGTCAGCGTCCGGCTCGAGGACGGCGTCCCCTACCGCTGCACGGTCAGCACCGCGTCCGGCAAGCTGCAGTTCGACGACTCGGAGATCCGCGGCGTGCGCGGCTCCTACGTCAAGCAGGGCGGCGAGCTGTCCGGCCAGTGGCTCGACCTGCGGGTGAACTCGGTGTCCGGCGACATCGCGGTGCTGCACGCCCCGCCGGTCGCGGAACCGGCAGCCCCGGCAGCCCCGGCGGCTCCGACGGCCCCGGTCAACGACGGCGAGGTGCCCGAATGAGCCCCGTCTTCGCGCACGGCCACCTGCGCCTGTACCTGCTCGTCCTGCTGGCCGACCATCCGATGCACGGGTACGAGGTCATCCAGGCCCTCGGCGACCGCTTCGGCGGCACCTACGTCCCGAGCGCCGGCACCGTCTACCCGCGGCTCGCCAAGCTCGAGGAAGAGGGGCTCGTCACGAAGTCCGCCGACGGCCGGAAGACCGTCTACGCGATCACCGACGCCGGACGCGCCGAGCTCGACGCCCGTGCCGACGAGATCGCCGCGGTCGAGGACGGCGTGAACGACTCGGTGAAGTCCCTCGCCGACGGCGTCCGCGCGTCGGTGGGCGAGGCGATGCGGTCCCTCCGCGCCGACCTCGCGGCGAGCGCGCAGGCACCACGCGGCCGGACCGCCGACGAGCCGGAGGACGTGCCGTCCGAGGGCGCCCGAGCGCTGCGCGAGGTCGAGATGGCCCTGTCGTCGTTCCGGCAGCAGGTCCGTGCGGAGTTCCGTCGGCGCGCCACCCGCGGCACGCTCGGCGCGGACACCGTCACGCGCCTGCGCGACGGCCTGGAGGCGCTGCGCAAGTCGCTCTGACGACCGCCGGCCGACCGGCGGTGCCGACCCGTGCCTCCAGTCCGTCCGCCACGAGGCGGGAGGACGGCGGCACGGGTCGGTCGTCACAGGCCGGCGTCCGCCAACGCGTGCATCGCGTCGCGCAGCGCACGCGACGCCCCGGCACCCGCCCACTCGTAGGCGTGCGTGAAGCGCTCGTCCTGCACGTACATGTCGGCGAGCGTGCGGAACCGGTCGGCGGTGAGCTCCGCCGCCGGGGTCGCCTGCGCGAGCCACGCGAACTGGCGTCGCGCGAGTGCCGTGCCGGCCGCCGACGTCGGTCCCGCACCGGAGGCGGCGAGCGCCGCCGCGTCCTGCGCGATCGCCCGCTGCTCGGCCTGGAACACCTCCTTGGCCCCGGCGTCCTGCGACGACCACCAGCGTGCGCCGCGGTCCCAGGCCTCGGCGCCCCAGCGTTCCTCGACCTCCTGCCTGAAACGGGTCTGGTCGAACCCGTCGAACGTGTCGGTGGCGTTCATGTCCTGTCCTTCCTCGATCCTCGTGATGGTGGTGCGCACGGCGGCCAGCTGACGTGCGAGCCGGTCCCGCTCCCGCTCGAGCCACGCGACGTGCGCGGTGAGGGCGGCGACGTCGTCCTGCTCTCCGTCGAGGACACGGCGGATCGCCGGCAGGCCGAGCCCGAGCCCGCGGAGGAGCAGGATGCGCTGCAGCCGCACGAGCGCACGGTCGTCGTAGCGCCGGAGACCGCCCTCACCGACGGCGGTCGCGGGGAGCAACCCGATCGCGTCGTAGTGCCGCAGCGTCCGGCTCGACACACCGGCCGAACGCGCCACGTCGGCGATGCTGTGCGGCGCTTTCGCAGCTGCACAGCGGTTGTCTGTCGGATCGCTCATGCAGACGACGGTAGACGTTGACGCAGCGTCAACCACAAGGGGTTTCCGGGGTGCGGTCGACCCGATCCGTGCGGGACGTGGAATACCGACGCCGTCACCCGTGTTGACTCGCGCTCCGAAACGAGTAGGTTTGCCGCTCGTGACGAACGAGATCCGGTCGTTGAAAGCGCGACTGATCGGGGATCCCCTCCCCTCCGAGAAGCTCGAGGGACAGCTCCTCCCGAAGCACCTGGCCCTCCCCATCTTCGCGAGCGACCCGCTGTCCTCCGTGGCGTACGCGCCGCAGGAACTCCTCATGATCCTGCTGCTCGGCGGCATGGCGTTCCTGACCTTCGCACCGTGGGTCGCCGCCCTCGTCGTGCTGCTGCTGCTCGTCGTCGTCGCGTCCTACCGGCAGCTGATCAAGGCGTACCCGTCCGGCGGCGGCGACTACGAGGTCGCGCACCGGAACCTCGGCGAGAAGGCCGGACTCGTCGTCGCGTCCGCGCTGCTCGTCGACTACGTCATGACCGTCGCCGTCTCGGTGGCGTCCGGCGTCGACAACATCATCTCGGCCCTCCCGGCGCTCAACCCGTTCCGCGTCGAACTCGCCCTGCTCTTCGTCGTGCTCCTCGCCGCCGCGAACCTCCGCGGCGTCCGCGAGTCGAGCAAGGCCTTCGCCGTCCCGACCTACCTGTTCGTCACGTCGGTCTTCGTGATGGTGGTCACCGGGCTCGTCCGGACCGCCCTCGGCAACGCCCCCGTCGCCGAGTCGGCCGCCTACACGGTGCAGAACGTCGAGCACACCACGCAGGCGGCCTTCATCCTGCTGCTGCTGCGCGCGTTCGCGTCCGGCTGCTCCGCGCTGACCGGCGTCGAGGCGATCGCGAACGGCGTGCAGGCCTTCCGCCGGCCGAAGATCAAGAACGCGCAGATGACCCTCGTGCTGATGGGGTCGATCGCGATCGTCCTGTTCGTCGGGCTCATCTCGCTCGCGCTCATCTCCCGCGTGCACTACGCCGAGAGCGCCTGTGACCTGCAGGGCTTCGCGAACTGCGCGACGACGCCGCAGCGCTCCCTGATCGCCCAGATCGCCGCCGCCACCTTCGGCGGCAACTCCGTGCTGTTCTTCGTCATCCAGGCGACCACCGCTGCGGTGCTGCTCCTCGCCGCGAACACGGCGTTCAACGGCTTCCCGCTGCTCGGCTCGATCCTGGCGCGCGACTCCTACGCCCCGAAGGCGCTCTCCACCCGCGGCGACCGGCTCATCTACTCGAACGGCGTCATCGTCCTCGCGCTCGTCGCGGCCGCGCTGCTCGTGGTCTACCGGGCGAACGTGACGAGCCTCATCCAGCTCTACATCATCGGGGTGTTCGTCTCGTTCACCCTCGGGCAGACCGGCATGATCGTGCACTGGACCCGACTGCTGCGAGCGGATCGGGCCGGCACCGCCGACGAGCCCGTCAACCGCGGGCAGGTGATGCGCTCGCGGGCGATCAACGCCACCGGCGCGACGTTCACGTTCGTGGTCCTCGTCATCGTCACGATCACGAAGTTCACGCACGGTGCCTGGCTCGTGTTCCTCATCATGCCGATCCTGTTCGTGCTCATGCTCGGCGTGAACCGGTACTACCGCGACGTCTCGCACGAGATCGAAGCCGACGAGGAGACCCGGTTCGGCGCGACCGGCGACCACGCGATCGTCCTCGTCAACAAGCTGCAGAAGCCCGTGTTGAAGGCCCTCGACTACGCCATCGCGGCGGAGCACGCGAGCTTCGAGGCCGTGCACGTCGCGATCGACGACGCCGAGGCCGACCGCCTCAGGGCACAGTGGGCCGAGCACGGGATCGAGGTCCCGCTCACCATCGTGCCGAGCCCCTACCGCGACATCTCGATGCCGCTCATCAAGTACATCAAGGCGCACCGGATGGAGCACGGCTCCGAGGTCGTCACGGTGTACACGCCCGTCTTCATCGTCGGGCACTGGTGGGAGAACCTCCTGCACAACCACCGCGGGCGTCGGATCCGGAAGAAGCTCCTGCTCGTGCACGGTGTCACGGTCGCCCTCGTGCCGTGGCTGCTCGACTCGTCCGAGCTGCTCTACGGCCGCCGTTCCCGTCCCCTGCCCGGTCAGGAGCGCCGCGGCGAGCCGATCCGACCGGCGCTCCGTCGGTCGCAGCACGGCGGCTTCCCGCACGACGCGCAGGAGGACCGGCTGCTCCGCTCGGCGCAGCGGAACAGTCTGCAGCCGCAGCGGAACGGCATGCAGCCGCGCCGTGCCACCCGGCCGGCGGGTCCGGCCGAGGGCGTCGACCAGACCCAGTGCACGGGCGAGATGCGGGTCCTCGTGCCGTCGCCGCCGCGCGGCTCGGGTCGTCCGTCGTAGCATCGGTCGTCATGACGATCTCCGACCTGCGCACCTTCGCCACGTTCGACGGGCACGGCGGCAAGGTCTCCAAGCGCGTCGAGGTGCTGGACCACGAGCCCACCCCCGGCGGTCCGCACGAGGGACTGGTCGCCGTCCGTGGCCCGCACCCCCTCGGCGCGCTCGACGAACGTGCCGCCGACGACTCCACCCACCGCATCGGCTGGGTCGACCCGGCCACCCTCCGCGACTGGTACCGGCCCGACCGCGTCGTCGTCTCACGCCTCGACGCGCGACGATCCGGACTCGAACCGGGCACGTACGCCGATTCGCGCGGCCGCGGTCGCGTCCGGATCGACGGCCTGGAGGCACGGCTCGGCCCCGACGGTCGACCCGCGTTCCGCGCACTGGCCGGTCCGGCGGACGCCCCGGTCGCTGATGTCCCACTGCCCACGGACCAGGCGGTCCGGCTGGTCGTGGTCCGCGAGGTCGAGGAGGGGCTGGAGATCGTGACGACCCCGGTCTCGCCGTTCCTGTCACCCGGCCGGTACACCGTCCACGGGGACGACGTCGTCGGGCTGCCCCCGCGCGCGGCGACCGGGCAGCAGCTCGTCAGCGCCGCGGTGCTGCTCGACGGTGAGCTGCACGAGGTCGAGCGGGTCGACGAGCGGGCGGCGACGATCTGGATCCGTCGGGGCGACCGGACGGTGCCGATCGCCGCGAGCTCGGTCGGGCCCGACCTGGTCCGGTACACCGCGGTCCCGGCCTGACCGGTCCGGTGTCCGGGGGACGCCGGCGTGGGCGGTCCGGTGTCCGGGGGACGCCGGCGTGGGCGGTCCGGTGTCCGGGGGACGCCGGCGTGGGCGTGACGGTCGGGGGTGCGGCGTAGCGTCCCGGGCATGAGTGATGCAGACCCGACCCAGCAGCCCGCCTCCGACCTCGCAGGAGCGACCCTCGGCGGACCCCGCCCCGACCCCTCCACCGACGCGAGCAAGGACCCCGAGGAGTGGGTGACCGGCGACGAGCCGATGACCGGCCCCCAGCGCAGCTACCTCGACACCCTCGCCCGCGAGGCCGGTGAGGAACGCCCCGCCGACCTGACGAAGGCGCAGGCCTCGGAGCACATCGACCGCCTCCAGCAGCAGACCGGGCGCGGCGCTTCCTGAGCGAGGTCCGCCGTTCGGCGGACCGGTGCCTGGGCATGTCCTGTCGATGCCCGGGCAGTCCCCCGGACGAGGGGGAACGATGACGCGTCATTGGTTAGCTTCGACGCCATGCGAACGACATCGACCTCCATCGGCCTGACCGCGCTCCGCATCGTCCTCGGTGTGGTGTTCACCGCCCACGGCGCCCAGAAGTTCGCCCAGGGCATCGGCTCCGTGTCCCAGGGCTTCTCCGGCATGGGCGTCCCGCTCGCCGAGGTCGCCGCGCCCCTCGTCGCCGGCCTCGAACTCGTCGGCGGCGTGCTCCTCGTGCTCGGCGTCGCCACCCGGATCGTGGGGGTGCTCCTGGCGGTCGACATGGTCGTCGCGGGCGTGCTCGCCCATGCCTCGTCGGGGTTCTTCTCGCAGGACGGCGGGTTCGAGTACGTGCTCGTGCTCGCGGTGGCGTCCCTCGCGGTGGCGCTCACGGGGCCCGGGCGGTTCTCCCTCGACGCGCTCGTCCTGCGCGCGTCACGCCGACGTCGGGGCGTGCAGGAGCCGCTGCCCGCCTGACGCGCTCCGCGTCCGCGTCCGGCTCCTGTCGCGTGGTGCGAGGTCAGGGGCCGTCGAGCGCCTCCATCACTTGCCGAGCGATCCGCCGTCCGGCCCGGTTCGCCCCGATGGTCGACGCCTGCGGCCCGTACCCGGCGAGGAACAGCCGGGGCTCGTCCACGGACCGCCCGTCCTCCACCACGATCCCGCCCGCCGAGGTCCGCAGGTGCAACGGCGCGAGGTGCCGGAGGTCAGCTCGGAAGCCGGTCGCCCAGATCACCGCGTCGGCGTGCACGTGCTCGCCGTCGGCGGTCACCACCCCGGTCTCGTCGAGCCGGACGAACATCGGCTCGTCGCGGAGCACCCCGCGGTCGATCCCCGCGCGGATGCGTCGGGACACCGGGACGCCGGTGCCGCTGACGATGCTCGGCAGGGTCTCGCCCGCCCGGGCGGCACGGTCCTGCTGGGCGACCGCGGCGACGGCCGACTCGACGTCGAGCGCCGCGGACTCCGACCACACCATCGGGCGCCGGGTGAACCACCGGGTCCGGGCGGCCACGCCGTCGAGCTCGAGCAGGAAGCCGATCGCGCTCGTCCCACCGCCGACGACCACCACGTCCTGCCCGGCGAACTCCTTCGCGCTCCGGTACTCGGTCGTGTCGACCTGCCGCCCGTGGAAGACGTCACGGCCCGGGTACCACGGGACGAACGGCGTGCCCCAGGTGCCCGAGGCGTTCACCACGACCTCGGCACCGATGCGCCCCGGGCTCCCGTCGGCGGACCGCGTCGCGACCCACAGCGCGGTCCCGTCGGCACGGGCCGGACCCTCGACGCGGGAAACGGACGACACCGCCACCGGGCGTCGGACCCGCAGGTCGTAGTGCTGTTCGAACCGCCGGTAGTACTCGCCGACCACGTCGCGGGCCGGACGGGACCGGTCGGCGTCGTCGAACCGGAGCCCCATGGCGTCCATGCCGGGCAGGTCGTGCACGCGGTGGGCGGCGCCGAGCCGGAGGGCCTCCCACCGGAACTGCCACGCCCCGCCGGTGCTCGGCGCCCGGTCGAGGAGCACCAGGTCGCTCCCGGGCCGCAGGCCGAGACGCCGCAGGTGGTATCCCACCGAGAGACCGGCCTGGCCGGCGCCGATCACCACGACGCGGGCGTGCTGGTCGGCCGAGGGCTGGGCGTCGTCTGTCATCACTTCGATTCTGCTGTGGGCGGGGCCGTCGCGGCGACGTCCAGATCGGGGTACATGGTAGAGTGATCGGCAGATTTCAAACCACGAATCGTTCGGTTCCCCGGGTGACTCCTCACCCGCCAGGACCGGACCAGAGCCGATCACGAGGGGGTCACGCATGGGGCGCGGCCGTCAGAAGGCAAAGCACACCAAGGTCGCCCGGGAGCTGAAGTACTTCAGCCCGGAGACGAACTACGGTGCGCTCGAACGCGAGCTCTCCGCCGGGCAGCACTCGGACGAGAACTCCTACGTCGACCGCTGGGCAGACCAATACGGTGATGACCAGTACGACGAGGGCGACGAGCTCGAATCCCAACAGGACCAGAACAAGTCCGCCTGACCCCGGCTCGATGACGACGCCGCGCACCCTTCGGGGGAGCGCGGCGTTTCGTCGTGCGCGGACCCGGTGCCGCACGCGCCCGCGCCGAGCGCCGACGCATCAGATACCCGCGCATCGTGCGACACCACACGCGTCGATCGACCGGCGCGGTGTCGGACCGTGCACGCGCATCAGATGCCGGCACATCGATCGACACCGCACGTGTCGATCGACCGGCGCGGTGTCGAAACATGCATGCGCAGCGACCGCACGCCCATGCGCACCCGCACGCGCACGCGCACGCGCAACCCATACGCGCACCCGCGGGCCCCGAGGTCGCACGACGCGCCGCGAGCGTTCCGCCCCGGTCGCACGAACTGCCGCCGGGAACGAGTCCGGACGGCAGTTCGTGCGACCTCGAGCCCGCGCCCCGCCCGAGCCCAGCCTCAGCCGGCGTACGCCCCCACGAGCCGCACCGCGCCGCCGTCGACGCCCTTCGCGCCCTGCTCGAACCCGTCGAGGTCCCGCGCGGCCGTCGAGATCGTCCCGACGCTCCACGACGCGAGGCCAGCGGCCCCGAGCGACGCGATGACGTCCGACGCGGCAGCCGCCGACACCACCGCGAACATCCCGATGCCGAGGTTCCAGGTGCCCTCGGTGTCCTCGATCGGCGTCCCGGCCATCGACGCGAGCACCCGGAAGACGGGGAGGGGCTCCCACGTCGAGCGGTCGACCTCGACCCAGGACCCGACGGGCAGCACGCGCGCGAGGTTCGCCGCGATGCCGCCACCGGTGACGTGCGAGAGCGAGTGGACGGCACCGGGGTGCTGGTCGATGAGCGACAGCAGCGGCGCCGTGTACAGGCGGGTGGGCTCGAGCAGCGCCTCGCCGACCGAGACGCCCGCGCCGAGCTCCGGCAGCGTGTCCGTGTAGCCGACGCCGTGCGAGGACAGGATGTGCCGGACGAGCGAGTACCCGTTCGAGTGCAGCCCCGACGACGCGATCGCGACGACGACGTCGCCGTCCTGCACGAGGTGCGCACCGAGCTGCGACCCGGCCTCGACCGCGCCGACCGCGGCTCCGGCCACGTCGTAGTCGTCTGGTCCGAGCAGCCCCGGGTGCTCCGCGGTCTCGCCGCCGACGAGCGCCGTGCCGGTCTCCGCGCAGCCGCGGGCGATGCCGGCGACGATGTCCGCGATGCGCCCGGGGACGACGCGGCCGCAGGCGATGTAGTCCGTCATGAACAGCGGCTTCGCTCCGACCACGACGATGTCGTCGACGACCATGCCGACGAGGTCCTGGCCGATCGTGTCGTGCTTGTCGATCGCCTGCGCGATGGCCACCTTCGTGCCGACGCCGTCGGTCGAGGTCGCGAGGAGCGGACGTTCGAAGTCCTTCAGGAACGAGACGTCGTAGAGCCCCGCGAACCCGCCCACACCGCCCAGCACGGAGGCGTTGTGCGTCGCCGAGACGGCGGACTTCATGAGCTCGACTGCGAGGTCACCGGCAGCGGTGTCGACGCCGGCCTCTGCGTACGGGTTGGGCATGCGTAGTCCTCCGCTAGGGCATGGCAGACTTGTTCGGTACCACCCGATTCTACGGTCTGGAGCACACCGCGAATGTGCGGCATCGTCGGCCTCGTTGCGCAGGGGCCTGCAAACCAATCCATCTACGACGCTCTGCTCCTCCTGCAACACCGGGGACAGGACTCGACGGGCATCGCCACGGTCGAGGGTCACATCCACCACATGCACAAGACCCGCGGGCACGTGCGGGAGGCCTTCCGCACCCGTGACATGCGGTCCCTCCTCGGCACCATGGGCCTCGGCCACGTCCGCTACGCCACGAAGGGCGCGGCGAGCAACGAGGAAGAAGCCCAGCCGTTCTACGTGAACGCGCCCTACGGCATCGTCCTCGTGCACAACGGCAACCTCACGAACACGCGGGAACTCACCCGTGAACTGTTCGACATCGACCGCCGGCACCTCAACACGTCGAGCGACACCGAGCTGCTCGTCAACGTGCTCGCCCACGAGCTCCAGGGCCAGGTGCGCGGCAAGGACCTCGACCCCGGGCAGGTGTTCGACGCCGTCGAGCGCGTGCACGAGCGGGTGGAGGGCTCGTACGCGGCGATCGCGACCATCGCCGGGCACGGGCTGCTGGCGTTCCGCGACCCGTTCGGGATCCGCCCGCTGATCCTCGGCCACAAGCTCGACGAGGCCGGGAATCCCGAGTGGGTGGTCGCCTCCGAGTCGCTGGTGCTCGAGTCCGGCGGCTACGAGATCGTCCGCGACATCGCCCCCGGCGAGGCCGTCTTCATCGAGATGGACGGCCAGATGCACGCTCGCCAGTGCGCGAGGAACCCGCGCCTGGTGCCGTGCTCCTTCGAGTACGTGTACCTCGCCCGTCCCGACTCCGTGATGAACGGCATCTCGGTGTACGACGCCCGACTCCGGCTCGGCAACCGTCTGGCGGACACGATCGCGCAGTACGCCCCGACCGGCGACATCGACGTGGTGATGCCGATCCCGGACTCGTCCCGACCCGCGGCGATGCAGGTCGCGCAGAAGCTCGGCATCGAGTACCGCGAGGGCTTCTACAAGAACCGCTACGTCGGCCGCACGTTCATCATGCCGGGGCAGGCGGAGCGCAAGCGCTCCGTGCGCCAGAAGCTCAACGCGATGTCGTCCGAGTTCAGGGGCAAGAACATCCTGATCGTGGACGACTCCATCGTCCGGGGCACCACGAGCAAGGAGATCGTCGAGATGGCCCGCGCCGCCGGGGCGAACGAGGTCACCTTCACGAGCGCCGCTCCCCCGGTCCGGTACCCGCACGTGTACGGCATCAACATGCCGACCCGGGCGGAGCTCATCGCGCACGACCGGAAGATCCCGGAGATCAACCGCGTGCTCGGCAGCGACCACCTGATCTACCAGGAGATCGGCGACATGCGCGACGCGATCATCGAGGGGTCCGACGTCACGGACCTCGAGATGAGCTGCTTCACCGGTGAGTACGTCACGGGCACCGTGACGCCGGAGTACCTGTCCTGGGTCGAGGCGAACCAGCTCAGCTGAGCGCGGGTCGCGAACGCGACCGCCTGACGGACGGGAGGCACGGTGCCAGCTGGCACCGTGCCTCCCGTCCGTCGGTCCGGTCGCGTCTACCGCGTCTGGTCGCCGTGGTCCTCGATCTCGCCCTCGACCGTCTCCGGCGGGAGCTCGACCTCGACCCGCTCCGCCGTGAGGCGGGCGGCCCGACGCGCGAACACGCGGTCCAGGACGACGGCGACGAGGGCACCGAGGAAGGCGCCGATGGTGACGCCCCACAGGCTGAAGTACCCCACCAGGCTGCCGAAGCTCGCCGTCTCCTGCTGGTCGCCGCGGTCGATGTTCATGGTCGCCGACACCACGATCAGGGTGGCGACGAAGCCGAGGAGCGCGCCGCCCACGATGAAGACGCCGAACTTCGGGGCCCGACGGATCGTCACCTCGTCGGAGGAGGTGACGGCGTTCGGCGCCGGAGCCGGTCGTTCGTCGGGTCGGTCGGTGTCGCTCACCCGTCCATTGTCCCCCACTGTGGGACGTGCTCCGGCCTGTGCGGCTCGGGGCGTTCCGGGAGAGGATGGTCGAGACCGAGCGGTATCCCACGGGCGGAGGTGACACGGATGCACGAGCGGACCAGCCGTCGTCCCCGGGTCCCGGCCCGGATCGCCTGGCCCATCCTCCAGCGACGCGAGGAGGACCGGGCCGTCGCGGTCGTCGCCGAGCACCGCTGGAGCGTCGCGCTCGTCGGGGCGCCCGGGCTCGGGAAGAGCTCCGCCGCCGTCCGGGTGACGGACCGGGTCGCCGGTCGGGACCCCACGGGACGGACCCTCGTCGTGCCGATCACCGCCGTGGCCGCGAGCCGGTCGATGCCGTTCGGCGCCGTCGCCGAGCGCTTCGGCGAGCTGCCGGGATCCCTGGCCGAACTCGTCGGGGCGGGCGGGGCCGAGCAGCGCCTGCGGGAGACGGAGGCCCTCGCCGACCGGGACGTGCTGCTCCGCGTCGACGACGCCGACCACCTCGACGCCATCTCCGCCCGCTACGTCGCGTGGCTCGTCCGCGAGCAGGGCGCCCGCCTGGTGCTCACCTGCCGGGACTTCACCGCACTCCCGGAGCCGCTCCGCGCGCTGTGGCAGGACGACCTGCTCGAACGGATCGACCTGGAGCCGCTCGACCTGCACGAGACGTCCACGCTGATCGCCGAGGCCCTCGGCGCCCAACTCGAGACCGCCTCCGCCGAACGGGTGCACCGCGCGACGGCCGGCAACCCGCTCTACATCCGCGAGGTCGTCCGGTCCGCGCTCGCGTCCGGCGCCCTCGACCAGACCGCCACCGGCTGGTACTGGCGGGGACGGGTCACGGCGTCGAACAGCCTCGCCGACATGTACCGCACCGAGCTCGGCTCGCTGCCGGAGGACCTGCGCGACGTCGTCGACATCGTCGCCCTCGCCGACCCGATCCCCCTCCCCCGGCTCATCGGCCTGGTGAGCGGCGGGGACGTCGATCGGGTGGTCGCGCTCGGCCTGGTCCGCATCGACGCGCTCGAGGACGGCGTCGCGGTGGTGCGGCCCTCGCACCCGCTCGTCGGCGAGGTCGTGCGGGCCCTCGTCCCGGTGGCCAGGCGGACGGTGCTGTTCGCCCGCGCGAACGCGTTCCGCACCGACCGCCCCGAGGGTGCCCCGCCCGCCGCACGGCTCCGGGCCGCACTCTGGTCGCTCGAGTGCGGCGTGCTGCCGCCCGTCGACCAGCTGCTCGACGGCGCCCAGGTCGCGGTCCAGCTGCAGGAGCACGAGAGCGCGATCGCCCTCGCCTCCGCGGCGCTGCGCACCACGGTGACCCCGACCGAGCGGGTCGCCGCGCACTGCCTCCGGTCCCTCGCGCACTCGTACAGCGCCGGACGCGAGGCCGGTCGCGCCGACGCCGAGGCCGCGTGGGCCGTGGTCCGTTCCGCGCCGCAGGAGGTCGACGACGCGGCGGTGATCGAGGCGTGCGAGACCCTCGCGAACATCCGGCAGTTCCACGACGACGACGTCCTCGCGGCGGTGGCCCTGACGGACGTCGCGGTCCGGTTCGTCACCGGCGACGCGGTCGAGCGGCTCCGGTTGCTGCGCCTCGCCCACCTCGGCTGGGGCGGCCGGTTCGAGGAGGTCCGCGCCGAGCTCGAACGGTCGGGCGTGGTCCAGGCGCCGACGGTACCGTTCGCGTTCCTCTGCCTGGCGCCGTGCGCGGTGATGGCCCTCGCGACGGCGGGACGGCTCGACGAGGCCGCCGCGTTCGGACGGGCGTGCCTCGCGACCGCGGTGGAGCACCTGGAGGAAGCCCCCTGGAGCGTCGGCGAGATCGTCTCCGTGATGCACCAGCTGCAGGTCTGGCGCGGGGACATCGCGGACCTGATCACCGAGGTCCCGGTCCGGCGGTCGAGCCCGTACCTCAAGTACGACTTCACGCTCGAGCTCATCGGCGAGGGCAACCTCGCGCTCGGGCAGCGCCGCTGGGAGGCCGCGGTCGCCGCCTTCTCGGCCGCCTGCGAGCGGTACGACGTGGCGGACCACGGCGGCTTCGCGGCGTACCCGTGGGCGCGCCTGGCGATGTCGTACGCCTATGCCGGGCGTGCGGAGGAGGCCACGGCGGCGCTCGAACGTGCCCGGACGACACCGCTCCGGGCGATGCGGATCATCGGCGAGCAGATCGCGGTGACCATCGCGTGGACCGAGGCGGTGCTCGGGAACCCGGCCGGGCTCCGGCACGCCGACGAGATCATCGCCCGGGCGACGGCGAGCGGGTCCTGGACGCACGTCATGTACGCGCAGACGCTGCACTACACGAACGACATGCTGAACGGACGGGACTCCGCGGCGTCCCTCGACCGGATGCGCACGGCCGCGGCCCGTGTGGACGGACCGCTCGCCGGCGCCATCGTCGAGTACGCGGACGCGATCCGCGCCGACGACCAGACCCGGATCATCGCGGCGCAGGGCGTCCTCGCGACGCACGGGATGGCGGTCACGGCGGGCCGGACGAAGCCGCCGCTGACGAACCGGGAGTACGAGGTGGCGAAGCTCGCCGCCGAGGGACTGAGCAACCGCCGCATCGCGGAGAGCCTCGGGCTGAGCGTCCGGACGATCGACGCGCACCTGTCGCGCGTGTTCACCAAGTGGGACCTGCACGCGCGCACGCAGCTCGGCGAACTGCTCTGAGGCGGCCGGTGGGGTGTGCACCGGAGCAGCCGGATGTCGCAGCAGCGTTGCGGAATGCAGCACGACTCGCCGGAACGGTTGACACGGTGTGACGAATGTCGCGTACCTTTGACCCTGTCGCCGGGTTCGGACCCGTTCGGGTCGGGTCCGAATCCCGGCGACTTCCACGGTATTGGCCCGCTCGATGACGTCACATCAGTAGGTACTACCTAATTCGGTCCGCCGCTCGGACCGGGCTCAGACGTCCAGCCGCACCGGCAGGAACGCCGTCAGGTCCGCGCGGGAGCCGGACGCGCTGACGCGCGACTGCGCCACGGCCTCGTCCCACCGCATCTCTCCCATCGCGAGCGCCAGCCACGTCGCCGCGTCCGTCTCGACCACGTTCGGCGGGGTGCCACGGGTGTGCCGCGGACCGGGCACGGCCTGCACGGCGGCGAACGGCGGGACCCGCACCTCGACGCTGTTGCCCGGCACGTCGTCGGCGAGGCGCTGCAGCGACCAGCGGACGGCCGTCGCCAGGACCGGCCGGGCGGTCTCCCCGCGTCGGACCGCGGCGAGTGCGGCACGTCCCTCGGCGTCCTCGATCCTCCTGGGTGGCATCTCCACAGGCTAGCCGTCGCATCGCAACGGGCTCGGACGGATCGGTAGGGTGATCGGGTGCGAATCCTCGTCCTCGGTTCCGGTGCCCGCGAGCACGCGATCATCACGGCCCTCCTCGCGGAGGACGCCGGTCACGTCATCACGGCCGCGCCCGGCAACGCCGGCATCGCCGCGGACGTCGAGACGGTGTCGCTCGACCCGACCAACGGTGCGCTCGTCGCCGAGTACGCGCTCGAGAACGGCATCGAGCTCGTGGTCGTCGGCCCGGAGGCACCGCTGATCGCCGGCGTCGCCGACCCCGTGCGCACCCGCGGCATCCCGGTCTTCGGCCCGAGCAAGGCCGCCGCGCAGCTCGAGGGCTCGAAGGCGTTCGCCAAGCGCATCATGTCCGAGGCCGCCGTCCCGACCGGCCGACCGGTGTACGCCGGCACCGTGGACGAAGCCGTCGCCGCGATCGACGAACTCGGCGCACCGTACGTCGTGAAGGCCGACGGGCTCGCCGCCGGCAAGGGCGTCCTCGTGACCGAGGACCGGCAGGCCGCCATCGACCACGCCACCTACTGGCTGCAGCACGGGCACGTGGTGGTGGAGGAGTTCCTCGACGGGGAAGAGGTCTCGCTCTTCTTCCTCAGCGACGGGCACGACGTCCGCGCGCTCAGCCCCGCACAGGACTACAAGCGACTCGGCGACGGCGACGTCGGACCGAACACCGGCGGCATGGGGGCGTACTCGCCGCTCCCCTGGCTCGCCGACCGCTGGGCATCGGAGCGGGCCTTCGTCGACGAGGTCACCGACCTCGTCGCGCTCCCCACCGTCCGCCGGCTCGAGCACGAGGGCACGCCGTTCGTCGGTCTGCTCTACTGCGGCCTGATCGTCACCGAGCAGGGCGTCCGGGTCATCGAGTTCAACGCGCGCTTCGGCGACCCGGAGACCCAGGTCGTCCTGCCCCGCCTGGCCACCCCGCTGAGCGGCCTCATGCTGGCCGCGGCCACCGGTCGACTCGGCTCGACGCCGGACCCGACCTTCCGCGACGACGTCGCCGTGACCGTGGTCCTGGCGAGCGAGGGCTACCCCGAGAACCCGCAGACCGGTCGTCCGATCACCGGCATCGACGCCGCCAACGCGCGCGAGGGAGTCTCCGTCGCCCACGCCGCGACCGGCGTCCTCGACGACCACCTCGTCGCGACCGGCGGCCGGGTGCTCAGCGTCGTCGCCACCGGCTCCACCTTCGCCGAGGCCCGGGACCGCGCCTACGCCGGCCTGGGCGACATCGCGCTCGAGGGCGCGCAGTTCCGGACCGACATCGCCGCGAAGGTCGCCCGATGAGCGCCGCGCCCGTGCTCGAGGGCTGGCAGCACGTCTCCTCCGGCAAGGTCCGTGAACTCTACGTGCCCGACGGCACCCCCGACGTGGCCAGTGCGAGCGAGCTGCTCCTCGTGGCGTCGGACCGCGTCAGCGCCTACGACTTCGCGCTCGAGCCGCCGATCCCCGGCAAAGGCGAACTGCTCACCCGGCTGTCGCGCTTCTGGTTCACGCGACTGGCCGACGTCCCGAACCACCTCATCGCCCCCTCCGCGGGTGGGACCCCGGTCCCGGCGTCGGTGGCGTCGCGGTCGATGCACGTGATGCCGCTCGAGATGTTCCCGGTCGAGTGCGTCGTCCGCGGGTACCTCGTCGGCAGCGGCTGGGCGGAGTACCAGGAGTCCGGCAGCGTCTGCGGCGTGCAGCTCCCGACCGGGCTGTCGAACGGGGACCGGCTGCCCGAGCCGATCTACACCCCCGCGTACAAGGCGCCGCAGGGCGAGCACGACGAGAACATCTCGTACGAGCAGACCGTGTCCCTGGTCGGGGCGGACGTCGCGGCGCAGCTCCGGGACCTCTCGCTGCGCGTGTACTCCGAGGCCGCGGCGATCGCCCTGGAGCGGGGGGTCGTCATCGCGGACACGAAGTTCGAGTTCGGGCGCGATGCATCGGGCACGATCCGGATCGCGGACGAGGTCCTGACGAGCGACTCGAGCCGGTACTGGGACGCCCGTTCGGGGAACCGCACGGAGTCGTTCGACAAGCAGATCGTGCGGGACTGGCTCAGCGCGAACTGGGACCGGCAGGGCACGCCCCCGGTGCTGCCCGAGTCGATCGTCACGCGGACGGCCGAGCGCTACCGGGAGCTCATCGAGCGCCTCGGCGCCTGACCCCCGCGCGGCGCGCCGCGCGCGCCGCGCCGCGCGCGCCGCGCGCGAGCGCCGCGCCGCGCCACGCCGCTCACTTCCGCCGAGATCGCACGAAGGGCCGCTCGGCGGCCCCGAGCACGACCAAGAGTGCGATCTCGGCGGACGACGCACGGCGTGTCCTGCCCGCTCGCGGCACCGCGCAGCCAGGAGCCGCGCGGACGACCCGCGCCGCGCCTCCCGGCCACGCACCCACGCACCCACGCGCCGAGCGCGAGCCGGGCCCGCCCGCCGCGCCACGCCGCTCACTTCCGCCGAGATCGCACGAAGTGCCGCTCGCCCGCCCCGAGCACGACGAAAAGTGCGATCTCGGCGGACGACCGGACCAGACCGGACGACCGGCCCGGACGACCGGCCCGGACGACGAGACCGGCCCGGCCCGGTCCGACCAGACCGGCCCGGCCCGGCCCGGACGACCAGACCGCCCCGGCGGACGACGCACGGCGCGAGGGACCGCAGCCCCGCGCGGTCAGTCGCGCGCGACGACCACGACCGTCAGGTCGTCCCCCGGGTCGTGGGTCGTCGCCCGGGTGCGGACGCGCTCCAGGAAGACGTCGATCTCCGGCGCGTCCCGCCACATCGCGCCGAGGGCCCCGAGCGACGCCAGGGTGGAGTCCCACAGCTCGAGCGCCCCGTCGCTGACGAGCAGGAGCACGTCGCCGGGCTCGAGCTCGAGCGAGCCCGCGACCCGCGCGGCGCCGGCCGGGTGCAGCCCGATCGGCAAGTCCGACGACCGCAGGACGCTCTCCGTCCCGTCGGCGTGCAGGTGCAGGACGAGCCCGTGGCCGGCGTCGGTGAACTCCACCCGCCCGGTCGACGGGGTGAGACGCCCGTGGAACAGCGTCGCGAAGGACTCCGCCCGCGACAGGTCCGGGCCGACCTGGGCCTCGAGCGCCGCCACCGCCGCGCCGGACGCCGCCGTGCCTCGGGCGAGCAGCGCGCCGCGGATCGTCGCGGCGAGCAGCCCGGCGGACATGCCCTTCCCCATCACGTCGGCGATGGTCACCACGAGGGTCTCGCCGTCGAGGTGCCAGTCGTGGAAGTCGCCCGAGACGACGCCGTACGGCCGGGACATCCCACCGACGCGGTACCCGGGCAGCTCGACGGCGGACGGCTCGAGGCCGGCGAGCACGGAGCGGAGCCGGTCCTCGTCGGCGCCGGCGGCGAGTTCGCGTTCCGCCCAGACGCCGAGCTCCTGCAGGAGCGCGAGGTCGTCGGGTTCGAGCGTGCGGGGCTGCGGGTCGATCAGGCAGAGCGTGCCGACCTTGACGTCCTCCTCGCCCGCGTGCAGCGGGACACCGGCGTAGAAGCGGACGTTCGGGTCGCCGACGACCATCGGCATGTCCGAGTACCGGGCGTCGGCCCGCGCGTCGGGGACCACCACGGGGCCGTCCACCGCGAGCGTCCGGCCGCAGAACGTGTCCTGCAGGGGGATCGTCGGCCCGAACACGGTGTCGCTCTGCTGCGACTTGATGAAGACGTCGTCCTCGCGCGCGAGGTTCAGGAACGAGCCGCTCACACCGAAGGCCTCCCGCGCGATGCGGGTGATCCGCTCGAAGCGTTCCTCCGCGCCGCCCTCCACGACGTCGAGCGCCGCGAGCAACGCGGCCCGCCGGACGGCTTCCGGAGCGGTGCGGTCCGAGACGGCGGAGTCGAGGTGCATGCATCCACGCTAACGCGCCTACCGGACAGTCCCAGTCCCCAGTACGGAGGACGCGTGACAGATGTCACGACGGATCCGTGACGCACGGCAGAGGGACGGGACCGCCCCGGCCGCCAGGCTCGGACCCGTGAACGACACTCCGATCATCCAGCTCCGCGACCTCCGCAAGCGCTTCGGCGCCGTGACCGCGGTCGACGGCGTCGACCTGACGATCCGTCCGGGCGAGGTCGTCGCCCTCCTCGGCCCGAACGGCGCCGGCAAGACCACCACGGTCGACCTCGCGCTCGGCCTGTCCACACCGACCACCGGCGAGGCACTGCTCTTCGGCGAGGAACCGCGCGCCGCGGTGGTCACCGGGCGTGTCGGGGCGATGCTGCAGGGCGGCGCGTTGCTGCCGGACACGACGGTCCGGGACGCGGTCGCCCTGGTCGCCGCCGCCCACCGCCGACCGATGCCGGTCGACGAGGCGCTGCGGCGAGCGCGCTGCACCGAGATCGCCGGACGCCGGGTGAACAAGCTCTCCGGCGGGCAGCTGCAGCGGGCGCGGTTCGCGGTCGCCGTGGTGTCCGACCCGGACCTGCTCGTGCTCGACGAGCCGACCGCGGCGATGGACGTCGAGGCCCGTCACACGTTCTGGTCATCGATGCGCGAGTTCACCGACGCCGGGCGGACGGTCGTGTTCGCGACCCACCACCTCGACGAGGCCGACACCTTCGCCGACCGCATCGTGATCATGCGCGCCGGCCGCGTCGTCGCCGACGGCACGCCCGCCGCGATCAAGGCGATCACCGCCACGCGCACGGTCCGGTTCTCCGGGGTGGGCGCCGACGCGCACGTCGCGTTGCGCGGGCTGCCGGGGGTGGTCGGCCTGGAGGCGCGCCACGACGCCGTCACGCTGCGTTCGGACCGCAGCGACGACACGCTCCGAGCCCTCCTCGCCGCGTTCCCGCAGGCGCACGACGTCCAGGTGGTCGCCTCGACCATGGACGACGCCTTCCTCGCACTCACCGCCGACCCGGCCGCCGCCTCCGCCTCCCCCACTCCCGAAGGAGTCCTCGCATGACCGCCCTCCCGACCGCCGGACGACTGCCGATCCGGTACGTGTACCTCGAGACGAAGCGTCAGCTCCGCAACGTCCGGGCGATGGTGTTCACCTTCGCCGTCCCGGTGGTCATGCTGCTCGTGTTCGGATCGGCGTTCGGCGCCCAGACCGACCCGACGACGCACCTGCAGTACCTCGTCGTGACGACGCTGCAGATGGCCTCGTACGGCGCGATGATGGCCGCGCTGAGCCAGGCGTTCGCCATCGTGAACGAGCGCTCGGTCGGGTGGAACCGGCAACTGCGCGTGACGCCGCTGTCCGGGTGGGGCTTCCTGGTGTCGAAGCTGATCGCCGCGATGGCCTTCTCCGCCGTGTCGATCGTCATCACCGTGCTCGTCGCGACCGTGGGTCTGCACGCCTCGCTCGCCCCGGGCCGCTGGATCGCCGCCGGCTTCGGCATCTGGTGCGGGGTGATCCCGTTCGCGCTCATCGCGGTCCTGATCGGGCAGTTCGCGAAGCCGTCCTTCGCGCAGCCGCTCTTCATGGTGGTGTTCATGGGCCTGGCGATCCTCGGCGGGCTCTGGGTGCCGCTGTCGGTGATGCCGGACTGGATGGGGACCGTCGCGCACCTGCTGCCCTCGTACTGGTTGAACCGCATCGGGCAGATGGGTGCCGGGGCGACCGGGGCCTCGGGCATGACCGAGCCGGCGATGGTCCTCGCCGGGTGGGCGATCGTCCTCGCCGGGGTGATCGTGTGGCGCTACCGCCGCGACGCCGCGCGGCAGTGACCGACGGCCCTACGCTGGCACCGATGTCCGAGGCGACCGGAACGGCCGAGGCGCGTGGTGCGGAGAACGCACCACGCGCCTCCCGGCCGTCCCGTCCGGCACCGCGCTCGTTCCCGTGGGCCGTCCCGCCGGGAGCGAGCGACGACGACATCCGGATCGGCCGTCGGCGCTGGTACGCCGGCGCGGTGTTCGCGCTCCTCTGGCAGGTGCTCGAGGTGATCGCCGTCTGGAACGACGGTCGGAGCCTCCGGGCCCACGTCGTGTCGTCGATCGCCCTCGCCGTCGTCTACGCCGCCTACCTGTTCGCGCCGGAGCTGATGTGGCGGCGGAGCCTCCGCGGCCGCGTCGTCGTGCTGGCCGGCGTCGCACTGCTGGCGGGGCTGCTGCTGTTCGTCGTCGGGCCGCTCGCGGTGTGGACCTGGCTGCTCGTCGCCGCACTCTCCGGGTTCGTCGCCGGACGCGCCTGGGTGGCCGGCGTGGTCGTGCTCGTGATCCTCGGCGCGCAGTTCCTCGTCGCCGCGAGCACCGGCTGGGAAACCGCGGTGAACAGCGGCATCCTGTTCGCCCCGGTGATCACCGTGTCCGTCGGGGCCTCGATGCTCTTCTTCGGGCGGCAGCGCGAGGCGGAGCAGCGACTCGGCGTCGCACAGGACGAGATCACGCGCCTCGCCGTGGTCGAGGAGCGCGCCCGGTTCTCCCGCGACCTGCACGACGTGCTCGGGCACTCGCTCACCGTCGTCGCGATGAAGTCCGAGCTGGCGGCACGGCTGGTGGACGTCGACCCGGTACGGGCGAGGACGGAGATGCAGGACGTGGAACGGCTCTCCCGAGAGGCACTGCAGGGACTCCGACGCGCGGTCAGCGGCTACCGGGAGGCGGACCTCGACGCGGAACTCGTGTCGGCGCGGGCGGCGCTCGAGGCCGCCGGGACCGACGCCGTGCTCCCCCGGGACGGCGACGCCGCCGGCGACGACGTCCGCAGCCTGTTCGCGTGGGTCCTCCGCGAGGGCGTGACGAACGTGCTCCGGCACGCGGCGGCCAGTCGGGTCCGGGTGACGCTCACCCGGACGGCCCTGACGGTCGAGGACGACGGCACCGGGATGCTCGACCCGGACTCCCCGGCCGCGAGCGTCGGCAACGGGCTCCGCGGGCTCCGGGAGCGTGCGGACGCCGTCGGCGCGACCCTGACCACGGGCACGAGCGACCTCGGTGGCTTCCTGCTGCGCGTCGAGCGGAGTGGACGATGACCGACACCATCCGGGTGCTGCTCGCCGACGACCAGGCGCTCGTCCGAGGTGCGCTGGCGTCCCTGCTGTCACTCGAGCGGGACATCGAGGTCGTCGCCCAGGTCGCCCGCGGGGACGAGGTGCTCGAGGCCGCACGGGACTCCGGTGCCACGGTCGCGCTCCTCGACGTGGAGATGCCCGGCGCGGACGGGCTGACGGCGGCCGCAGCGCTCGCCCGGTCGCTGCCGTCCTGCCGGTCGCTCATCGTCACGACGTTCGGCCGCCCCGGCTACCTCCGCCGCGCGCTCGAGGCCGGCGCAGCGGGCTTCGTCGTGAAGGACACCCCCGCCGAACAGCTCGCCGACGCCGTCCGCCGGGTCGCCGGCGGGTTCCGCGTCGTGGACCCGGTGCTCGCCGCCGAGTCCCTCGCTGCGGGTCCGTCGCCGCTGACCCCGCGGGAGACCGACGTCCTCATCGCGTTCCGCACCTCGCCCACCGTGGCCGGGGTCGCCGGGTCCCTGCACCTGTCCGAGGGCACGGTCCGGAACCACCTGTCGTCGGCGATCGGCAAGACCTCGGCCCGCAACGCCACCGAGGCACTCCGGGTCGCTGCGGACAACGGCTGGCTGCTCGGGTCGGCCTGACCGGCGGCGTACCCTGGTCGTCGTGCTCCGTCGTGTCCTCCCCGTGTTCGTCCTCGGTGCCGCGGCGGTCCTGACGCTCGCCGGCTGCGGTGCGCACGACTCCACCGGGCAGGTCGCCGTGACGGTGTCGTCGAACGCCGCCGACCACCCCTACGAGGTGAAGGTGTTCGCGTCCACCGGCAAGCTGTCCGAACACCAGCGGGTGTTCCCGGGCGGGACCGCGACCTTCGCGGGGGTCCCGCTGGGCGAGGTCACCGTCCGCGCGAACGAGCTCTGCGCGCAGAAGACGACCGTGACGAACGACGAGGTGGCGTCGGTCACGTTGACGACCACCGGCTGCTGATCCTGAATATCAGATGGGAGTCCATCGCCGCACGACGTTCCGTCTTGCTGCGCGGTCATCCCGCTCGGTAGGGTCATGACCGGTAGCTGGAGATGAAACAGTTCTCTGAGCGCCGACTCGAGAAACCCACGCGAAAGCGTGGGTTTCTGCGTTGTGAGAGGCGGATGGTCGTGCTGCTGGCGTACATCGACGAGATCGGGGAGACGGGCGCGTTCGTCGCGCGCGACCACGATCGGTTCAACACGAGTCCGGCGTTCGGGTACGCGGGCCTCGTCCTCCCGGCAGCCAAGGCCCGGCAGTTCGGAGCCGAATTCGACCGGGAGAAGCGCACGCTGTTCCGCGCCGAGGTCGAAGCCGCTCCGCACCCCGGCCGGTGGGAGCGGAAGGGCTCGAGCGTCTTCCGCCCGGACAGCCTCGAGCGCTACCCCGAGCAGATCCGCGTGTTCGCCGGGCTCGTCCGCCGTGTCAGAGCACTCGGTGGTTCCCTCTTCTACTACGCCGACGAGAAGCCGATCGGCACACCGAAGCAGACCGCCCTCGATGCGGACGGGCATGAGACGGCGTCGATGCGGGAAGCACTCAACCGGCTCGCGCGACACGCGGACACGCAGGACGCGAACCTGATGGTGATCATCGATCAGGTGAACGAGAAGACCCGCGCCGCACGCTTGCCCGAGATGTACGGTCACATCCTCGGGCGAGCAGCCGACCACCCCGAGATGCGACGGATCATCGAACCACCGATGCACGTCGACAGCCGGCTGAGCGCGAACATCCAGTTCGCGGACTGGATCGCGGCGTGCACGACCAGAGCCATCGAGTACCAGTTGCTCCGCACGTCGCCGTTCGGTTGGGTTCCCCGGTGCAAGGAGCTCGCCTCCGTACGTGGAGCGTTCACGCACGAGTCGAAACTGCACCTGTGCCACCGGTCCGTGCCGGACTTCCACCACTCCGACCTGCTCCGGCCGGATCGTCCGTTGCACCCCGACGGCGCGCTCGGTGCCCACATCCCGCCCGCGGTGGCACGTCGGATCAAGGCGGCCGCGGAACGCGCGCACGCGGGGAGCGGAGCGGATCGCTGACGACCGGCCGCGCGTCCGGGCCGCCGGCCCGACCGTCCCGACCGTCCCGACCGGCCGGCCCTAGTCCCGCGCGCGCCCGACGCGCCGCAGCGTCTCGTGCGGACTCTCGCCGAACCGCTGCCGGTACGCCGCCGCGAACCGCCCGAGGTGCCCGAACCGCCAACGCCGGGCGACCGCGCCGACCGTCGTCACCCCGGACGTCACCGGGCCACCCCGCCGGGAGGCGAGCTCGAGGTGCACCCGGTCGAGCCGGACCTCGCGCAGGTACCGCATCGGAGTGACCGCGAGCCGCCGACGGAACAGGTCCTGCAGCCCCCGTTCGCTCAACTCCGCGCCGGCGGCGATGTCCGCCACCGTGATGTCCTCGCCGGCGTGCTCGTGCACGTACCGGATCGCGCCCCGCAGTCGGTGCTCGACGTCCGAGCGGGAGCGCGTGAAGGTGGAGAGGACGACGGTCGCGATTCGCCGGTCGAGGGCGGCACGCTCGGCCGCCGGCAGCCCGGGGTCGAGGATCCGGTCGGTCACCTCGTTCAGGAGCGTCAGCAGCGGTTCCACGCCGGGGTCCCCGGGAGCCGGTTGCACGAACTCGGAGAGCTCGTCACCGTCGCCGAGCATCGAGGGTGCGACGTGCAGCAGGGTCATCGCGGTCGCGTCGGTGTCGAAGGCGTACGCCACCGGCGCGGACAGCATCATCGGGCGGCCCGGCCCGACCTCCCACACGCTGCCGTCGTCCGCGGTGAGCACGGCGTGGCCGTCGGCGAGGACGAACACCACGTGGTCGGGGCGCGGGCCGATCGTGCCGGCCTGCGGGCCGTCCGTCCGGATGCGCCGCAGCGTGACGTCCTCGTCCCCGCCGGTCTGGTAGTCGAACCCCTGCTCGGACGACGGCACGGCACCCCTCCCCGTTCGGTGATCGGCGCGCCGGGTCCGGCGGCTCCCGAACGGTACCGCGACGGCAGCCGGGACGCGAGGCAGCGCGCAGCGGTCAGGACGGGTCCGGCACCCGGTCCCACACGTCGCCGTGCCGTGAGAGCACCGTCCACCGGGACACCGGCCACGTCGTCAGGAACGCCCGACCGACGACGTCCGACACGGGCACGGTCCCGTGCGCCCGTGAGTCCGCGGAGTCGTACCGGTTGTCGCCCATCACCCAGAGCCGCCCCTTCGGCACGGTCACCGAGAAGTCCTGCAGCGACACCCGGTCCGAACCCGACTGCAGCACGACGTACGACTCGTCGACGGCGTGCCCGTTCACCGACAGTCGTCCCTGCGTGTCGCAGCACGAGACCGTGTCGCCCGGCAGTCCGATGACCCGCTTGATCAGGTCGTCCCCCTGCCCGGTGCCGAGCCAGCCGCCCGGGTCCCGGAACACGACGACGTCCCCGCGCTGCAGCGGCACGACGCCGGGCACGAGTTCGTTGACGAGGACCCGGTCCCCGACGAGGAGCGTGTCCTCCATCGACCCCGAGGGGATGAAGAAGGAGCGCACCAGGTACGCCTTCACGAGGAACGACGCCAGCAGCGCCACGACCACGATGATCACGGCCTCGCGGAGGAACCTCCGAGCGGAGCGCCCGCGCGCCGGGACGGTCTCGTCGCTCAATGCGTCAGCACCACCTTCACGAACCCGATGACGAACGCGACCGCGGCGAGCACGATGCCGCCCCAGAGACCGAGGAACGTCGGCCGCTTGCCGCTGAAGCGCTGCATGAAGACGCCGACCAGGCCGATGCGGACGGCGAGGATCACGAGCGCGGCGGTCTGCGCCCAGGGCGCGGGGATCCAGCCGATCCACGCCGCGGCGTAGAGCACCGCGGGGATCAGGCCCGAGGTCGCGATCGGGTTTGCGTTCCGGACGATGGTGACGACCGATTCGCGGCGGGCGTCCTCGGTCTCGGCGTCGTCCCCACCGAAGCCGTGCGCCACGAGGTGCGACAGCACGTGCGCCAGGTACGTCAGGACGGCGGTCGCGAGGACCGCCCACACCGCCGAGCCGTGCTCGATCGCCTGCGGGTCGACGGCGATCGCGGCCGCGAGCACGGTGATGTTGCCGTAGATGTACGACGACATCCGGTCGCGCATCTGTTCGACGGGGAAGTCGGACGGATCCGGTCGGCCGCCCCGGCGGCCGCGTGGCCGGTCGGGCAGACGTCGTGAGCGTGGCATCCCACCATCTTGGCCCTCCCGCGGCGCGCTCCGCCGACAGGACACCGGGTGCGATGCCAGGCTGGGTGGGTCGGCGCACCGCGGCGCGACACAGACGGGAGGCACGCCCCATGTCCCAACGACCCCTCGCCCTGGTGACCGGTGTCGGTCGACGAGCCGGGATCGGCGCCGCGATCGCGGCGCGGCTGGCGACCGACGGCTGGGACCTGGCCATCTCGTGGTGGGGTCCGTACGACGCCCGGGTGCACGGTGCGGCCGACCCGGACGGCATCGACTCCGTCGTCGCCGAGTGCGAGCACGCGGGCGCACGCGTGACGCGCCTCCCGGTCGACCTGGCGGACCCGGACCAGGCGGCCGCGCTCGTGGGCCGCGCCGAGTCCGAGGCGGGCGCGCCGGTCACGGCGATCGTGCTGTCGCACTGCGAGTCGGTCGACTCCGACTTCGCGACCACGACGCTCGAGTCGTTCGACCGGCACATGGCCGTGAACGTGCGGGCGCCGTTCCTGCTCGTGCAGGCGTACGCCGCACGGTTGCGGGCCGGGGCACCTGCTCCGGCGGACCGCCGGCGCATCGTCGCGCTGACGAGCGACCACGTGGCGTTCAACCTGCCGTACGGCACGAGCAAGGGCGCACTCGACCGGCTGGTCGTCGGGGCGGCGCAGGAGCTCGCCGACGTGCACGTCAGTGCGAACCTGGTCAACCCGGGACCGAACGACACCGGGTGGATGACCGAGGAGATCCGACAGGCCGCGATCGCGCAGACGCCCGGCGGACGCCCGTCGATGCCGAGCGACACCGCGGCGCTCGTCGGGTTCCTGCTCGGGCCGGACGGCGGGTGGGTGAACGGCCAACTGCTGAAGTCGGACGGCGGGTTCAGCGCGAAGTAGCCACCTGCGCACGTGTCCCGGACGCGCGCTCGGGCCCTCGGCGCGGACTCGGAACGACTTCACCGCTGTCGTCCGACAACCGCCGTGTCGCATCTGCGCGCGTGCAACTGTTGCGCGCGCGGGCTTGCGACAGGACCGACGTCGTACGACATCGGCGTTGTCGCGTGCCAGCTCGGACGCCACGACAATTTGGTTGACGTGTCAACCAAATCGGCGCACACTGGTGGCATGCAGCACACGCAGGACCTCCTCGCCGCCGACACCGGGATGGGTGCCGTCACCCTCCGGGTCGCGAACCTCGACCGGATGATCGGGTACTACCGCGAGGGCGTCCGACTCTCCCTGCTGTCGAACGAGGGCGGGGTCGCCGTGCTCGGCCGCGGCACGACGCCGATCGTGATCCTCGAGCACGCGCCGGCGATGCAGCACGCCGGGCCACACGACGCCGGGCTGTTCCACACCGCGATCCTCTTCGACACCAGGGCCGACCTCGCCGCCGCCCTGTACTCCGTCGCGACGAGGTACCCGCAGACGTTCACCGGCAGCGCCGACCACCTCGTGAGCAACGCGTTCTACTTCACGGACCCGGAGGGCAACGGCGTCGAGCTGTACTGGGACCGCGACCGCACCGAGTGGTCGTGGACGCACGGGATGGTCGACATGGACACGAAGTACGTCGACCCGAACGCGTTCCTCCAGGAGCACCTGACGTCCGAGGCCCTCGAGGCCGCCGCCGTGCGCCCCGGCCGGGTCGGGCACGTGCACCTGTCGGTCGGCGACGTCGCCACCGCGAAGGAGTTCTACGTCGACCGGCTCGGCTTCGCGACGACCGCGGGGTGGGGCGAGGCCCTGTTCGTCAGCGCCGGCGGCTACCACCACCACATGGCGATGAACACGTGGAACTCCCGCGGCGCCGGACGACGGCAGCTCGCCCTCGGACTCGGGCTCGTCCGCATCGAGGTGCCGGGCGCGGACGACCTCGGCGCGCTCGTCGCCCGGATGCACGACACCGGCGTGCAGACCGCCGACGACGGCCGGACCGTGGCGTTCGAGGACCCGTGGGCGAACCGCATCGAGGTCACGGCGCCGGGTCGCGGCTGAACCGGGCCGCGCAGCCGGCTCGGGCGTGGGCGCGGGCGCTGGCGCTGTCGCGAGACTCGGCCTGACCGACAGTCCTCGCGCTCGCGGGCCCGAGCGCCGTCGGCAGCGCCGAGTCTCGGGCCGCACGAACCGGCGATCGTGCCGGTCCGGCAGGATGGATCCGTGACTGAGGACATCCGGTGGGAGGTGGTCGAGGAGAGCACGCTGTCGCTCCCCGATCACGAGGCGATCGCAGCACTGCTCGGGCAGGCCTTCCCCGACTGGTCGCACTGGTACGTGGGCGGCCGGAGCTGGGCCGGCATGCAGCCCGAACGACGCGTGCTCGCCCGTGCCGAGGACGGTGTCGTCCTCGCCCACGTCGGCATCCGCCGCATGTTCATCACGGTCGGCGGCCGGGACGTCCTGGTCGGCGACACCGGCCTGGTCGCGGTGTCGCCCCGACTGCAGGGCACGGGCAAGGGCCGCGAGCTGATGGAGCGCGCGCACGCCGTGCTCGAGGGACTCCGGGTGCCCTACGGCTTCCTCGGCGCCGGTGAGAACCGCGTGCCGTTCTACGCGAACCTCGGTTGGCAGGTGTTCGACGACGTCGTCGCGGACTACACGGCGTTCACCGCCGAGGGCGCCGGCCTGCCGATGACCGACCAGGGCGGCTGGATGGTCCGGCCGGTGGCCGAACGGCTGGAGGACTGGCCGACCGGGCCGATCCTGCTGAACGGACAGCAGGTCTAGGACACGACGGACGACGGACGGGAGGCACGGTGCCAGCTGGCACCGTGCCTCCCGTCCGTCGGGGGTGGACCGGGGCTCACGCCCCGCGCCCGTTGCTACGCCCCTGCGCCGATTGGGCTACGCCTCGACCGCGACCTTCTCCGGGTCCTCGTTGGAACCCGGCGCGCTCGGCTCGACGGCCGCGCGCACGCGCGCGCCGAGGTCGGCGTCGACGTTCGTCCAGTACGCGAACACCCGCTCGCGGAGCTCGGGGATCGTCACCTTGTCGACGTGACCGGCGATGTTCCCGACGAGCCGCTCGCGCGCCGCGTCGTCGAGGACCTCGCGGTACATCGTCCCGGCCTGGCCGAAGTCGTCGTCCTCCGGGTGCAGCGTCGCCGCGGAGCGCTGCAGTGCACCGTCGGACTCCCAGCCCGGGGTGGCGTCGTCGACCGCGGGGTCGGCGTGCGCACCACCGAGGGAGTTCGGCGCGTACACCGGGACCTCCGCCTGGTGGAAGTCGTAGCGCATCGCGCCGTCCTTCGAGTACGAGTGCACCTGGTTCTTCGGGGCGTTCACGGGCAGCTGCGCGTAGTTCGTGCCGACGCGGTAGCGGTGCGCGTCCGCGTAGCTGAAGATGCGCGCGAGGAGCATCTTGTCCGGGCTCGCCGCGATGCCGGGCACGAAGTTCGACGGCTCGAACGTGGCCTGCTCGATCTGCGCGAAGTAGTTCTCCGGGTTCCGGTTGAGCTCCATCGTGCCGACCTCGATGAGCGGGTAGTCGCCGTGCGGCCACACCTTCGTCAGGTCGAACGGGTTGAACCGGTACGTCTTCGCGTCCTCGTAGGGCATGATCTGCACCTTGAGCGTCCAGCGCGGGTTGTCGCCGCGCTTGATCGCCTCGTGGAGGTCGCGGATGTGGAAGTCGGCGTCCTCGCCGGCGATGCGCTCGGCGTCCTCCTGCGTGAGGGTCTTGTGGCCCTGCTCGGAGATGAAGTGGTACTTGACCCAGGAGCGCTCACCCTCGGCGTTGATCCACTGGTACGTGTGCGACCCGTAACCGTTCATGGTCCGCCAGCTCGCCGGCAGGCCGCGGTCGCCCATGAGCCACGTGACCTGGTGCGCCGACTCGGGCGACAGCGTCCAGAAGTCCCACTGCATGTCGTGGTTCCGGAGGTTGCTGCCCGGCAAGCGCTTCTGGGAGCGGATGAAGTCCGGGAACTTGATGCCGTCACGGATGAAGAACACCGGGGTGTTGTTGCCGACGAGGTCGTAGTTGCCCTCTTCGGTGTAGAACTTCAGCGCGAAGCCGCGGGGGTCGCGCCAGGTGTCCGGGGAGCCCTGCTCGCCGGCGACGCTCGAGAAGCGCGCGAGCATCTCGGTCTGCTTGCCCGGCTGGAGGAACGCGGCACGGGTGTACTTGCTGACGTCCTGCGTGACGGTGAAGGTACCGAAGGCGCCGCCGCCCTTGGCGTGCACGACCCGCTCCGGGACCCGCTCGCGGTTGAACTGGGCGAGCTTCTCGACCAGGTAGTGGTCGTGCAGCGCGAGGGGCCCGTCGGCCCCGACACCCATCGAGTGCTCGTCGCTCGCGACGGGTGCGCCGGAGTTGGTGGTCGTGGTGGGGGTGCCGGCCGGGCGGCCGGTCGTGTTCTGGTCGGACACGGTTCCTCCTCAGGTGGAACGATTGGTTCGGTCAGGATTGCTCGGGTGGCTGGTGGCCCGGTGGGCGTCCGCGTCGGGGCACCGGGGTCCGGTCTCAGGCGGGGACGGCCTCGGCGTCGTCGCGTTCGGCGGCGGCGCACTGCTCGCAGATGCCCCAGTAGGTGACCTCGGCGGTCGTCACCGCGAAGCCGTGGGTCTCGGACGGGGTGAGGCACGGGGCGTGCCCGACGGCGCAGTCGACGTCCTCGATCGCGCCGCACATCGTGCAGACGACGTGGTGGTGGTTGTCGCCCGTCCGCCGTTCGTAGCGCGCGGGGCTGCCTGCCGGTTCGATGCGGCGGACGAGCCCGACGCCGGTCAACGCCGACAGGACACCGTAGACCGCCTGGTGACTGGTGGTCGGCAGCTCCGCGGCGAGCGCGGTGACGATGTCGTCGGCGGTGGCGTGCGGCATCGTCGCCGTCGCGCGGAGCACGGCGAGCCGCGGCGTCGTGACCCGGAGACCGGAGGCGCGGAGCAGGTCGGCGTCGACGTCCATCCTTGGCCTTTCTTTTGCAGAGATCAAGACAACAACACCACTCTACACGGCGTCCCTCGCTGTCGACACGGCGTTCCCCGCCGGCGACGCATGCCCCGTCCGGAATACGATGTGTCACGATCCGGTCGCGATCGGCTGGAACGTCGCTGGGAGGGCCGGGAACCGCGCTAGCGTCCGGGCATGTCCACGCAGCAGGGCCTGCCGCAGCAGGCGCAGAACGCTCAGGACGTCCGGGGGACCATCGCGAAGCGGGACCTGGTCGTCGACCTCATCCGGACGGCCTGCGTCGTCCTCGTCGTCTTCGTGCACGTGACCATGGTGGGAGTCGCCGCGGGGCCGGACGGCATCGCCGTGACGAGCCCGCTCCAGGAACTCCCGTGGTACGTCGCCGCGACCTGGATCGGACAGGTGATGCCGCTGTTCTTCGTGGTCGGCGGCTTCGCGAGCGCGGTCGGGTGGCGGAGCACGGTCGCCCGCGGCGGAGGCGCTCGGGACTTCGTCGCGACCCGGCTGGTGCGGCTCTTCCGACCCGCGATCCCGCTGTTCGCCGTGCTCGCCGTCGGGCTCGGGGTGGCGACGGCCCTCGGGACGCCGGCGGACCTGCTGGCCGAGGTCGCGTTCGGCATCGGCTCGCCGCTGTGGTTCCTGGCCGCGTACGGCATCACCCAGTGCTGCGTGCCGGTCATGGTGCGGCTGCACGAGCGCGCGCCGTGGCGGACGCTCGGCGTGCTGCTGCTCCTCGCCACGGCCGTCGACGCGGTGCGGTTCGCGACCGGCTCGGCGGAGGTCGGCCTGCTCAACCTCGGTCCGGTGTGGCTGTTCGCGCAGCAGCTGGGCTTCCTGTGGGCCGACGGTTGGTTCGCCCGCCGGTCCCGCGTGCTGCTCGTCGCGATCGCCGCGGCGGGCTACGCGCTCCTCGTGCCGATGACGTCCGTCGGCCCCTGGTCGCCGGACATGCTGCAGGACCTCAACCCGCCGATGCTCCCCCTGGCGGTCCTCGCCGTCAGCCAGGCCTGCCTCGTCCAGGTCGTGCACGCACCCCTCGCCCGTCTCATGCGGACCCGCGCCGCACAGGGCACCGTCTTCCTGCTCGGCCGCGACGGCATGACGATCTACCTGTGGCACCTCCCGCTCTTCATCGCGCTGAACGGCGTGGCGCTCCTCGTCGGGGTGCCGTTCCCCACGCCGGGGTCCGCGACCTGGTGGGCGACCAGGGCCGTGGCGCTCGTCGTCCTGCTCGCCGTCGCACTCCTCGTCGCCCGCGGGCTGCGCCGGTTCGACCGACCGCTCCCCCGCCTGGTCCCGGGAGCCGACCGTCCGGCGTGGCCCGTGGTCGCCGTCGCCGTGCTCGCGACGATCGGACCGGCGTTCGTCGTGATGCAGCTGCACCTGTCGTTCGGCGTCGCCCTGCTCGGCGCGGTCCTCGTGCCGGTCGGGGTGTGGCTGCTGAGCCGGACGGCCCCGGCACCGGGCACGACCCGGATCTGAACCGGTTCTCACCGGACGGGTGCCCCGGTGCCCGTCCGGCGGGCGGAGGATTGTCGACGGCAGCACGATCCGCAGGAGGCACCCCACGCCGTCGACACCCGAGTTCTGGAGCATCTGGCACCTCGACCCGTTGGCAGCGGTGCTCATCGTCGTCGCCGCGGTCACCTACGGGTGGTGGATCGTCGGCGCCGCCCGGCGGGGTTCCCGCTGGCCAGGGTGGCGCAGTCTCGCGTTCCTGGGCGCGCTCGTGCTGTTCGGGATCCTGCAGTTCGGCATCGTCGGCCGCTACGACCAGGAGCTCCGGTGGGCGTTCGTCCTCCGGCTCGCCCTGCTCTTCTTCGCGGTCCCCACGTTCGCCGCGTTCGCCGCGCCCGTCGCGCTGCTGCGGACGGGAGGCCCGGCTCGCCTCGCGCGGACCGCGGACGCGATGCTGCAGTCCCGTCCGGCACGGTTCCTCGGCAACGCGATCGTCTCGCCGCTCGTCGCCCTCGCCCTGTTCTGCGTGCTGTTGACCCCGTTCGCCGCGACCATCCGCGAGTCGGCGGTGTGGGCGACGGCCATCACGGTGCTCGTGCCGATGCTCGGCTTCGCGCTGCTGACACCCCTGTCCGAGCCCGGCGTCCTGCGCTCGTCGACCTTCGTCACGGTCGAGTTCCTGCTCGCGTTCGTCGAGCTGCTGGCCGACGCGATCCCGGGCATCGTCCTGCGGATCACGAACCACGTGCTCGACGGCTCGGTCGTGCAGGCGGTCGGGCAGCCGTGGTTCCCGTCACCCCTGCGCGACCAGCACCTCGCCGGCGACCTGCTGTGGTTCATCGCCGAGGTCGCGGACGTCCCCGTGCTCATCTCGTTGTTCATCCGGTGGCAGCGCACCGACCGACGTGAGGCCCGGACGATCGACGCCCTCACCGACGAGCAGATGGAGGAGCTCACGCGGGCGCACCTGCAGCGCCGGGGGTGAGGGCGGTCGGGCGGGGGGCGGGGTCGGGCGGTCGACTCGGTGCGACATCGTCGACGTCGTACGACATCGACGATGTCGCCCGCTGTTCCGTGCAACTGTTGCGCGCGCTCGGTTGCGACAAGTCCGATGTCGTACGACATCCGACTTGTCGCACGGGACGCCCGACACCCGGCCCACCCGAGCCCACCCGACCCGCGCGGCACCCGGACACGGCGGCACCCGGACGCAGCGGAGCCCCGGGCCGCTCGTACGAGCAACCCGGGGCCCCGGCGCCGTGCAGGACTACTCGCCCGCGTGCCGCCCGTGGTGCTCGACGGTCGCCAGCTCCTCCTCGGGGGTGGCCGGAGCCGGCGCCGCGGCGTGTGCGCCGGCGTGCTCGGCCGGAGCCTCGGCCCCGTCGGACTGGGTCGCGACGGCGCCGGTCTGCTGCCAGGCCACGGTCTGCTTCGGCTTCGCCAGGAACAGGGCCGCCACGATCGCGACGACGAGGACCACCGCCGGCAGGACGAGCGACTGCCCCATGGCCGTGGCGAACGGCTGCTGCAGGAAGCCCGGGAGCGCCCCGACCTGCTGCTCGGCACCACCGGCGCTCGTGCCACCGGTCGACGCCGGGAAGTTCGCCGTGATGCGCGCCTCGATCAGGGCCGCGATGCCCGCGGAGCCGAGCACGGCGCCGATCTGCCGCGTGGTGTTGTAGACGCCCGAGCCCGCGCCGGCGAGCTTCGGCGGGAGGTTGCGCGTCGCGGAGACCGAGAGCGGGCCCCACATGCACGCATTCGCCAGGCCGAGGAGCGTCGACGGCAGCAGCACCCAGCCCCAGTCGGCGCCGGAGGCCAGGAGCGACCCGAACCAGAACAGTGCGCCGGAGAAGCAGGCGAGCCCGAACGCGGCGACCCAGCGGAGGCTCCACCGGTTGAGGTTCTTGCCGACGAGCGGCGCGAGCCCGGCGGACAGCACGGCCTGCGGGACGAGCAGCAGCGCCGCCTGGGTCGGACTGAAGGTCAGGACGTCCTGCGCCCACAGCATGATCGGGAGCGCGAACGACGAGATCGCGACGCCCACCGCGGTGATGGCAATGTTCGCGAGCGTGAAGTTCCGGTCCTTGAACAGGCCGAGCGGCAGCAGCGGCTCACCCTTCTGGACGCCCTGCCAGACCACGAAGGCGGCGAGCACGACGAGGCCGGCGATGATGAGCGACCAGACCGAGATCGGTCCGGTGATGGTGCCCCAGTCGTAGGTCTCGCCCTCCTGGATGCCGAAGACGAGCAGGAACATGCCGACCGCGCTCAGCACGATGCCGAGGTAGTCGAACCGGTGTCCGTGGCGGTCGAACGACGGGACGAAGCGCTGCGCGAGCACGAAGGCGACGACACCCACCGGCACGTTCACGAAGAAGATCCACTCCCAGCCGAAGCCGTCGACCAGCAGGCCGCCGACGATCGGGCCGACGAGCGACGCCACACCGGCGACCGCGCCCCAGAGGCCCATCGCCGCGCCGCGGTTCTGCGGCGGGAAGATGCGCGTGATGACGGCCATCGTCTGCGGGGTCATCATCGCTGCGCCGAGACCCTGCACGACACGGGCGATGATGAGCACGTCGATCGAACCGGCCAGGCCGCACCACAGGCTCGAGAGCGTGAACACGACGAGACCGACCTGGTAGAGCACCTTCGGGCCGAAGCGGTCACCGAGCCGGCCGGTGATGAGCAGCGGCACGGCGTAGGCGAGCAGGTAGGCGCTCGTCACCCAGATGACGGAGTTGATGTCCGCGTGGAGCTTCTCGGCGATGGTCGGCGTCGCGACCGACACGATGGTCGAGTCGACGAGGATCATGAAGAAGCCGACGACGAGTGCCCAGAGGGCGGGCCACGGCTTCTTCTCGGTCCGTGGGGGCGTGACGGTGGTCATCGTGTGGGTTCCTTGCTGTTCGTGGGGGGTTCTTCGTCGGGCACGGCGGGGCCGTCCCAGGGGACGTCACCGCTCGCGATCCGGTCGGCGGTGCTGGAGAGCCACTCGATCTGGGTCGTGAGCATGGCACGGACGTACGACACGTCGAGCCAGAAGCGGTCGGCCAGCCGTTTGGCCTGGAGGCCCGTGGCGGCTTCGTCGTACACCGCGCGTTCGGCGCGGAGCGCGTCCGCACGGGACCGCAGGGCGGTCACCGCGTCGGCGGGGCTGAGGTTGTCGATGTGCGAGACCGCGAGCTGGAACTCCGGGTACTCGTCCGCCGGCTCGGCGATCATGCGGCGGAGGCCGTCCACGAGCGCTGTGCGCCCGTGGTCGGTGATGGCGTAGGTGGTGCGTTCGGGGCGGTTGCCCTCGCGGGCGGTGCCGAGGGCCTCGGCGTACCCGAGGTCCACCAGCCGCCCGATCTGGTGGTACAGCGTGCTCGGCCGGACCTTGACGTTCTGGTCCTCGCGACGCTGCAGCATCGTCTGGAACATCTCGTACGGGTGCATCGGGGCCTCGGCGAGGAGCCCGAGCGCGGCGAACGCGAGGGGCGTGAGCGACGTCATCCGTGCCTCCTGACCGGTGTTCCATGCCGACTATTCGACTTGGAATATACGCCTTCGATGAGTTCTCCACAAGCGGTCCGACGCGCCGCGCGCGCCGCTTAGACTGGTCGGGTCCCACCCACCCCCGAAGCGCTGGAGTGAACACGTGCCAACGATCGTCGTCGAGGTCATGCCCAAGGCCGAGATCCTCGACCCGCAGGGCAAGGCAGTGGGCAACGCCCTCGCCCGTCTCGGCAAGGCCGACCTGACCAACGTCCGCATCGGCAAGCGCTTCGAGGTGGCCGTCGACGGCCCCGTCGACGACGCGAAGCTCGCCGAGGTCCGCGAGATCGCCGCGGACGTCTTCTCCAACGCCGTCATCGAGGACGTCGTGTCCGTGACGGTCGAAGGCCAGTGACCTCGATGCGGATCGGCGTCATCACGTTCCCGGGCTCGCTCGACGACCGCGACGCCCAGCGCGCCGTGCGTCTCGCCGGTGCCGAGCCGGTCGCGCTCTGGCACGGCGACCACGACCTGCAGGGGGTCGACGCCATCGTGCTGCCCGGCGGCTTCTCCTACGGCGACTACCTCCGCGCCGGTGCGATCGCCGCGAAGGCGCCGATCATGGCCGAGGTCATCGACGCCGCCGGCAAGGGCATGCCCGTGCTCGGCATCTGCAACGGGTTCCAGATGCTCGCCGAGGCCCGCCTGGTGCCCGGCGCGCACACCCGCAACGCGCACCAGCAGTTCATCCGCCGCGACCAGAAGCTCCGCGTCGAGACCACCTCGACGGCCTGGACGAGCGGGTTCACGCCCCAGCAGGAGATCACCATCCCGCTGAAGAACGCCGACGGCCGCTTCGTCGCGGACGCCGACGAGATCAAGCGCATCGAGGACAACGGCCAGGTCGTGTTCCGCTACGTCGGCGTGAACCCGAACGGGTCCATCGACGACATCGCGGGCGTCTCGAACGAGCGTGGCAACGTCGTCGGCCTGATGCCGCACCCCGAGCACGCGACGGAGCCCGGGTTCGGCCCGGACACCCCCGCGGCGATGGCCTCCGGGACGGACGGCCTCACCTTCTTCACCTCCGTGATCGAGTCGACGCTGGTCAAGTGACCGAGCCGACCGACGCCACCTCAGCAGGGAACGACAACACCGTGACGACCTTCGTGCGCCCCAAGCCCGACACCGTCCAGGACGCCGCCGCGACCCCCGACAAGGACCAGCCGTACGAGGCCCTCGGGCTCAAGGCGGACGAGTACGCGAAGATCCGCGAGATCCTCGGTCGCCGCCCCACCTCGGGCGAGCTGGCGATGTACTCGGTGATGTGGTCCGAGCACTGCTCGTACAAGTCGTCGAAGAACTACCTCCGTCAGTTCGGCAAGAAGGTCACGCCGGAGATGACGAAGAACCTCATGGTCGGCATGGGCGAGAACGCCGGCGTGGTCGACGTCGGCAACGGCTGGGCGGTGACCTTCAAGGTCGAGTCGCACAACCACCCGTCCTACGTCGAGCCGTACCAGGGCGCCGCGACCGGTGTCGGCGGCATCGTCCGCGACATCATCTCGATGGGCGCCCGTCCGGTCGCCGTGATGGACCAGCTGCGCTTCGGTGCGATCGACCACGAGGACACGGCGCGCGTCGTGCACGGTGTCGTCGGCGGGATCTCGTTCTACGGCAACTGCCTCGGCCTGCCGAACATCGGCGGCGAGACCTACTTCGACTCCGTGTACCAGGGCAACCCGCTCGTCAACGCCCTGGCGGTGGGCGTCCTCCGGCACGAGGACCTGCACCTCGCCAACGCCTCGGGCGCGGGCAACAAGGTCGTGCTCTTCGGCGCCCGCACGGGTGGCGACGGCATCGGCGGCGCGTCGATCCTGGCGTCCGACACCTTCACCGAGGGCGGCCCGACCAAGCGCCCGGCGGTCCAGGTCGGCGACCCGTTCGCCGAGAAGGTCCTCATCGAGTGCTGCCTCGAGCTCTTCCAGAAGGAGCTCGTCGAGGGCATCCAGGACCTCGGCGCCGCGGGCATCTCCTGCGCGACGAGCGAGCTCGCGAGCAACGGCGACGGCGGCATGCACATCTCGCTCGACGACGTCCTGCTCCGCGACCCCACGCTCACCGCCGAGGAGATCCTCATGTCGGAGAGCCAGGAGCGCATGATGGCGGTCGTCCGGCCCGAGAAGCTCGACGAGTTCCTCGCGGTCGTCGGCAAGTGGGAGGTCGAGACCAGCGTGCTCGGCGAGGTCACCGGCACCGGCCGCCTCGTCATCGACTGGCAGGGCCAGGAGATCGTCAACGTCGACCCGCGCACCGTCGCCGTCGACGGCCCCGTGTACGACCGCCCGGTCGCCTACCCGACGTGGATCGACGCCCTGCAGGCCGACACGGCGGCCTCGCTCGAGCGCCCGGCGGACGGCCCGGCACTGAAGGCACAGTTCCTCAGCCTGCTCGGCTCGCCGAACCTGGCCTCGAAGAACTGGGTCACGAACCAGTACGACACCTACGTGCTCGGCAACACCGCACTGTCCTTCCCCGACGACGGCGGCATGATCCGTGTCGACGAGGAGACCGGCCTCGGCGTGACCGTCGCCACGGACGCGAACGGCCGCTACTGCCAGCTCGACCCGAAGCAGGGCGCACGACTGGCCCTGGCCGAGGCGTACCGCAACGTCGCCGTCACCGGTGCCGTCCCCGCGGCCGTGACGGACTGCCTGAACTTCGGCTCCCCGGAGAACCCCGAGGTCATGTGGCAGTTCTCCGAGGCCGTCGAGGGCCTCGCGGACGGCTGCATGGAGCTCGGCATCCCGGTGACCGGCGGCAACGTGTCGTTCTACAACCAGACCGGCACGACGCCGATCCACCCGACGCCGGTCGTCGGTGTCCTCGGCGTGATCGAGGACGTCGCGCTCCGGGTGCCCTCGGGCTGGCAGGACGACGGCCACAACATCTACCTGCTCGGCACGACGTCGCTCGAGCTCGACGGTTCGGCCTGGGCCGGCACCGTGCACGGGCACCTCGGTGGTCGTCCCCCGGCGGTCGACCTCGAGCGCGAGAAGGCCCTCGCGGACCTCCTGCACGCCGCCGCGAGCGAGCAGCTCCTCACCAGCGCCCACGACCTGGCGGACGGCGGCCTCGGCCAGTCCCTCGCCGAGTCGGTGCTGCGCTTCGGCCTCGGTGCCCGCGTCGTGCTCGACGAGCTCGAGGCCCGCGACGGCGTGGACACCGCCACGGCGCTGTTCTCCGAGTCGACCGGTCGCGTGATCGTGACGGTCCGGCGCGAGGACGACGTGCGCTTCCAGGGCCTCTGCGACGGCCGCGGCTTCCCGGTGCTCCGCATCGGCGTCACGGACGCCACGAGCGGGTCGCTCGAGGTGCAGGGCGCGTTCGAGGCGACGATCGACGAGCTCCGCGGCACGCACGGCGCCACGCTGCCGGGTCGGTTCGGCGACGTGATCGTCGAGGACGTGACCGAGGGCTACGTCGGCCGGGGTCCGCTCGACTCCGACGGCGCGTTCTCGCCGCGGACCGACTCCTGACGCCGGCCGGCCGCACGATGCCGATCGTCACGCTGCCGTTCGCCGAACTCGTCGACCGGTTCGGCCCCGTGCCGGACGGCATCGAGCTCGACGTCTGGGACGTCGAGGGACCGTACGCGCGCCCCGACGACGTCGCCATCGCGTTCCTGCCGTTCTACTTCGGCGGACGGCACCGCTGGCAGTACGTGCACGACCTCCCGAACCTCCAGCTCCTGCAGCTGCCGAGCGCCGGGTACGAGCACGCGGTGCCGCACGTCCCCGGGCACGCCCAGCTCGCGAACGGGCGCGGCATCCACGACGACGAGACGGCCGAGCTGGCGGTGGGCCTCGCGCTGACGTCACTCCGGGAGCTCGGCGCGTTCCAGGCCGACCGCGCGAACGGCGTCTGGGACGCCCGCACCACGCGCTCCCTGGCCGACCGCCGCGTGACGGTGGTCGGCTACGGGGCGATCGGGTCCGCGATCGCCACGCGCTTCGAGGCGTTCCGCACCGACGTCACCGTGGTGGCCAGGACCGCACGCGAGCAGGACGGTCGGCAGGTGCACGCCTTCGGGGACCTGCCGTCGATCGTCCCCGAGACCGACGTGCTCGTGCTCATCGCGCCGCTCACCGACGAGACCGAACGCCTCGTCGACGCGGAGCTGCTCGCGGCGCTCCCCGACGGCGCCCTCGTGGTGAACGTGGCGCGCGGCAAGGTGGTCGACACCGATGCCCTCGTCGCCGAGCTGCGGTCCGGACGACTCTCGGCGGCGCTCGACGTCACCGATCCCGAGCCGCTCCCGGCCGGGCACCCGCTCTGGACGACACCGAACACCGTGCTCACGCCGCACGTCGGCGGCAACACGGACCTCAGCGTCCCGCGGTCGATCGAGCTGATGCGTCGCCAGGTCGCGGCGCTGGCCGAGGGTCGTCCGTTCGAGAACGTCATCGACGCCTGACGCCGCCCGGCCGGAGCGGTGCCGACCAGGACGGTGCCGGCCGGAGCGCTCAGACCGGGACGATGCAGGCCGGCGTGCCGACCGGGATCTGCGCGACGGCCTCGCCCGGGACCCCGTCGGCGCCGATCGGCAGCACGGCGATCGCGTCGGACATCTGGTTCGCGACGAGCAGGTACCCGGGCACGCGCGCGAAGTGCCGCGGCCACACCCCGCCCGACGACGCCGAGCCGACCAGACGCAGCCCACCGTCAGCAGCGTCGAGCACCACGACGAGGTCCCGTCCGCGTACGGCGACGTACACGCGTCCGGCGTCGTCGACCTCGATGTGGCTGAGGAGCGACTCGCCGACCTCGCCGTCGAAGGTCGGCGTCGAGGCGATCGTGACGAAGGAGCCGCTGGCGTCACGACGGAGTCGGTGCACCTGCCCGTCCAGCTCGCCGGCGACGATGAGGTCGCCCTCGTGCCAGGCGAGGTGCCGCGGGCCGACGCCGGGCGCGACGTGGTGGACCCGCACCGACTCGATGGCGGGCGCGTCCGTGACCCGGAACTCGTGCAGGGCGTCCCCGCCGAGGTCCGCGACGAGGACGGTCCCGTCCGGGGTGGCGACCGACTGGTGGGCGTGCGGCCCCTCCTGACGGTCCTCCACGGGACCGGAGGTGTCGGGCAGCACCTCGGTGACGAGGGTGGGCGCGGTCTCCGCGTCGGACTCCGGAGCAGCGAGGGCGATCGCCGTCACCGTTCCCGACACGTAGTTCGTGACGACGAGCACACCGGACGGGTCGACCCGCACGTGGCAGGGAGCGTCTCCGCCGGCGGGCGCGTCCCAGAGGTGTTCGAGGGCAGTGCCGTCCCGACGGAAGGCCGAGACACCGCCGTCCGCGGTCTCGGACACCGCGTAGAGGCGGTCTCCGGTCACGGCGAGGAAGGACGGGTCGTCGATGACCGCGACCGTCTGGGCCGGCGCGGACCCGACCGGTCCGGCGGCGACGGCGGAGATGCCCGTGGCGTTCCCGCCGCCCGTCGCGGTGTAGGAACCGATCAGCAGGGCCGGGAGCTCGGTGCTCACTCGTCGCCGCCGGCGATCTGCTCGTGGTGGTGGATGACCTCGGCGACGATGAAGTTCAGGAACTTCTCCGCGAAGGCGGGGTCGAGGTGCGACTCGGCGGCGAGGGAGCGGAGCCGCGCGACCTGGACCTGCTCGCGACCGGGGTCCGCGGCCGGCATGCCCGCCTCGGCCTTGAGGTACCCGACCCGCTGCGTGTACTTGAAGCGCTCGGCGAGCATGTGGATCACGGCGGCGTCGATGTTGTCGATGCTCTGGCGGATGCTGCGCAGCTCGGCGACGGCCGCCTGGTCGTACTCGGGCGTGGTGTCGTCGTCGCTCATGGTCCGAGCCTAACGGCCGCGGCTGGTCGCCACGTGTCGGTTACGTCGGCTCTCCAGGCCGTGAACCTGAGCGGGACCTGAGCACCCCTTCGGAACTGCGAGAATGGAGGCCATGTCGGTCCTGCTCGTGCTCTCGAGCGTGTTCGCGGTCCTCGCCGGGCTCGTGCACGTCTACATCTTCTTCCTCGAGTCCGTCGCCTGGACGAGTCCCCGGGTGCGGAAGATCTTCGGCCTCTCGTCGGAGACCGAGGTGCAGGCGACCCGTTCGATGGCGTTCAACCAGGGCTTCTACAACCTGTTCCTCGCGATCGGTGCCGTGCTGGGCGTCGTGCTCGTCGCGGTCGGCAACGGCGCGAGCGGCTGGACCCTCGTGGTGTTCTCGACCGCGAGCATGCTCGGTGCCGCGGTGATCCTGGCCGGGACCGGCCGCCGGTACCTCAACTCGGCGTTCGTGCAGGGCTCGTTCCCGCTGATCGCCCTGCTCTTCGCGTTCCTCGGGTCGACGTTCGGCGTCTGACCCGCGCACTCCGGGCCGCGGACGCGACCACCGGACGGACGGGAGGCGCGGTGCCGGCCGGCACCGCGCCTCCCGTCCGTCTCCGGGTCGCGCTGCGGACGCGACCCGGCCGGCTCAGCCGAGCTTCGCCTGGAACTCGTCCGGCAGCTTCTGCAGGGCCCACTCGATCGCGGCGGTCGTCCCCATCGAGAACGCCGCGGACACGTCGGCGTCGTCGAACACGATCGCGTGCCCGGCCTCGACCGAGGGCACCTTCTGGAACAGCGGGTCCGCCTCGGCCTTGGACGCGTCGACGTAGATCGGCAGGATGAGCGTCAGGTCGGCGTTCAGCAGGTCCAGGTTCTCGTCGGACAGGTGCACCGAGAACGCCTTCCCGGCCTGCTCGTCGATCGCCTTCGGGATGGTGAAGCCGAGGTTCCGCATGAAGGTCGACCGGCTGTCGGTGGAGGCGTAGGCCCCGAAGCCCTCGGAGCTGTAGGCACCGACGACGGCGGTCTTGCCCTCGAACTCCGGGTGGGCCTTGCGGGCGGCGGCGTAGGCGTCGTCGAGGCCGGAGAGCAGCTTCTTGCCCTCGGCCTCCTTGCCCAGGGCCTTCGCGATCATGTCGACCTGCTGTGACGTCGACGCGAGGTAGTTCTCGCCGCCCTTCGGGATCGCCACGGTCGGCGCGATCGCGGAGAGCTTCGCGTACCGGTCCTTGTCGCCCGAGGACTTCACGTCGAGGATCACGTCGGGCTTGAGCTTGAGGATGTCCTCGTAGCTCGGCTCGAGCGTCTGGATGATCTTCGGCGACTTCGTGTAGGCGCCCTCGAGCCACGGCCCCACGCCGTCGCCACCGAAGGCGAGCCAGTCGCTCGCGCCGACGGGCTGCACGCCGAGTTCGAGCGCCGTCTCGGCGTCGCCCCAACCGAGGGCGACGACCCGCTTCGGCTGCTGCTTGATCGTCGTGGTGCCGAGTGCGGTCGTGATCGACACCGGGAACGCGCCGTCCGACGAGCCGGCGGAGGACGAGGACGACGGGGAGCCGGAGCCGGCCGAGCACCCGGCGAGGACGAGGGACGCTGCGACGACGGCACCGGCAGCGGCCAGCACGCGTCGGAGACGGAGGGGAGTACGGATCACAAAGGGTAGCCTAACCTAACGGCGGGCTCGGAGGACGCCTGGCTAGGCTGACTGACCGTGGCCCTCACCGACCCCGGCCGGACCCGCCTCGCGGTGCTCGGCTCCCCCATCGCGCACTCCCTCTCCCCCACGCTGCACGCAGCGGCCTACGACGTCCTGGGCCTGCCGTGGTCGTACGGGAGGCACGAGGTCGCGTCCGGCGAGCTGGGTGCGTTCGTCGCGGGGCTGGGTCCCGGATGGCGTGGCCTGAGCCTCACGATGCCGCTCAAGCGGGACGTGGTGCCGCTCCTGGACCGCACCACGCCGCTGGTGGACGAGCTCGGGGTCGCCAACACGATCGCCTTCCGGACCTCGGGTGACACGGTCCTGCTCGCCGGGGCGAACACCGACGTCGAGGGGCTGGTCCGTCCCGTCGAGGCCCTCGGGCACCTCCCGGGTGAGGCGACGATCCTCGGCGGTGGAGCCACCGCCGCGAGCGCCCTGACCGCGGCCGTCCGGCTCGGCGCGGTCCTCGTGCGGGTGTTCCTGCGCGACACGTCGAAGGCCGGGCACCTCGTCGACCTGGCGGTCCGGCTCGGCACCGCCCTCGAGGTGCTGCCGCTCACCGAGCTCCCCGGCACCCGGCACGGCTTCGTGGTCTCGACGCTGCCCGGCGGCGCCGCGGACGACCTCGTGCTCGCGCCGTCCGGTCCCGACGCCGTGCTGTTCGACGTCGCCTACGAGCCGTGGCCGACCGCAGCCGCGACGGGGTGGGCACTGGACGGCGGCCGGGTGCTGAACGGGCTCGACATGCTCACGGAGCAGGCGATCGGGCAGATCCGGTTCTTCCTGTCCGGCGACCAGGACGAGCTGCTCCCGGACGAGGCCGCCGTGCGCCGGGCGATGCGGACCGCCGTGGGCCTGCCCGAGACCATCGGCGCCTGACCCGGCCGGCAGGCGGTCCTAGGCGACCACGCCGTCGACGTAGTACCAGCGGCCGCCCTCGCGCACGAACTCGCTCGTCTCCTCGAGCGCGCCGCGCTCGGTGTCGGAGCGCCACCATGCGCGGAAGGCGACGGTGCCGCGGGAGTCGAACGGGCCTCCAGACCGGGTCGAGAGCACGTCCAACCGCGTCCAGCGCTGGTCCGGGTCCAGCTCGAGCGATGCCGGCCGGGTCCGCGGGTGCCACGTCAGCAGGAGGTACTCGGGCAGGCCGATCGCGAACGCGCTGAACCGGGAGCGCATCAGCCGCTCGGCGGTGGGCGCAGCCGCTCCGGCGTGCAGGGGGCCGCAGCACTCCCCGTAGGGGTTGCCGCTCAGGCAGGGGCAGCGCGACTCGTCCGTGACCACCCCGGAACGCTACTCGACGTCGGCCCGGTGCTCCCAGCCCGAGGGAGTAGAAGAAGCCTCGTGTTCAGACTCGGATGGCAGGTGTTCCGCGCGCGCCTCGGCGAGGTGCACGACCGCGCCAAGGTGCGCCGCGCCGCCCGGATCGCGCTCGGTGCCGCACTGCTGGTCGCCGTCGGACTCGGGTGGCTCGAGGTCGCGCTCGACTGGACCGGAGTGGGTTCCGTCCGCACCGTGGTCGTGATCACCCTCGCCGCGATCGGGACGGGGTGCGTCGTCTTCGCCTGCTGCCCGATCGCGAGCCGGCCCGACCCCGCCGCGACGATCAACGGCAGGCAGATCCGCCCGGACACCCGGATGGCCGTCCGGCAGTCGGTGAGCCCGTACCTCCTCCGCCGCGCCCGCGAGGTCCGCCCCGAGGACGCCGAAGCGGTCCGCAACGACGTGACCCTGCTCCAACGCGGACTGACTCGGCGCCTCGTGCGCACCGGGTCCGCGACCGCGGGATTGGCGTGCGGCGGCCTGTCCGTGGTCCTGATCGGCTCGACGAACTGGTTCATCGCGCTCTGGCCGTTCCTCTACGGGATCGCGCTGCCGGAGCTCGTGGTCGAACTCGGGCGGAGCGAGCGGGCACGACGATCCGCGCTCGCCGTCGAACCGCCGGAGCCCACGCCCGAGGGGCCCCGCTGGCGCCGTGATCCGACCGGCACGAAGCTCGGCCTGCCCGGCGAGTAGCGCGTGTCGGTGGTGGCGAGCACACTGGCCCCATGTGTGGAAGGTTCGTCGTCTCCGACACCACGGCCGATCTGCTGCCCGAACTGATCGGTGAACTCGCCGACCGGACCGAGCACGTCGACGAGGACACCGGCGTGGTCGGCACCGGCCTCGTCCCGAGCTGGAACGTCGCGCCGACCGACCCCGTGTTCGCCGTCCGCCAGCGCCACGGCGAACGCGAACTCCCCCGGATCAGCTGGGGCTTCGTGCCGAGCTGGGCGAAGGACTTCCAGAAGCAGCGCCCGAAGCCGATCAACGCCCGCATCGAGACCGTCGCGACGAGCGGCATGTTCAAACGGGCGTTCGCCACGAACCGCTGCATCGTCCCGGCGCAGGGCTACTACGAGTGGGTGGTGCGCGAGGACGGCAAGGAGCCCCACTTCGTGCACGAACCCGGCGGCGCACTCGCGATGGCCGGCGTCGTGAGCGCCTGGCCGGACCCGACCAAGCCCGAGGGCGACCCGGACAAGTGGAAGCTCTCGTTGGCGATCATCACGCGAGACGCCCACGTCGCTCCGGGCGAGGTGCACGACCGGATGCCGGCGTTCCTCACCCCGGACGGGTACGACGCGTGGTTGGACACCGACCGCGGCGGCCTCGGGACCGACGACCTGCTCGCGTTGCTCGACCACGAGTCACTCACGGTCGCGGCCGGCCTCGAACAGTACGAGGTCGCCCGCACCGTGAACAGCGTCAAGAACGACGGCCCGCAGCTCATCGAACCGGTCGGGTAGCCGCCCGGGACGTGCAGCGACCGCACGGTAGCGTCGGCGCACATGACCCCACCACCGCGGATCGCGCTCGCGCGGGCCGTGCTGGCGGTCGGCGTGACCGCGGTCATCGCGCTGGCGTCCCTCCCCTGGGTCGCACGCGGGGCCATCGACTCGTTCCACGCTCTGGTGACCGCTCTGCGCGGAGCCGGGCACGGCCTCCTGTCCGTCGAGGACGGATTCGTCACGGCCATGGCCGTGTCGGTGGTGACCATCCCGCTGCCCGCACTCGTCGCGGTCGCCGTCCCGACGACCACTCGACGAGGCACCGCGTGGGCCGCGCTCGGGACCGTGGTGGTGATCGGCCTCGTCGCAGTCCGGACCCCCACGCCCCCAGTGACGTGGGCATCGCTCCTGCTCGCGTCGGCGGTCGGGGTGCTCCTCGGCTGGTTGGTCCTGTCGGCCCTGCGTGCCGGGCTCGCCGACTCCACGTCGCGGAGCCGGAGAGCCGCATCACTGCTGATCGTGCTCTACGGGCTCGGGGTGCTGTTCGTCGGGTTCACCGGGTCACCAGTGGACGCCGGCGCCCACCCCTGGATCGTGCGGGCACTCGGTACGGCCCACGACGCGGGCCTCCCCGACTGGTTCGGGTACGCCGCGCTCGAGTTCTCGGCGAACGTGCTCTTCTTCGTACCGCTCGGCGTGCTCCTGGTGTTGCTCCTCGGCGCGCGTCGGTGGTATGTCGCCGCCGTCGCCGGGCTCGCCCTCAGCTCGGCGATCGAGACCGGCCAGGCGCTGTTCCTGCCGGCGCGGTTCGCGTCGCTCGACGATGTGCTCGCGAACACGAGTGGAGCGGTCGTCGGAGCGTTGCTGGGGGTCGTCGCGCTCGGCTGCGCGGCGAGGCGGAACACGTGCTGAGCGAGCCGGTCACGGCCCGACTCGTCGCGACCGCACGTCCGCGCCGGCAGTTGCTGAACTGGCCGCCCTCCCCCGAAGCGGCGGCCGTCCCCGAGGCGGCTGCCGTTGCCGACCAGGGCGGGCACGACGAAACCCCCGGAGCTCGGCTCCGGGGGTTCGGTCGTTCAGTGCTGTGGCGTTCAGGCTGCGGCGCGCTGGCGACGCACCGACGCGCGGACCGCGATCAGGCCACCGCCGAGGACGACGGCGCCGCCGGTGACCCAGAGGGCGAGTGCGGAGATGGTGCCACCGGTGAAGGCGAGCTGACCGTCGCCGGACGCAGCGGTCACCGACCCGACGCCTGCAGCGTCGGCCGGGACGACCGTCAGGGCAGTCGTCGCGACGTTGCCGGACACGGCGCCGGTCGCGGTGAGCGAGTAGGTGCCCGAAGCACCGGCCGGCAGCGTGACGCGGACGGATGCCGCACCGGTCGAGGAGGCCGTGTAGGTCTTCGAGACGGTGGTGATGGGCAGCGCGCCCAGGGTGGCCGCGCCGGCGCCGGTCACCGAGACCGTGACCGTCTCGTCGGCGATGAACGACCCGGCGGCGAAACCGACGGTCGCGGTGCCGCCGGCGACGGCGGAGCCCGACACGGCGACGTTCGAGGCCGGGACGTAGCCAGCTGCGTTGGCTGCAGCCGGCGTCGCGATCAGTGCCGCGGAAGCGAGCACGATGGCGGCGATGATCTTCTTCATGACGCTCCCCTGAGGACTGTGGCTTCGCGCGGACGATGCGGGTCTGCCCGAAACTCCATGCAGTCGCTATGGCGAAGTTGTCTCAATGTACTGGGTCTTCACAGTCGATTGTCACGTGCTTCGTAACGTTCATGTGAACTCCGGGCGTCTGGACGGCGTCGACCGCAGTCCGCGCCGCGCGCGCCGAACCGAGGAACTCGACGCGGATCGTCGTGCTTTTCCCAGGTGAGAGCAGCGTCTGGAACTGCGCGACCGGGTACGTGCCGTCCATCGCGGTCTGCGGCGACGCCGGCTTCCCGTCCTGCGTGGAAGTGACGTACACACCCGAAGTGGGGGCGTAGACCGAGAGGTTCGTCCGGACAGCGCCGGGGGCGACCCCGAAGTCGCCCCCGCCGGTGACGTACTCGGGCAGGCTCGTCGCCGCGTCTGCGGGCGCCGTGTTCTTCAGGGTGACCTCGACGGCCCACGTCGGACGGCCGTCCTTCCGGCACACCTGGCTCCCCACACCGACCGTCTTGTCGAGGTAGTAGTCCATCTTCGCGCCGGTCGCATCGTTCAGGTAGACGCCGAAGCGCTGCGAGTCCTCGTCACTCGTCGGCAGGTCCCCGGACAGCGCCGTGCCGGCCAGCTGCTCCTGCTCGGCGGGGTCGGCACTCCAGAGCCGGACCCGGTTCTCGTCCGCGCCCTTCGTGAGTGCCGCGATGAACGCCTTCGGGTCGAAGCCGCCCGCGGACACCTTCGAGAACACCGCGCTGGCGGCCGAGGCGAAGAACGCGTCCTGCACCGTCGGGTCCGGGTACTTCGCGTACGCGTCGCTCAGCAGCAGCTGGACGGCGTTCTCCGACGTCAGCGTGTCGCCCGTCGCGAGCCGCACGGGGCCGGTCGCCTCGAGGATGTAGCCGAGCGTCACCGGGTCGAGTGCAACGACGCCGTCGACCTGCTGCCCGAACCGCTGCTTCCACATCTCGCGGGCGAGCGCCGCCGACGTCTCGAAGCGCGGCGTCAGGGTGATGTCCTGGATGTACCTGCCCGTGATCCCGCCGTAGAGGCCCTGCGTGTCCGTCGCGAGCGGCAAGACCGGTTCGTCAGCCACCGGGAAGTCGGTCGTCGACGCCTGCCGGCCGAGCGAGATCGCCCCGTTGTCGACCGTCAGCTCCGCCACGGCTCCCGGGATCCCCCCACCGGCACGGAGTTCCGCGTTGTTCTGGAACAGCACGAGGTAGTGCTTCACGCCACCGGCGCCGAGCATGCTCGGCGCGAGCTCCACGGTCTTGTCCGCGACGTCGGCCTGCGCCGACACGCTCGACAAGGAGGCGCGGAGCTGGTCGACCGCGTCGGTCACCGCCGACACGGTGTCGGTGGTGTCGATGCGGTCGGCTCGGCGAGTCGCCGTCGCGAGCGTCGTGGTCGCCTTCGCCACCGCGGGCTGGGCCCTGACCAGGGGCGCGAGGTCGATGCGGCCGTTCGTCGGCTTGAACGCGTCCACGTCGACATCGCCCACGACCCCGGCCACCGGCTGGACCGCGTCGGAGGCGACGTCGTCCACGATCGCCGACACCTGCCGGACGGCTCGGAGGTTCGTCCCGACGAAGGGCACGTACTCCGCAGCGCCCCACACCGGGTCGCCCGTCAACGAGCGGGCGCGCAAGGCGCTCTGCTCGAGCTCCGAGGCCGTTCGCTCCGCGTCCGAGGTGTCCCCACTCGCGAGCTGCGTCTTCAACGCGTCGACGTGCGCCACCGACTCCTGCAGTGCGCTCTTCGCCATGATGCCGCGCGCGCCCACCCAGGCGACGGCGAGCAGCAGCAGGAGGATCAGGGCGAGGACGATCCACAGCACGGTGCGAGGTCGGGACCTCCGGTGCCGAGAAGCGCGTCGCGACTCGGGCAGGTCGGACATGCGCCAAGCATACGGAGCCCGTCTCGCGGCGCCGCATGCCCACGAGCGTGTGTCATCATTGCAGCACTGCTGACGGCACTCGGCCGAACGACCGTCTTGAGGGGCTCATACGTGCGACTGAACACGCGCGCGATGCGAGTTGTCGCGACAGCAGGTGTCGTGTTCGTCGGCTCGCTCGCCGCGCCCGCGATCGTCCGCCGGCTTCCGGCGCCTGGCGTTCGCGCTCGGGAACGTCCTTCCCTTGCTGGCTCCGCGGGGACGATCGACGTGATCATCCCCGCGTACCTGGAATCGACGGTCATCGGCACGAAGGTGCGGGAAATCGCACGGTCCTTCGCTCAGTCCGAGGTCTCCGGCCGCGTCATCGTCGTTGCGAGCGATGCAGCAACGGCGCGCGCCGCCGAGCACGCGGGATCCGATCTCGTCCTCCGAACCGGGCGACTGGGCAAGGCAGCGGCGATCAATCACGGAGTCGCGCACAGCGAGGCCACGGTCATCGCCTTCTCGGACGCGAACTGCCGTGTCGAACCGGTCGATTGGTACCGAATCCTCCGCGACGATCTCGAGCAAGCCGACCTGGTGTCCGCACAGAAGACCGAGTCAGGCGGGTCTGAGGGCAGCTTGCGGGTCCTCGACGCTCTGGTTCGGCGGAGCGGCTCTGGTGTCCATGAGTCCGCAGCGGTCTACGGGGAATTCGTCGCGATGCGTCGTTCCGACTTCGAGCCGCTCCCCGAGGACGTCATCCTCGATGACGTGGCACTCGGGTTGAGCTTCGGGCGCCGACACCTCCGAGTCGTCGTCGACGAGCGGATCCGGACGGTGGAGTCAGCACCTCCCCCTCGTGAGCAGTGGGGACGACGGGTCCGGATCGCCGAGGGCCTGCTCGGTGAATCCGTGCCCGACATCGCTCGGCTTCTCCGGTTCCCGGCGGGACGCGTGTTCACAGCGCACAAGATCGTCCGTGTGACGCTGTCGTGTGCGGCGTTCTGGACGACACTCGTCTCGGCCGCGGTCGCCGTGCCTCCCGTGTCGCTCGTCGTCGTGCCGCTCATGGTCATCAGCGTGCTCGGATACGCCGGTCGGATACGCCTGCCGCACTGGATCCGCTCGCTCGTCGCCCCGATCGGCATGCAGGCAGTTCCATTGGTCGCGCTTCGCATCGTCCTCCGGAGGCGGTTCGGCCGAGGGCGTCCCTCGGCAGGCGCGCTATGGGAGAAGATCCAACGGTGAGCAGCGCGAAACGTGTCCTCGTGATCACCAAGAACGATTTCACCTCGCGCCGCGACGGCGGATCGAAGCGCACTGCGGCCGTGATCGACGAACTCAGTGCCGATGGTTGGGAAGTCACCTGGCTCGCGTGCAAGCCGACTGCAACAACCGGCGCGGCTGCTGGCCCGAGACTGTCGGACGCACTGACGGCTCTTGCGATTCTCGCGCGATCCTTTCGGTTCATCTCGCTCTCGACGCTGAAGTGGTTCTCGTTCCGCTCGGCGGTGATGCTCGCACGGATCACGAGAGCGAACGACTTCGACGCAGTGTTCCTCGAGCACGCGCAGCTCATCGCGTACCTGCCCGACTCTGCCGGAGTTCGCGTGGCGAACATGCACAACGTCGAATCGGAGCTCCTCGACAACTACGGAGCAAGTGAACCGTCGCTCGCGCGCCGCTTCACCGCGCGGTTCGAAGCAACCCGCATGCGTCGCATCGAGACCGAGCTCGTTCACGACGTCGATCTCGTATCCACCGTCAGCACACACGACGAAGCGCAGATCCTCTCTCGCCATCCCCATGCGACGGGCCGCACAATCGTCGCATCCAACGGGGTCGATGACGCGTTCTTCCGTGTGTCCGGCACCCGCGATCACAGCGCGGTCTTCATCGGGCACCTCGGCTGGCGCCCCAACGTCGACGCCGTTCGGTGGTTCACGACGAAGGTGTGGCCCATCGCGAAGGGCCACGCGTCCGATCTCCGCTTGCAAGTCATCGGGCGCTCCCCCGATCGTGGCGTCCTCGCCGTCGCGGGAGACTCGATCTCGGTGATCGCCGATGTCCCGTCGGTTCTGCCGTACCTCGCGAGCGCGGGATGCGCCACGGCGCCGCTTCTGTCCGCCGGCGGTACCCGGATCAAGATCCTCGAGGCACTCGCCGCGGGAACACCCGTGGTGGCGACATCGCTCGGCGCCCTGGGTCTGGAGCATCTTGCGGGCCCGCATCTCGTGATCACCGACGACCCTGCCGAATTCGGCGCCGCAGTCGCTCGGTTGGCAGGCGCGGACGCCGATCGCGACGAGGTCCGCGACCTCGTGCGGGGGTACGGATGGCACTCGACACTCGCCCCACTGCTGTCAGCGGTGAACACCGTTCGGGAGCGCGCTCATGCCTAGGACAGCCCTGGTCTGCGTCAACTACGATTCGTCGGCACATGTGTCGCGTCTGCTCGACTCGCTCCGCGGCGTGGATGTCGCCGAGATCATCCTCTGGGACAACTTCTCATCCGAGGATGAGCGGGTGAGGCTCGCGGCCATCGTCGAACAACACCCGAATGCGCGCCTGGAGTTCGCGGACGACAACCTGGGATTCGGGCCCGCGGTCAACCGTGCGATCGCGACGGTGCAAGCGGAGGTCGATCAGTACTGGGTACTCAACCCAGACATCACGGTCGAGGTCGACACGCTGGCGAACTTGTCGCGGAGTGCAGGCGAACACGATTGTGCGATCATCTCGCCCCTCGTCCTGACCGGGTCCGGCGAGAGGATCTGGTACGCCGGCGGCGATGTGGTGCCGCCTGCTGGTCGGACCGTCCATCGGATGATCGGTCGAGAACGAAGCGCCGGGGCACTCCGTGGCTACAGCGACGTGTCGTTCGTCACCGGCGCCGCCCTGCTCGTGAAGAAGGATGCATGGGATACGCTCGGCGGCTTCGACGAACGATTCTTCCTCTACTGTGAGGACGCCGATCTGTCGATCCGCGCAGAGAGACTCGGTCTCCGCATGGGCGTCGAGTCGACAGCAGTCGCGCGCCATTTCGAGGGCGGCTCGTCCGGCGGAACGCCCGACGCGAAGAGCGCGACCTTCTACTTCTACGTCCAACGGAACCGACTGATCCTCTATCGTCAGTTCGTCAGTCGAGCGCAGCTCCTCATCGGTCGGGGCGGAGTCGAGACCCTTCGACTTCTCGTCCATCCGGTCCTGCCGATCAGCCCGGGCGCTCTCGGGCGGCTCCGGGCGTCACTTTCAGGTGTCTTCGCAGGAATCCGCGGAGAAGTGGGCCCGCGAAGCGGCCGGGTGACGTCGTGAAGGTGTTGTTGCTGAACAACTACTCGATGCGCTCGGCATTGTCCCGTGTCCGGAACGGTGCGTATCCGCCGCAGCACCTCTACGGGCACGGCGACGCGCGGCCGGTCAGCCAGCGTCAGACGACGTGGTTGCCCGTCGGAGTGTCCCTGTTCGACGTCGTCCGCGGTAGCGGCCGGGGTTGGCGCGCGCTCCGTGCTGTCGTCATGCGGACGATCGGCGACCCGCTGCAGGAACTCGCTGTCCTCACCAACCGCAAGCGCATCGACGTCGTGTTCGCGGCGGACCAATGGTCGGCCGGCGGCCTCCTCGCGCTCAAGCGGCTGGGCATGTCGTTGCCCCCGATCATGGTCCTCGTCCACCACCCACCCCAGTCATCGCAACAGTTACGGCGCCTCACCGCGGCCGAACGTCTCGTCGTCCTCGGCCCTGCGGCGGCCGAGGCGTTGGAGCGTGCGACCGGCATCCGACCCAGGACCCTGCCGTGGGGGCCGGATCCGGAAGCTGACGTCTATCGTCGCGCCCGCGATCCGGAGGCAGCCCCACGCTACGACTTCGTCGCCGCGGGGCGCACCAACCGGGACTACACCGCGCTGCGCGAGCTCGCTGCGGCCGATGGCCTCACGGGAGTCGTCTTCGACGGGATCCTGCGTTGGGACTTCGTCGACGGCACCGTGCAGCAGCAACCGCAGTCAGAGGACTACCGGGAGATCCTCGTCGAGATGGCTCGCGCTCGTTGCGTCGTCATGCCGTTCGCGCGTGAGGACGTGATGTCCGGACTGACAGAGGCGACCGACGCGATGGCTCTCGACATCCCCATCCTCGCGACCAGGTCATCCGCGTTCCCCTACGACCTCGAGGCGACCAGGTCCGGGGTCGTCGCGGGGCGCAACTCCGTCGCGGGTCTCCGCGCGGGACTTGCCGAGCTCGAGACTGTCTCGCGGCGCGCAGGACGACTGCTCGCGACACATGACCTCGGCCAGTACGAAGCCGCACTCGACTCCGAGCTCGTGGCAGTTGTTCGGACGGCGGCGGTACGAGCGTGATCTCCGACCTCCTCAGACGGCACCGTGTACTGAGCGGCGTCATGCTGCTGACGCTCGGATCGCAGGTCTTGAGCGCTGGGAGCTCCGTGCTTCTGCACTTCCTCGGCCTGCGGACCGCCGACACCTACTCCGTTGCGGCGCAGATCGGTCTCACCGGTTTCACGGGTGTCACGGTCGGGATCCTCTACAACATCGCCATCGGACGTCCCGGGTTCACCACGTGGCGACGTTGGTCCACCGTGGCTTCGCTGGTCTCCGTGACGGCTTCGCTCGTTCAAGGAGCGATCCTCACCGGAACCGGATTCACTTCTTCACACGGTGTGCTGTTCGTCTGGACCGTGTTCATCGTGTTCGGTGTCAGCGGCGCACTCATAGCGATTGCCGCGACTGAAGGGGTTCGTGAGGCGTGCGAAGGGCGTCCGATGCTCTTCGCCTCCGTGACGGTGTTGCCGAACACCGGATACGCGGTGGGGATCCTCGCCGCTGCGGTCACCCACGAACTGGCTCTGCCCGCTGTCGGCTGGCTGATCGGATCCGTTGCTCTCTACCTCGTCTCGCGTCGCGCTCGTCCTGGGGCAAGCGAACCAGAGGTCCAACTCCGTGAACGACCCGAAGCATCCGATGCGATCGGCAGCCAGGTGTCGGGCCTCGTGGTCGGCGTGGTCTCGAGTACGTTCATGCCGATGCTGTTCCTCGCAGCCCTGACGCAACTCACCGTCGGCGTGGTCTACATCGCAACACTGCTCGCCAGGATCGTCAACGCATCCGTAGCGCTCACCGTGAACTCCGTGCTGCTTGTCCGCTTCAACTGGACTGATCAGGCCACCGGCCTCGGACGCACCACCGCAGTCGCGGGGACGTCATTCGTCGTCGGCATGCTGACGGTCGTCGGCCTCAAACTGACGGGAGGCGCGGCAATCTTCACGGACGGTGTCATGGTCGCCGGTTGGCTCGTCGGGGTGATCGCATCGGCGATCGTGACGAGGCACCTGAACGCGGGCCGTCACGGACGCCTGGTGCTGGTCAAGTCGGTCGTTGAACTCGTCGTCACGGGTTCTGCGGCCGCGGCGCTCTTCCTCGTCCCGTCCTTCGTGGGGTACTTCGCATGCTTCGCGGTCTCCGCCGCCCTGACGCTGGTCTTCGGAGGGCTCGCCTTCCAGAGGCGTCTGTTGGTCGCACTCGGCGTGGTCGGACTGATCTCGTGTGCCGCCGTCATCATCACGGGGAGGTCATGATGTCCGATACTGTGCTGCCCCGGCTCAGGGTGGTATGCCGCTTGTCGGGAGGCTCGAACGACAAGCCTCGACCCGAGTGGTTCAGCAAGCGCCTCTGCGTGGACTCGCTCCTCTCCGCGGCCGAGGAACTCCGCCGGGCGAACACCGTCGTGGAACTCTGGCTTGCGGTCGACGTTCGAAGCGACATCGACGCGCAAGCCGTGCGTGCCCGGTACGGTCGACATTTCGATCGGATCCTCCCGATAGCCGGGGGCAGTGCGGCGAAGTCGTGGCGCGCGACTCTGAACCTGCCCGGGCTCGTCGAGGGCGCTGATCTCGTCTACTTCGTCGAGGACGATCACCTCCACCGTCCCGATGCTCTCGTCCGGCTCGTTCACGGTGACGCGGCGTACCGGTTCGCTTACTCGAGTGATGAAGACCTCGCCCCGCACCGCGCGACCGTTCGCGACGGATGGAGCACCGTCGGGAGTGGCGTGACGAGCTTCGCGGTGATGACCGCCGTCCTCCGGAAGGACCTTCGACTCCATCGGTGCATGAGTCGCAGTGGTCGTGGATGGGACGAGGTGACGTTCCGCGCACTCGGCGGCGGAGCACCGGAAGCACTCGGATCAGGCATCCGCTACGTCGCGTCCCCGATGGCGGATCCCGCCTCACGAACCATGATGGGCTTCATCGGTGGGATTCGACACTCGCTCTTCCGAGCATTCGCGATCCTCGCCGGACAGGCGCACAAACGCGTGATCAGCGGGCTCACCCCGCCGGCCGCAACCCACGCAGAACCGGCGCTGCTCGCGTCCGGGACTGATTGGGCGGCGGTGGCCGACGCCGTCGCCTCTCGGAAGCAGGAAGGATGATGCGGGAATCGGTACCCCGCGCGACACGCGGTGGCCTCGAAGCCACCGCGACCGTCTTCGGCTTCTCCGCGGTCGCCCTGCAACGGTTCGGGTTCGGTGAGGAGGGGAGCGTCCAGGCGACGACGGTCCTCGCAGTCCTCCTCGTGGTCTTCTCACTGTTCGTGTTCCGGCAACGAGTGTCGATCTCGGGCGTCCTGCTCTTCGGCCTCTTGCTGCTCTCCGGGTCGGTCTCGTTCGTCCTTTCGCCGAACTCCTCCTTCAGTTCGTTCGGCCTCCTGCTCACCACTTACCTGCTCACCATCGTCGGCCCCGACGACGACCGTCAGTACGGTCGTCGGTTCATGTCTGGTGTCGCGCGCGCGTGCACGCTCGGCGCTTTCCTCGGAATCGTCCAGTTCATCCTTCAGGCGACCGGGCGAGGCTACTTCGACCCGGTTCGGGAACTCCCGAGCGCCATCCTGCGGACGGGCTTCAACTCCTACTACGGCACGCAGTTCTCATCGGGTGTCGCCACGTCCTTCAAACCGAACGGCGTGCTCTTCCTCGAACCATCGTTCCTGTCGCTCTACTCCGCCATCGGACTCGTGTACATCGTCGCCAAGCTCTTCTCCCCGGACCGGAGCTGGCGATGGTGGCACGTCCTGAGCGCGTTGGTCCTCGCAGGAGGCTTCGCTGCTTCGGCATCCGCGTCGGGAGTCGTCGTGCTCGCGTTCGCGGCGCTCCCACTCGCCGCGCAGTTCCGCCGAAACTGGCTCATCGCGGCGATGGGTGTCGTGTTGTTGGTCGGACTCTGGCAAGCGGGTCTGTTCGAAGCCGTCGCGACGAAGACCGCTGACGTGGGCGCCGGCTCCTCGACCGCTCTCCGGCTCTACCTTCCGTACCGCATCCTCGCACCCTACTGGCTCGAATCCCCCTTGTTCGGGTCCGGGCCTGGAGCGACGACGGAGATCATCTCCGGACTCGAGTTCAACGGCCTGCAGGCATCCACCCTCATGAAAGCACTCGTCGAGTACGGCGTCGTCGGCACCGTGATCATCTTCGCAATCGTCTTCGTGGCGCTTCGTCGATCACGTGCCGGTTTCGCGCTCTGCGTGGCAGCGGCGGCCGCCTGGTTGATCCCCGCGGAAGCACTGCTCAATTCGACACTCGTGATGATCATCTTGTTCGGACTCGCGACGTGGACGAATCCTCACCGGAGCCGCGCGCTCACCCTGTCAACGCCCGATGATGTGGCGGTTGGATCAGTCGAGCGCCGCTGAGGATCACTGCGCCTCGTCCCCCGGTCGGAGCACGGCCCGCACGGTCCGCCAGAGGATCACCAGGTCGCCGGTGATCGACCAGTTCTCCACGTAGTACAGGTCCAGCCGGATGGCGTCCTCCCACGACAACGCCGAGCGGCCGCTCACCTGCCAGAGCCCGCTCATCCCGGGCTTCAGGAGCAGGCGTCGGTGAGCGGCGTCGTCGTAGAGGGCGACCTCACCCGCACGTTGCGGCCGGGGACCGACCAGGCTCATGGACCCGAGGAAGACGTTGAACAGCTGCGGGAACTCGTCGAGGGAGTGCTTGCGCAGGAAGTGCCCGATCGAGGTCACGCGCGGGTCGTTCTCGACCTTGAACAACGGCTTGTCGGAGGACCCCTGCCGGGCCAGCAGCGCCGCGAGTTCCTCGTCGGCGTCCACGCGCATCGACCGGAACTTGAGCATGTTGAACGGGTCCCCGTTCAGACCGATGCGCTCCTGGCGGTAGAGCACGGGGCCGGCGCTGGTGAACCGCACGGCGAGCGCGAGGACGAGCAGCACCGGGGAGAGCACCGTGATGAGCAGTCCGGACCCGACGATGTCGAACGCACGCTTGAGGAAGAGCGTCGACCCCTCGTAGCGGGGCATCTCCACGTGGATGAGCGGGAGGCCGGCGACCGGACGGGTGTGGATGCGGGGACCGTTGATCTCGGTCAGGCTCGGCGCGACGATCAGGTGCTGGCGTCCGCCCTCGAGTCCCCAGCTGAGTTCGCGCACGGCTTCGGCCCCGAGTTCCTCGGACCCCGTGACGACGACGGTGTCGGCGCCGGACGTCCCGAGGGCGCTGAGCGCGTCCGGGATCCTGCCGACGACGGGGATCTCGGAACCACGGAGGAACCCTCCGATGGCACCGTCGGGCACGCAGGCGGCCACGACGCGGTAGCCCTCCTCGGGGTGCCGCGCGAGCTCGTGGGCGATGTGCTCGGCGCTCGCGTTCGATCCGACCAGCAGCACCTGGGCGGAGTAGGCGCCGCCCTGCCGTTGGGCGTTGAGCCACTGGCGCCACATCCACCGGCTGAGCATCAGGACGAGCGTGCCGAGCGGGAACGCGATGAAGATGTACCCGCGGGCGAGGTCGATCTTGAACGCGTACGCGACGATCGCGACGAAGGCGAAGAGCCGGATCGAGGCGTCGACGATGCGGCGGTACTCCGCGGATCCCGTGCCGACGTAGCGGTGGTCGCGGGTGTCGTAGACCGCGAGGACCACCAGCCACGCGACGATCACGCACACCGACACGGCGGTGTAGCCGACGGCGAGGTCCGCGGTGCTGCCGCTGACGGCCACCCGCGCGCTGTCGAGCCCGAACCAGGCGATCTGGACCCCGAACGCGACCCAGATGAGCACGAGGACGTCGGTGACGAGGACCCGCCGCGCGTAGCGCTTGGCCCACGGCACCGCCGCCGTCATCTGCCGGCTCGTCATCGTCACCACGTGACACCACCGTCGTCCGACACCTGCACGTCGCCGCCGGCCCACAACCACACGTGCTGGCCGGCCCGGGCGATGGTGACCGCGCCGCCGGGGTCGGCGACGGTCGCGCACCCGACGGCGGTCGCCTCGGTCGTCGCGGTGACCTTCGCCGCCGGCATGCTGGCGATCTGCACGCCGTCGCACGGAGCGACGCCGGTGCGCGCGATCGTGTAGTCGTTGCCGGCGTCGGCGAGCGACCGGACCCCGTCGATCGACGCGCTGACCCAGGGACCGGCGCCGGAACGCCACTCGATCTCGCCGTCGCAGGTGACGGCGGTCGTGTAGGTGCCCTGGAAGACCTCGATCGGGTCCGGGCAGGGGGCATCGACCGTGCCGGTCGTCAGCAGGAGACCGTCGGTGCCGATGGCGGCGCCGGCTGCCCCGTCGGAGCCGTCCTCCCACGTCGCACCGTCGTCCGTGCTGGTGCGGACGGTCGGGGCGCAGTCGTTCCCGGTGCCGGCGACGACCGAGACGGCGGACCCGTCGGCGCGGAGCGCCAGCACGGTGCCCACGCCCGAGCCGAGACCGACGGCCGTCCACGACCTCCCACCGTCCACGGTGTGCTGCAGCACCGCCTCGTCACCGCCGCAGGTCCCGCTCGACGCACGCCATGCCTCCTGGCCGTCGACGGCGGACAGCAGGTGTCTGCCGGGCGCGACCATCGTCGCCGTGCCGGCGGTGGCGGAGGACTGCGGTGCCGATGTACCGGTCGCGGTGGGGACGGCGGCGCTGGAGAAGGTGGGGATCGGTCCGGCGGTGCCGTGCGTCGTGGGCGCGGTGCGGGAGACGGCGAGGCCCACGAGCACCACGTCGATGACGACGAGCGCGACGACGACGATCCCGACCCAGACGAGTGTCCGACGCGAGAACACACGGCCGAGGTTTCGGGTCCCCCGGCGGGCGCTCACGCGCGGACCGCCCTCACCGGTCCGCCTTGCGGAGCGCACCGACGCGACCCCGCCGAGCGGACTTCGGGGGCTTCGGCGCGCGGGGCGTGTCCTGCTCGTCGGTGCCGTACCCGTAGGCGTAGCCGTAGCGGCCGTACCCGTACGCGCCGGGTCCCCTGGTCGGCATCATCGTCATCACGAAGCCGGCGATCGGCGCGCCGACGTTCTCGAGCGACTGGACCGCACCGGCGAGCTGGCCCTTCATCGTCCGGCCGGAGGCGACGACGACGATCGCGCCGGAGGCCTTCTTCGACAGGATGGCGGCGTCGGTGACGGGCAGGAGCGGCGGCGCGTCGAACAGGACGTAGTCGAACTGGGCCTCGAGCCGTTCGATGAGGAGCGTCATCGCCTGCGAACCGAGGAGCTCGGAGGGGTTCGGCGGGATCTCGCCGGACGGCAGGACGACCAGGTTGCCGCGACCCCACGGGACCGCGACGTCCTCGAGTGCGGCGCGCCCGATCAGGACGTCGGTGAGACCCGCTCCGCCCTCGAGGTCCATGTACTGCGCGACGCGGGGGCGGCGGAGGTCGGCGTCGATGAGGATCACGCGGTAGCCGGCGCTGTCGAGCGCGATGGCGAGGTTCGCGACGGTGGTGCTCTTGCCCTCGGACTGCACGGACGACGTCATCACGAAGGTGCGAGCACTGCTGCCGATGTCGACGAACTGCAGGTTCGTGCGCAGCGTGCGGAAGGACTCCGCTCGCGGGCTGCGGGGGTCGACCTGGACGATGAGCGGGCGCTCCGAGGCCTTGCTGTCGAAGGCGATGCCCCCGACGATCGGCTTGTCGCTGATCCGCTCGATGTCGGACTCGGTCCGGACCCGGTTGTCGAGCGTCTCGCGCAGGACCGCGAGCCCGACACCGAGCGCCAGCCCGACGAGCAGGCCGAGGACGACGTTGACGGGCACGTTCGGGCTGATCGGGGTGTTCGGGACCTGGGCCTCCTTGACTCGGGTCAGCTTCACCGTGCTCGCACCGTTCGCGTCGGTGGCCTCGATGTTCTGCACGACGTTCGTCAGGCTCTGCGAGGTCGCGTTCGCGATGTCGGCGGCCTGCACCGGATCGGTCTCGTTCACCGTGATGGAGATCAGGGTCGTGTTCGTCGGGGCGTCGGCCGACACCAGCTTCGCGAGGTCGTCGGCGCTCATGTCGAGCTTCAGGCTCGAGATGACGGGGAGCAGGACGATCGGCGTGGTGACGAGGTTCGAGTAGGTCAGGACCCGCTGCTGCGTGAAGGTGTTGCCCTGGGCGAGGTCGCTCGCGCTGCCGCTCGTCTGCGTCGACACGAAGACCTGGGCGGACGCGGAGTAGACCGGCTGCTTGAGGACGGAGAACCCGGCGGCCGCCGCCACCCCCACCAGTGCGAGCACGAGGATGAGGATCCAGCCCTTGCGCAGCACTGTGATGTAGTCGCGGAGCTCCACGCGCCTGCCTTCCCCGAAGATGGCCGTGCTCGCGGTGTCCCTCCGCGTGCGCGCCGGGGATGTCCCAGCATGCGGCAGGGAAATACTGCCACACGCAGGGGTCCAGCTCGGGAGGACAGGTGTCGGATTGTGCTGCGTGTCCCCTACGGTGATGCCATGCAGCCGGGAACCGAAGCGCAGGTGCCGACGCGCGACCGCGTGGTCGTGGCGGTCCTGGCAGGGCTCGTGGTCGCGGTCCTCCTCGAACGCATCGTCGCCGGTGTCGCGCGAACTGGGGGTCTGCCGTCCCCGGTCGCCCAGCTGCTCGCGAGCGACCTCGCGGTGTGGGTACCGCTCGGGCTGGCGGCCGTCGTCGCGGTCCGCGGGTCCTCGCTCGCCGCGGCTCGTCGGTCGTTCCGCGTCGAACCCGCCGACGTGGTCGTCGCCCTCGGCATCGTGATCGTGTGCCGCACGGTCGACGCCGTCCTGTCGTTGACGTTCTTCGGCACGACGGGACTCACGCCGCCGCCGGCGGTCGGGGGCGTCGACGTCACCGTCCTGGTCGTCGCGGCCGTGGGCCTGTGCATCGTCGGACCGGTCGTCGAGGAGGTCGTGTTCCGCGGGCTCCTCCAGCGTCACCTCGCGCGGATGCTCCCGCCCCGCACGCGGTTCGTCGCGGTCCCGGTCACGGCGGCGCTGTTCGCGGTCCTGCACGTACTCGTCGGGTCACCGAGCTCGGACCTCGCGGGGTTCACCGTCGTGGTGACGACGTTCCTCCTCGGCCTGCTCACCGGCACGCTCGTCGCGATGACCGATCGCATCGGCGGGGCGGTCCTCGCGCACGCCGTGTTCAACGCGGTGGCACTGGTCGCGACGATGCCGCGCTGAGCCGCGGACGACGGACTGGAGGCCCGGATCGCGCCCGCCGCGTGGCGGACGTGATCCGGGCCTCCGGTCCAGATCGCGTGTCAGGCCTCGCGACGCACGTCCGGCAGCAGGACGTGCAGCCGCTCGGCGAGGCGCTGCTGCGCCTCCTCGAGGGAGCGGAAGTCGCCGACGTACTGTCCGTAGGTGTCGGACACGAAGTAGTGGGCGCCCTGCCGGTCGACCGTGCCGCCGTAGTAGCCGCCGTAGTTCGCGGCCCACAGGCCGGTGTCCGGGCGGGACCACGTGATCCGCGCATGCGTCGGGTGCTGCTCGGGAGCGACGGCCTCGACCTCGATCTCGGTGATCGCCGCGATGGTGGCGGTGTCGACCGTGACCTCGTCCGCGATCGCCTCGGTCTGCTCGTGGTGGGCGACCGTCGTGCTCATGCTCGTGCTCCTCGTACTGCTGGTGCTGGTGGTTCTGGTGTCGCTGGTGGAACGGCTCACTCGACGGGGCGGATCACGGACGGCAGCATCACGTGCAGCTGGTCCGCGAGCTTCGCCTGCGCCTGTTCGAGCGACTCGAAGTCGCCGACGACGAGGCCGAACGTGTCGGAGGCGACGTACCGGTCGTCGCGCTTGTCGATCGAACCGCCGAAGTAGCCGCCGTAGTTGGCGATCCACTCACCGTCGTCCTCCTGCGTCCAGGAGAGCTTGGCGCGTGCCGGACGGGTGTGCGGCTCGGCCTGGGCCTCGAGGATCGCGATCGTGTCGACCGTCTCGGTGTCGAGCGTGACCTCGGCTCGGGTGTCGGTGCTGACGGTGGTGCTCATGTCGCTCTCCTTCGCGATCCGGGGTACAACTGCTGACACCAGAACGCTACGAGAACGACCATCGACGGCGCCACCGATGCCCGTGGATTCACGGGTTCCGTCAATCCCCTCCATCGACGATCCCCGGGTTTCCGGGGCCGGACGTCACACTTCCGGGGTACAGGGTACGGATCGGGGTACTCGTTCTCCGGCCAGTCCGGATCGACGGGCGATCAGCCGGCGACCGGCAGGGACCGTACTCGTCGCCCGCGCAGGACGAGCGCGCCGGCACCCCCGATGACGAGCGCGACGAGGGCACTGCCGATCCCGGTCCCCGACGGGCCGAGCGCGGAGCGGAAGACCTCGGCACCGAACGACGCGAGTTCGAGCGGGTACGGCAGGTACACCCGCGTCCCGAGTGCTGCCGTGACTGCGGTCACGGCAGCCGATCCACTCCAGAGGACCAGGAGCGCCAGCCCGGACCCGACCACCCGCCCCGTGCTGCGCAGCCCCGTCCACGCGATGCCGAGGCCGAGCAGGACCGCCGGGACCCACCGGGTGACGGCGAGCACGGTGGACGCGGCGCCGTCGGCGATCAGTGGGAAGGCATCGGTCCAGGTGCCGGCGGCGAGCGCACCCACCGCGAGCCCGACGATCGCGACGGCGGGCACGGTGCGGGCGAGCACGATGAGCAGCACCACCGCGAGGGCGACGGCCACGACTGTCCCGACGATGAGCGCGACGAGGTACACCTGGGAGGCGCTGGTCACCGCACCGGTCCCGATCGCCCGGTCCGTCCGCAACCCCGCTCCGGTCACCACGGCCGTCTGCACGACGGCGACGAGCTGGACGACGAGCAACCCGGATGCGGCCAGGACGGTCGCCGGCCGCGCGGGCACACCGAGGCGAGTGCCGAGGAGCCGGACGGCGAGCCCGGCGACCGCACCGCCGACGAGCAGCATCCCCGCGATGACGCCGACCCAGTACTGGTTGAACGGCAGCAGCGCCACCGGCATGTCGGACGGGTCGACGGTCGAGGTCGCCCAGAGGTTCTGCAGCGGCAGGCGCATCCCGGTGACGATCCAGGGCAGGAGCCCGACGATGCCGGACAGCACCCCGGTCCCGACGCCGAGTCCGACCGTGCGCGCCCGCGTTCCCCCACCCATCCGGCCAGGTTAGCGGCGGCCGTGCGCTCCGCCGGGACGGGCAGGTGTCACTGCATCCGGAGACACATCCGGGGCCGGCGGGCGCTGGCGCCGGACAGGCTTCGGCGTGACCGAGACTCGGGGTGCGCGACCGATCTCGGGATCCGGGGCGCGAGAAGGGTCGCTCAGGCCGAGTCTCGGGCCGGCCCCACCGCGCGCAGGGCGTCCGCGACGACCGCGAGCGCGGCGGCGATCTCGTCCGCCACCCGCTCGTGGGTCGCCGTCGAGCGCCGGTAGGGGTCGTCGACGTCGTCCACGGCCGGGTCGGTCGGCATCGGGACGGTGCCCCGGAGCCGAGCGACGCGCTCGACGAGTTCCGCCGTCGTCCCGACGCCGTCGAGGTCGGCCGGCTCGAGCCCGCTGAGCACCCGCGCGAACTGCTTGATCGTGAACGCACGCTTCGCCGTCCGGGGTGCGAGGGACACCACCGCGGCCCGGTGCGACCGCTCCGCTGTGAGCACGAGGTCCGCGTCGGCGGCGATCGCCGGTGTCAGGTACCGGGAGCGGTGCGCGGACGGGTCCCCGCCGAGCCGGATCGACTGCGCCGCGGCAGCATCGTCCATCGGGGCGCCGTCTTGCGCGATGGTGCCGGCGGACCCGACCGTGAACGCCGCCGCGTCACGGCCGAGCCGCGCCTCCAGGACCTGTGCGCCGAGCGGCGACCGGCAGATGTTGCCGCTGCAGACGAACAGGACCCGCATCGCCTAGGCCGAGGCGCCGAGCAGGTCGTGACGGACGACGATCGCGTCCCGGCCGGGGCCGACGCCGATCGCGGAGATCCGGGCGCCGGACATCGCCTCGACGGCCAGGACGTACGCCTGGGCGTTCGCCGGCAGGTCCTCGAAGGAGCGGGCCCCGGTGATGTCCTCGGTCCAGCCGGGGAAGTCCTCGTAGATCGGCTTCGCGTGGTGGAAGTCGGACTGGTTCACGGGCACCTCGTCCACGCGGACGCCGTCGACGTCGTAGGCGACGCAGACCGGGATCGTCTCGAGGCCGGTGAGGACGTCGAGCTTGGTGAGCACGAAGTCGGTCACGCCGTTCACCCGGGCCGTGTAGCGCGCGATCGGGGCGTCGTACCAGCCGCAGCGACGCGGCCGGCCGGTCGTGGTGCCGAACTCGAAGCCGTTCGCGCGGAGGAACTCCCCCGACTCGTCGAACAGCTCGGTCGGGAACGGGCCGGCCCCGACGCGGGTCGTGTACGCCTTGACGATGCCGATGATGCGCTCGAGCTTGCCCGGCCCGATCCCGGAACCCGTCGCCGCGCCGCCGGCGGTGGCCGACGACGAGGTCACGAACGGGTAGGTGCCGTGGTCGACGTCGAGCATGGTCGCCTGACCGGCCTCGAACAGGACGGTCTCGCCGCGCTCGAGCGCCCGGTGGATCTCCAGCCCGGTGTCGGCCACCATCGGCCGGAGCCGGTCCGCGAAGGACAGGAGCGACTCCACCACCTCGTCCGGGTCGATCGCCCGGCGGTTGAAGACCTTCACGAGCAGGTGGTTCTTCTGGTCGAGCGCCGCCTCGACCTTCTGGCGCAGGATGTTCTCGTCGAAGATGTCCTGGATGCGGATGCCGACGCGGTTGATCTTGTCGGCGTAGCTCGGGCCGATGCCGCGACCGGTGGTGCCGATCTGGCGCTTGCCGAGGAACCGCTCGGTCACCTTGTCGATCGTGCGGTGGTAGTGCGTGATGACGTGGGCGTTCGCCGACACGAGCAGGCGCGACACGTCGACGCCGCGGGCACGGAGGGCGTCGAGCTCCTGGAACAGGACCTCGAGGTCGACGACGACGCCGTTGCCGATGACGGGGGTGACGCCGGGCGTGAGGATGCCGGACGGCAGGAGGTGCAGCGCGTACTTCTCGCCGCCGACGACGACCGTGTGCCCGGCGTTGTTGCCGCCGTTGAACTTCACGACGTAGTCGATGCGGCTGCCGAGGAGGTCGGTCGCCTTCCCCTTGCCTTCGTCGCCCCACTGGGCGCCGATGATGACTGCTGCGGGCATCTGGTTCTCCTCACGTTGGCGGAGGACCTCACGCGACCGTCGGTCGGTGGTCCACCCGAGTCTATCGGACGGCCACCTCCTCGCTACCTGTCACGTGCCCTGGACGGGGACGCGGAACGGACTGGAGGCGCGGTGCCAGCTGGCACCGCGCCTCCAGTCCGTCTGCTGGTGTCGTCGCGATCAGGCGCGGAAGAAGTCCTGGTACGACGGGTCGCCGACCGGCTGCGAGTGGCCGGGCTCGGCGAGGCGCTGCTCGATCATGGACTGGATGACGTCCGGCGGGGTGAGCCCACGGCGACGCCACTCCATCGGGTTGGCCCGAAGCTGCGTGAGGGTTGCGTGCGTCTGCATGGAAAGCAGCTTTCCACCAAGTACCTAGTTTGTCTAACTACATGTCCTGTAGACGCACTCCGGGCCCTGCCGCGGGGTGCGACAGGGCCCGGAGTGTGCGAGTGGACCGACTAGCGGCGGGTCACCTTGGCGGTCGGCTTCGACGTCGCGGAGCCGTCCTGGTAGCCCTTCGCCTTCGCGGTGACCTGCACCTGCATGCGGTGCCCCGCATCGGAGGTGCCCAGCGTGTACTGCTGCTTCGTGGCACCCCGGACGGCGGCACCGTCACGGAGCCACTGGTAGGAGTACGTCACGCCCTTGGCGTCCCACGACCCGTGGTGCGCCGTGAGCTTCTTCCCGACCTTCGGGTTGCCGCTCACGGTGACCGAGCTGCCCTTGCGGAGCGTCACGACCGGCGCTGCGACGGTCGCCGCGACGGTGTCCGCCTGGTCGCCGACGGCGTTGCCGAGGTGCAGCAGGAGCGCCGTGGCGTTCGTGACCCCGGCGCCGCGGGTGACCTGCAGCGACCCCGAGTCGGCGAACAGGACCCCGGTCGACGTGCCCTGCGCGAAGGTGAGCGCCGGCTTCGTCGGGTCGTAGGTCGCGTCGGCCGTCTCGTCGACCACGTAGGAGCCGCTCGTGGCGAGCGCCGGGGCGTACGCCGACTCGGTGAGGACCGAGTAGGTGAACGGCTTCGTGGCGCCGATCGTGGCGGCGTCCACGGTGAGGACCTTGACCGCGCTGTCGAACGTGTTCACGTCCTGTCCGGGAGCCCCGCCGTTCAGCGGCTGCGTGTCGACGGTCTTGCCGGTGGCGAGGTCGACGGTCGTCGCGAACGTGGCGTCCACCGCGGCCGACTTGGCGTCGTACACCAGGTAGTCCGGCGTGCCGTCGCGGTCGGTGTCGATGAGCACCTCGACGTTGGTCACGGCGCCGGGGTTGGCGTCGGGACCGGCCGTCTGGACGCCGAACGCGAGCGTGCCGGACGACTTGTCGTAGTTCGCGCCGTAGGCCCGGATGTCCGCGGCCTGCAGGGACTGCTTCGCCGAGCCGGCCGGGAACGATTCCTGGCCGTCCGTCCCACCGAGCACGAACGGTGCGACGGTGGCGTGGTAGCCGGTCGTCGCGTCGCCCTGGTCGACCGAGCGGCCGGTGAGCGCGAGGTCGGCCGTGTTCTTCCCGGCCGGGAACTCGACGGCTGCCCCGTGCACGGCGCTCACCGGCTTCGGCGCGACGTAGGTGCCGAGCCGCAGCGGGTTGAGCGTCTTGTCGGTCGGCGTGAACGTCACGATCCCGGAGGCCGCGGCGACGAACTCCCGCTGGTAGCCCTGCTGCACCGACTCCTGGGTGGGGTCGATGACACGGCGGAGCTGGGTCGGGTCGGCGATCGCGAACGTCAGCTTCACCGTCGCCGTGCCGTGCGGTCGGACCGTCACGCGCTTGGTGCTGAGCGAGAACGCGACACCCGGCTGCGACACCTGCGGCTGGTAGGCCACGTCGTAGGTGTGCGGGCGGCCGTCGGTGTTCTGGATCTGCAGGGTCCGGCTCTCGCTGGTCTTCGAGGCGACCTCGACGACACCGTACGAAGCGGTGACGAGCTGGTCGTTCTCGATGCTGCGGACCGTGGTGCCCGCCGTGACCGCCTGGAGGGCGTCGACCCGGCCGGTGCCCTGACGGAGCAGGGTCGCGGTGCCGTCACCCTGCCGCACGTCGTGCGTCGCGGTGTTCATCAGCGCGGCCTTCACCTGCGGCGCGGTCCAGGACGGGTGCGACTGGAAGGTCAGCGCCGCGATGCCCGCCACGTCCGGCGTCGCCATCGACGTGCCGCTCATCGACATCCGACCGTCACCGGTGCCGTTGGCCGCGGAGATCACGTTGACCCCGGGGCCGGCGATGTCCGGCTTGACGATGTCGTCGAACGACCCGTGGACGCCACGGCTGGTGAACCCGGCGAGCGTGTTCACGGCCTCGGGGTCGGTCGCGAGCTGGAAGCCCTTGAGCTCGTCGGCGAAGCGGACGTGCAGGGTCCCGGCCTGGGCAGCACCCTGGAGGCTCGCCACGCTGTCCTTGGTCAGCTCGGCTCCCGGGATGGTCGCGTTCCCCGCGATGCCGGAGTCGAACGTGTTGATCGTCCCCGCCAGGAGGACGCCGACACCGCCGGCCGCCTGGACGTTGTTGAACCGGACGCCGGAGCCGCACTCGAGGGCCCCGTCGGTCCACTTGAGCCAGACGACCTTGCCCGCGATCTTCGCGGCCTCGTCGGCGCTGAACGCGGCGCAGCCGTCGACGTTCGTGCTCGGGACGACGACGTCGCCCTCGACCGGCAGCGTGCCCTGGTAGTTCTGCGAGTACTGCGCACGGTAGGTCGTCGCGACGTCCGCCGGGGCGGTCGCCTCGACGCCGTCGTAGAGCGACTGGCCGGTGGCGCTCGCGGCGACCGTGAGGGCGCCCTCGGCGTTGCCCGGCGAACCGCCGATGTCGGTGAAGTCGTCGGCGTTGCCCGAGGCGATCACCGGCAGCACACCGCGGGCGGTGAGCGCGTCGATCTTCGCGTTGTCGGGGTCGTCCGGAGCACCGTAGTCGGAGCCGAGCGAGAGGTTGAGGACGTTGATGTCCTTGCCCTCGGTCAGCGCCTGGCCGACCCAGTCGAGGGCGGCACCGGTGAGGTCGGTCGAGCCGCCACCGTCACCGAACACCTTCAGGGCGTAGAGGCCGGCCTCGGGCGCGGTGCCCGGCCCGATCCACATGTCCTGCACCTGCTGCGTCGTGAGCTTGGTGTAGTCGCCGTCGAACGTCTGCTTGTCGGCGTCGAGGCCGTACCCGGCGATGGTGCCGGAGACGTGGGTGCCGTGGTCGCCGCCCTTGCCGTCGATGGGGTTCTCGTCCGGCTTCGGGGTGGGGTCGTAGGCGGGGTCGCTCGAGTCCGCGTTGTAGGTCGGACCGGCGAAGTCGTAGCCGCCGAGGAACTTCGTGCCGTCGTACGACCCGGCGGTCGGAGCGCCGGTGTTCGCGAGGGCGGCCTGGTAGGCGGCGGTGGTGCCGGGGCCGCCGAAGTCCGCCTGCGTGTAGTCGAGGCCGGTGTCGAGCACAGCGACGTTCACGCCCTTGCCCGTCCGTCCGGTCTGCTGCCAGGCGTCGAGCGAGCGCGTGTAGACGTCGCTCGCCGCGTTCTTCGGCGTGACGCCGTCCGCGCCGGGCTTCGTCAGGCTGGGGTCGACGCCGGACGGAGCGGCGCCGGAGTCGGCGTTCACCGTCGGGTCGACGATCTTCTTCGGCGTGAGCGGGATGATGCTCGCGACGTCGGACCGGGCCGCGACCTTCCGGAGGGCGGCGACGTCGGCGACGACGGCCACGCCGGGCACGGTGTACTCGGTCGAGTAGAGCTCGGTCGCGTCGGCGTCGGTCTGCTGCACGGCGGCGCGCACGGCGTCGACCGTGGAGCCGATCGCCTTCACACGCTGCTTCGCCGCCGAGGACGGGGTCTTCGACTTCGTCAGGTCCCCGCCCTTCGCCTGGGCGTCGACCTCGAGCGCACCCTGGCCGGTCGTCCGCACGAACGCGGCGATCGTCTTCGAGGGCTTCGCGTCCCGCAGCGGCTGCGAGAGCTTGAGGTCGGCCGGCACCGGTCCGGCGGGGGCCGCGGAGGCGGCTCCCCCGACGGCCAGTCCGCCGCACGCCAGGGCCGCGGCGGCGATGCCGGCGGTCAGGACGCGCGCGATGCGGTTCGGGGTTGGGTTCGGGTCGGTGTTCGGTGTTGCACGGTTCAAAGGGCGCACTCCCGGTTCGTCCGTGTTTCGCAAGGAATTGCTGTGAAGTTATGCGTTTCCTCTCAGGGTGCACAGTCCGCACTTTGGGGGACGTCCCTCGTTCGGGGGTGGTCTCGCTGATAACTTGCACACGTGTGTGCACGTTATTACGATGGGGTTCGTGACCACTCCTGACCAGCCCGGACGCGCGCCCCGCCGCGACGCGACCGAGAACCGCGCGGCGCTCATCGAGGCCGCGAAGACCGTCCTGCAGCGCGACCCGGACGCCTCGTTGGAGACGATCGCCTCGGCCGCCGGTCTCTCGCGGCGTGCGGTCTACGGACACTTCCCCTCCCGGGACGACCTCGTGCGCGAGGTCGTCACCGCCGGCGCCGCCCGCATCGCCGCCGCCATGCCCACGACCGCCGACCTCACCGCCCTGCCGCCGGCCGCCCGACTCGCGGCGATCGCCGTGACGCTCTGGTCCGAGGTCTCGCACGTCCGGTCGATGGCGCGGGTCGCGATCCGCAGCCCGTTCAGCGAGTCCGTCGCCGAGGTCTTCGGCCCCCTGCGCGCCCAGGTCCGGGACGCGTGCGCCCTCGGGATCGCCGACGGGGCCATGCGCGACGACGTCGACCCTGGCACGCTGGGGCGCCTGGTCGAGGGTGCCTGCATCGCCGTGCTCGACGAGGCGACGCGGTCCGGCACCTCCGACGAGGACGGCCGTCGCATGGTCGTCCTCTCGGCCCTCGGCATGGCCGGCATCGACTGGCGCACCGCGATGCTCTCCGAGCCGATCACCCCGGACCACACCTCGACGAACTCCCGCACGGAGGCCAGCGCATGACCCTTGAACTCGACCACGTCGGCATCGGCGAGGAGCCCGGCGCGGCCCTGCCCGTCGTCTCCGCCGTCGCCGCCCCCGGCCGCCCCGGCGTGATCGCCGTCGAGACGGAGCAAGCACCCGTGCTCGCCTCCCTCGTCGCCGGCGGACGGATGCGTCCGGAGAGCGGGCGCGTGCTGCTCGACGGGCACGAGGACGCCGCGGCGATCCGGAAGGCGTTCGCGCTCGTGGACACCCCCGGCGTCGCCGAGCCGTTCCCGGTGATGAGCCTCCGGCGCATCGTGCGCGAGGAGCTCGCCTTCGCCGGACAGCGACCGTCGCGCGACCACGTCGACACCGTGCTCGACGAGCTCGGGCTGCGCGAGTACGCCGACACGCACGTGCAGCGGGTCCCGACCGACGTCCGCGTCCGCCTGCTCGCGGAGCTCGCCCTCCTGCGGGACGGGGTGACCGGGCTCGTGATCACGGCGCCCGAGCGGCACGGGGGCGCCGTCGAGGGGTGGTTCGCGGTCGTCCGCGACGTCGCTCGTCGCGGCGTGACCGTCGTGCTCGTGACCTCCAAGGCCGCAGCAGCGACCGTCGAACACCTGCTCGACACCATCCAGACCGAGGGTCCCGAGGACGCGACCCAGACCGACGGAGACGACCCGCGCCTCCCGTCCGACACCGACGACCTGCCCACGGAGGCGACCGCGTGACCACCACCTCGCTCGTCCGCGCCGAACTGGCGCGACTCACCGCGACCCCGCTCGCACGACTCGCGTTCATCGCGCTCATGGTCGTGCCGCTGCTCTACGGCGGCGCCTACCTGTGGGCGAACCGCGACCCGTACGCCAAGCTCGACCAGGTCCCCGCCGCCATCGTGGACCAGGACGCCGGAGCCACGCTCGACGGCGACCACGTCGACTACGGCAAGGACGTCACGAAGGAGGCCATCGACGGCGCCGACTTCAAGTGGACGAAGACCACCGCGGCGGACGCGCGCTCCGGCGTCCGGAACGGCACCTACGACTTCGTGGTGACCATCCCGCACGACTTCTCCGAGTCCCTGGTGTCGGCGCAGTCCGACGACCCGAAGCGGGCGAAGCTCGTCATGACGACGGCGGACACGAACTCGTACCTCGCCTCGACCATCGCCGAGCAGGCGGGCAAGACCATGCGGACCGCCGTGGCCGAGCGCGTCGGGAAGCAGGCGGCGAAGACCCTGCTCGTGGGTCTCGCCGACGTCCGCGACAGCCTCGGCGACGCGGTCGACGGGGCCGGGCAGCTCGCGTCCGGGGCCTCCACGGCGGCCTCGGGAGCGGCGACGCTCGCCGACGGCACCGGGAAGCTCGCGTCCGGGGCGGCGACGCTCGCGGACGGTACGGCCGCCCTGCCGTCGCAGACCGCTGCGCTGAACGACGGGGCGCAGCAGGTGGCCTCCGGGGCATCGACCCTGTCGTCCGGCCTCCAGTCCGCGAAGCAGCAGACGGCCTCGCTGCCGGCGGACACCGCGACGCTGAACGACGGCGCGCAGCGGGTCGCAGCGGGCAACGAGCAGCTCGCCGACACGATCGACTCGGTCAGCGGTGACGTCGACGGCCTCGAACCGGTCGACGCCCGGACGGTCATCGCCCAGATCGAGGCGAACCTGCCCGAGGGCGTCACGCTGAGCGACGAGCAGCAGCAGGCCATCACGCAGGCCGTCGGCCAGGTGAACACCGCGGGCGCGCAGGCGAAGGCCACCTACCAGTCGACCAAGACCTCCGTCGACCAGCTGCGCGACGGGTCCGCCCAGGTCGCCGCCGGCACCGCCGCCCTGGCGCACGCGGCCCCGACCCTCGCGGGCGGGATCTCCAGCGCCGCCGACGGTGCCTCGCAGCTGGCCTCCGGGTCGTCGCAGGTCGCCTCCGGCACCGCGCAGCTCGCCGCGGCGGCACCCACGCTGTCGTCCGGTGCGTCCCAGCTCGCGACCGGAGCCGCATCGGCCGACCAGGGCGCGAAGTCGCTGGCGTCCGGGCTGACCTCGCTCCGCGACGGCTCCTCCGAGCTGGCCTCGAAGCTCGACGAGGGCCGCACGAAGATCCCCGCGTCCGACGCCGCCCAGCGCGAGGACCAGGCATCGGTGATCTCCGACCCGGTGAAGGTCGGTGACGACAACGTCGCCGCGGCCACCAACTACGGAGCCGGCCTCGCGCCGTTCTTCATCTCGCTGGCCGCGTGGATCGGCATGTACGCGCTGTTCCTCATCCTCAAGCCGATCTCGAAGCGGGCGATCACGGCGGTGCGGAAGCCCCTGCAGGTCGTCCTCGGCGGGTGGCTGACCCCCGTGCTGCTCGGGGTCGTGCAGATGGTGGCGCTGTTCTTCATCGTCCGGTTGGCCCTCGACCTGAACGTCGTGCACGCCGGAGCCACGATCGGGATCATGGTGCTGGCCTCGGCGACCTTCGCGGCGATCATCATGGCGCTGAACGTGCTGCTCGGGTCCGTGGGGCAGTTCCTCGGCCTGGTGCTCATGCTCGTGCAGCTCGTCACCGCCGGTGGGACGTTCCCGTGGCAGACGCTGCCGGGGCCGTTGGCGGCGCTGCACTTCGCGCTGCCGATGACGTACTCCGTCGACGCGATCCGGCAGACGATGTACGGCGGGAGTGCGGGCGCTGCCTGGTCCGACGCGGGGGTGCTCGCGTGCTGGTTGCTCGGCGCGTTGCTCGTGGCGTTCGTGGTCACCGCGCGGCAGACCCGCTCCCGCACGCTCCGGGACCTGCGCCCGAGCCTGATCGGGTAGGGCGGCGGGGCGGACGCCCCCCCACTCATCGTGAGCAGAAATGGTCGGGTGACCTCAGGGAACCCGACCATTTCTGCTCACGAAGTGCTCCGCCCGAGGGGTAGGTCGACCATCCCGCCGCCGAGGTACCGGAGGTCCTCGGCGGGCAGGGCAGCACGAGCGTCGGCGTCCAGCACGACCGAGGCGTCGTCGACCGGGACGAAGCCGATCCGCTCCCCCGCGGTGAGGTCGGCCGGGGAGCCGGTGTTCCGGGACAGCGCCCACACGACGTGGTGGCCCGGGTCCCGGAGGTCGACGGTCGCGAGGACCAACCGCACCAGATCGTCGGGCGAAGTCCACATCAGGAGCGCTCGACCGGACGACGGCTGCTCGCCGAACGCGCCGATGCGCGCCGACACGATCGACATGCCGAACCGGTCGGCGAAGAGGCTTCCCAGGAGCTCCATGGCCGCCTTCGTGACCCCGTAGTACGTGTCGGGTCGGGCCAGGCGGTCCCCCGGTACGGTGCCCGGTTCGTCGAGCGGCTCGGACACACGGCCGACGGCGTGGATCGAGCTCGCCTGAACGACGCGGAGGACCCCGGCAGCGGCCGCTCGCTCGAGCACGTTCTTCGTCCCGGTGAGGTTCGCGGCGACGAGGTCGTCCCATGCAGCCTCGGTCGGGATGCCCGCCAGGTGGACGACGGTGTCGACACCGATCAGCGCGTCGTCGAGGGCATCGACGTCGTGCACCGACCCGGGGACGAAGCGCTCACCCGTGTCCGGCGGGTCGCTCGGGGTGCGCTCGTCGAACAACACGAGGTCGTGACCGGCCGCGAGGAGGCGGGGTCGGAGAGCAGCCCCGATGCGTCCTGCGGCCCCGGTGATGAGCAGCGTCGCCATGCGGCGGACGCTACCCCCGTCGCGCGAGCACCGACTCCCGTGTGGAGGATTGACCACGCGCGGATCGTGAGCCGAAGATGTCGGGTCGGGACCACGAACCCGACCATTTCTGCGCACGAAGCCGCCCCCGCTACGATCGACGGGAGAGCCACGGAGGTCGATGCAGATCATGGGAGCCGGCAAACCCGCGACCATCTACGACGTCGCCGCGCGCGCCGGGGTCTCGAAGTCCCTCGTGTCGCTCGTGCTGCAGCGCTCCCCGCGGGTGAGCCAGCAGCGGCGTGAGGCCGTCCTCAAGGCGATCCAGGAACTCGACTACCGCCCGAGCACCGCGGCCGTGTCCCTGGCGGGTACCCGCTCCCGGACCGTCGGCGTCGTGCTCGACGACTTCCGGAACCAGTGGTTCGTCGACCTCCTGACGGGGTTGCGGGAGGCACTGCAGGACCAGGGCCATCGCCTGGTGGTCGCGGACCGGTTCCTCAACACCGGGCTCGACGTCTCGCCGGTGGAGGGGTTCCTGTCGATGCGTGTCGAGGGGCTCGTGATCGCCGGCGAACCCGACACGGACCTGGCGGTGCCGGCCTCCACGCCGCTGGTCATCGCCGGCGGCCGGGTGTCGATCCCGCGCGCCGACACCGTCGCGAACGACGACCGAGCCGGCGGGCGGATGGCCGCGGAACACCTCCTCGGCCTCGGGCACACCCGCCTCGGGTTCGTCGGTGCGGCGTCGGCGGCATCGGTCGAGCGGCACACCGGCTTCGCGGCCGGGGTCGGGGAGGCTGCGGACCTCGCCGGCGTCGTGCTGTCCGGTGAACCCACCGAGGAGGCCGGGTCGCGTGCCCTCGGCCAGCTGCTCGACGCCCACCCCGACGTCACGGCGGTGTTCGCGGCGAACGACGTGATGGCGCTCGGGGCCCTGTCGGAGCTCGCGGAGCGCGGGCTGCGGGTGCCGGAGGACGTCTCGGTGATGGGCTACGACGACACACCCCTGGCGGCGACGCGGTACGTGGGGCTGACCAGCATCGACGACCGCAGCGTCGAGATCGGCCGCGGTGCCGGCGAGCGGCTCCTGGCGCGCATCGCCGAGCCGACGCTGGCTGCGACCGAGGTGCTCGTCGAGCCCCGACTGGTCGCACGGCGCACGACCGCCGCGCGCTGACCGCCGCGCGCCGACCGCCGCGCGCTGACCGCCGCGCGCTGACCGCCGCGCGCCGACCGCCGCGGGTCAGGGCAGCTCGGCGTGCTGGACGACCCAGCTGTGCATCACGATGGCTGCGGCCGCCGAGGCGTTGATGCTCCGCGTCGACCCGAACTGCGTGATCTCGAGGTGGCCGTCGGCGCCCGCGACGGCCTCGTCGGTGAGCCCGGGGCCCTCCTGCCCGAACAGGAAGACGCAGCGCTCCGGGATCGCCGCGGTCTCGATGCGATCGGCGCCGGGGGTGTTGTCGATCGCGATCACCGGGCGGCCCTCCGCACGCATCGCTTCGAGGAACGCCGCCACGTCGGGGTGGTACCGGACGTGCTGGTACCGGTCGGTGACCATCGCGCCGCGTTTGTTCCACCGCCGACGTCCGATGATGTGCACGGTCCCGGCGAGGAACGCGTTGGCGCTCCGGACGATGGAGCCGATGTTGAGGTCGTGCTGCCAGTTCTCGATCGCCACGTCGAACGCGTGTCGGCGCGTGTCGAGTTCGGCGACGATGGCGTCCATCGACCAGTACCGGAAGCGGTCCACCACGTTGCGGGTGTCCCCGTTCGCCAGCAGCTCGGGGTCGAGCCGCGGGTCGTCCGGCCACGGTTCCGGGTGCGGCCCGACCCCGTGGGTGGTCGCCTCGTGCGTGGGCTGCGGCTCCGGCGCGTCACCGGGTCCGGACGGGAGGCGCTGGGTCACGTCCCCAGCGTACGGCGCGCCCGCCACGCGCTCTGTCCGGCACCCGTCAGCGGATCCGCGCCTCGATCCCGGCGATGAGCACGTCGAGCCCCATCGCGAACCGGTCGTCGTACGAGTGCGACCCGAGCAGCTCCCCCACGAGGGCGTGCCGCTCCGGGCGCCCTGCCTCACGGTCGCCGCGGCCGATCTGCACCGAGGTGTGCCCGACCACGAAGTCGTAGACCACGAAGAAGGCGTACATCGCCTCGGCGTCGGACAGGCCGGCGTCACGCAGGGCTCCGACGACCTTCGCCACGACGGCGTCCGACTCGGTCGACACGAGCGCCCCGCGTCGGCTGTGCGACTCGAGCACGAGCGGGTGGGTGCGCATCAGGTCGCGGAACGTCGTCGCGAACACCCGGACGACGGCGTGCCACTCGGTCGGCCAGACGAACGTCGCGGTGAACTCGTCGACCGTGCGGCGCACGAGTTCGGCGTGCAGGTCGTCGAGTCCGCCGATCGTCCGGTGGACCGTCATCGGCGCGACACCGAGCCGCACACCCAGTGCGCGGAAGGACAGCCGGTCGAGGCCGTCCTCGTTCGCGATCGCCACCGCCGCGTCGACCACCTGCTCGCGGTTGAGCACGTTCGGCCGCCCACGGCGTCGTCGCTGGGTCACCTCGGCCTGCTCCGGCGCCGCGGCGGGCCGGGGTGTGACGGTCGGGTTTCCGGGGTCGACGAGCACTTCGGGTCTCCTTGATTCGGTACGTGTCCCGAAAAGCCTAGGGCAAAGCCGACCGGCATTCGGTGACTCGACCATCCCGGGTCCTGGACCGGTGCGCAAGAGCCGATCCGTGCCTCCCGGCCTTTCCGGAGGCTGCACCGAGCCGGGGCGTCACGGGCGCGCACTATGGTGAGGGGCATGGCAACCCGCGACGAGGTCGAGTGCTGGCTGACCGACATGGACGGCGTGCTCGTGCACGAGAACCAGGCGCTGCCCGGAGCGCCCGAGCTCATCCAGCAGTGGCTGGACGAGGGCACCGAGTTCCTCGTCCTCACGAACAACTCGATCTTCACGCCGCGGGACCTCAGTGCCCGGCTCCGCTGGTCCGGCATCGACGTGCCCGAGGACCGCATCTGGACGAGCGCCCTGGCGACGGCGGACTTCTGCAGGTCGCAGATGCCGGGCGGCTCCGCGTTCGTCATCGGCGAGGCCGGCATGACCACCGCGCTGCACGAGGCCGGGTTCATCATGACCGAGACCGCACCGGACTACGTCGTGGTCGGCGAGACCCGCAACTACTCGTTCGAGGCGATCACCAAGGCCGTCCGCCTGATCCGCGACGGCGCGCGCTTCATCGTCACCAACCCCGACGCGACCGGCCCGAGCGCCGAGGGCGTCCTCCCCGCCACCGGCGCCATCGCGGCGATGATCGAGAAGGCCACCGGCAAGCAGCCGTACGTGGTCGGCAAGCCGAACCCGATGATGTTCCGGTCCGCGATGAACCGCATCGGCGCACACTCCGAGAACACCGGCATGATCGGCGACCGGATGGACACCGACGTGCAGGCCGGGATCGAGGCGGGGCTCCACACCGTGCTCGTCATGACCGGCATCAGCGACCAGGCCGAGATCGACCGTTACCCGTTCCGTCCGAGCGAGGTCATCTCGGGCGTCCACGAACTCGTCCGCACCGAGCCGATCGAGGTCGAGCTCTAGCGATGCGCTGGGACCCGGACCGGTACGCCGCGTTCGCGGACGACCGCGCCCGCCCGTTCCACGACCTGGTCGCGCAGATCGCGTGGCCGGCCGGGGACGGTCGGGAGGCGCCCCGTCGCGTCGTCGACCTCGGCTGCGGCCCCGGGACCCTCACCGCCACGTTGGCAGCGCGGTGGCCGTCGTCGACGGTGGTCGGGATCGACAGCTCGGCGGAGATGTTGGACTCGGCACCGACCGGCACCGGGTTGTCGTTCGCGCTGGGCTCGATCGAGGACTGGACGCCCGGCCCCACCGACGACGTCGTCGTGACGAACGCGGCGCTGCAGTGGGTGCCCTCGCACGTGTCCCTGCTGCCCGGGTGGCTCGACGCGATGCCGTCCGGTTCGTGGTTCGCGATGCAGGTGCCGGGCAACTTCGGGTCGCCGTCGCACGCGCTCATGCGGTCGGTCGCCGCGGACGGGCCGTGGGCACCGGCGTTGGCGGGCGTCCTCCGCGCGGACCCGGTGCTGGACCCGGCGGGGTACCTCGGCATCATGCTCGACGCCGGGCTGGAGGCTCGCGCCTGGGAGACCACGTACGCGCAGCTCCTCCCGGGCGAGGACCCGGTGCTGGCGTGGGTGCGCGGGACCGGGCTCCGTCCGGCACTGCAGGCGCTCGACGCCGCCGATCCGTCGGGTGCGCTGACGGCCGCGTACGAGTCTCGCTACGCGGAGGCCCTGCGGTCGGCGTACCCGGCGGGACCGCACGGCACGGTGTACCCGTTCCGGAGGGTCTTCGCCGTCGGCCGCAAGCCCTGAGGCACCGGCGCCGAGCACTCCCCCCGCGCCCGCACCCGCCCCAGCACGCGCACGCACAACCACAGCGCTCCGGAACCGCGCGATCGTGCGGTTCCGGATCACCTCGGTTGTGCGGGCGGCCCCGGGAGCACCTCCGACAGCCGCGCCCGCCCTACTCGACGGTGACGAGGGTGCCCAGCGGCAGCGCGTTCACGGCCGCGACCGCGTCGGCGTCGAGCCGCACGCAGCCGTGCGACACCGCCCCCGAGGTCGTCGCGTTCCAGTGCAGGCCGATGAGTCCACCGTCGTGCCCGCCGTACGGCTCGTCGGCCGCACTCGAGTGCAGGGACGTCAGCTGGATCGGGTGGTCGCCGGTCCCCTGCGCCGGGTCGACGTACCGCTGCTCCAGGTACCCGGTGACCCCGGTCGGCGTCGGGGTGTCCGCCGTGCCGACCCCGGCCTCGAACCGGTGCACGACGTGTCCGCCGCCGTCGAGGATCGACACCGTCTGCGCCGCGGTCGAGATCACCACGCGGGCGGTCGGCGCGGACACCTCCCGGAGCGATGCCAGCGGCACCCACGCCGCGGTCTGCGCGGCGGCGGCTCCTCCAGCGGCCGAGGGCAGCTGCTGGCGGGCCGGGGTGAGCACGAGCTCCCAGTCGCCGTCCCGCTCGAGGCCGACGACGGTGGTGGGCTGACGGAGGAAGTCGACGGCGGCGAACCGCGCGACCGGCGTCGTGCGCGCGGCGCCGAACAGGGGCGCGTCGGCCCGGAGCCGGAAGACGGTGTCGGCGGTGACGGTGTGGTCGAACGGCATCAGGCCGCCGATCACGGCCGAGTACTGCGCTTCCGGCAGCGCGGCGAGCGCGGCGGCCCCGACGTGCGGGACCGCTGGCGCGGCCGAGGCGGACGGCGTGTGCGAGGACGCGGGGGCCGAGGCGACCGACGACGAACCGGCGACGAGGGGGACGGCGACGGCGCCGGCGACGACCACGGCCGCGGTCACGCCGACGGTGGTCCAGAGGGTGCGGGGACGCATGGCGAGAGCTCCAGGGGGAGCCGGTCGGTGCCCGTGCGGGACGGGCACCGACCGGCCGAGGGGTGGGTCAGCCGGAGACGACCGGCAGGTGGATGCCGGTGCCCGGGTCGGCGACGGCGGTGCCGCCTGTGCCTCCGGAGGCGCCGGTGCCGGTGCCGGCGGCGGCCGGCGTCACGGTGATCGCGAGCGGCGCCACGAGCGCGGAGGCTCCCGATGCGTCGACCACGTCGATCGTGTGGGCGCCCGTGGCGGTCCCGGCGGGGATGGTCACGGAGCCGGACACGGTGCCGTCCGCGGCGACGGTGAGCGTGCCCACCGTGACCGGGTCGGAGTGCAGGACGACGCGGAGCGACGCACCGGCGGTGAACCCGGTGCCGGCCAGTGCGAGCGAACCGCCCGCGGCCACCGAGGTCCCTTCCGGGGCGGTGAGTACGCCGGTCACGACGCGGGCGGTGCCGCCGGTGGCGAGGACCTTCGCCGTGCCGTCGGCGGACACGGCGACCGTGGCGCTCGTCGCCGCGGCGAGGTCGAGGCGTTCCCACGAGCCGGCGGCCGTGCCGGACTGGTCGAGCGGGAAGCCGGAGGCGATCTCGGTCTGCGCGAGCACCGAGGTGCGCTGCGCGTCGGTCAGCGTCGGGAACGCCGTGAGGAGCAGGTTGGACGCACCGGTCGGGACGGACGGGGCCAGGCCCGTGGTGCCCGTCGCGGCGAACCCGTACGTCATGCGCTCGCGGTACACGGCAGCTGCCGAGGCGCGGTCGGTGACGACCTGGTCCGTGCCGCCGGGGATCGCGGCCCCGCCGTAGGGGTCGTCCGAGTACGCGTGCTCGTGCGCGATGCAGTTCGCCAGCGTGTCACCGCACTGCGCCTCCAGGTAGGAGACGAGCTCCTTCCGCGCGGGCTCGAGGACCTCGGTGCGGTACTGCGTGTCCGACCAGCGCGCGGCGAGCGCGGCCTCGCCGTCGATGCGTCCGCCCATGATGTCGAGCGGGTAGTGCACGCCGAGGACGATGCGGTCGTTGCCGGCCTCCGAGGCGCGGGCCAGCAGCTCCGGCGCCAGCTCCGGCACGAGCGTCGCGAGGGTGATGCCCGCCTGGTAGGCCGTGGTGGTGTGGCCGGAGGGGTACGAGCCGCCCGTGCAGATGCCGGCGGTGCCGTACCCGGCGTCGAGCACGACGTCGTTCGGGGAGAACTCGTGCGACGTGTCCGTCGTGGCCGGCACACGCGTGATGTCGAGCGTGCCGTCGGCCGACGCCCACGGCTTCCCGGCGCGGTTGGCCGCGAGCGACGAGGCGTTCACGGTCGCCGGGGCGCAGCCGGTCTGGTCGTCGGACGCGGGCAGCGTCGCGGTCGTGGTGCCGGGCAGGTACGGCCGCGGGTAGCTGTAGTGCGCCTTCGCCGTCCCGGTGCTGACGTACGCGCCGCTCGTGCCGGTGGACGAGTTCACGAGCGCCGAGGTGAGGGGGAGCTTCCCGGCGTTGCGTCCGTCGACGTAGATCTTCTCCAGGGCCGGACCGAGACCCTGGGACACCGTCATCGACTGGTCGTACGCGGTGTTCGTCGCGTTCTGGTACTCGGAGTCCTGCAGCGCCTTCCGCTGCTGCGCGGCCGTGGCGTGCTGGTTGATCCACGAGGTGAGCTGGTCGTTCTTCGCCAGCGTGGCGGCGTCCAGCACGGTGCCGTGCAGGTCGTTCGTCCCGCTCGACCTCCAGTACTGGTCGTAGCCGCTCAGCAGCGAGACGAGGTCGGGCTTGGCGGTGTCGCTCGGGTACCCGGCCGCGTTCGCGACCAGGGGCGAGCCGACGACGAGGGCGGTCGCGACGGCGGCGACGGTCACCCCGCGGAGTGCTGATCTGTGCATGCGCCGAACGCTAAGGACGGGTGGTTGCCACGGGAGGAACGGTTCACCAAGCCGAGGTGAACCGGGCCGCAGGCTGTGTGGACTCGCAGCCCCGCGCCTCCAGGACGGCGAACGCCCCCATGGGCGGCACCGCCCGCCACCGACGGCGGAGCCGACGCGGCCGGTCGTCGCGCCACGCGACGAGCCCACCCGCCACGACCCCGAGAGCCAGGACCGCGAACGAGAACAGTCCGATCACGCCGACGAGCAGGAGGTGCCCCCGGTCCTGCCCGTCCGAGGTCGCCGACAGGGCGATGGACCCGAAGTCCCAGGAGGCGTGCAGCAGCACGGGCAGGAGCAGGGTCCCGGTGAGGCGCCGCGCGACGTAGAGCGTCGACCCGAACGACGCCGCGAACACGACCTGCACGAGCGTCGGGCCGAGACCGGCACCGGCGAGGGCGTTCAGCAGGTGCAGCAGCCCGAACAGCACGCAGGACACGATCCACACGCCGAACTCCGGCAGCCGACGCCGCAACCCCACGAGCAGCACGCCGCGGGCCATCAGCTCCTCGAACACCCCCACGAACAGCACGCCGAGCGCCAGCAGCAGGAAGTAGTGTCCGGGCAGCGCGGACCAGTCGACGAGCGGCAGCCGCACGAGGCAGACCACCGCGATGAGCAGCGGAGCGAGCCACGCCCACCGGAGGCTCGAACGCGTCGGGTCGACCGTCGCGATCCGCCACCAACCGAGCCCCGTGACGACGACGGCGAGCGCGAGGACGGCGATGCCCTCCGGCACGACGAGGGCCCGGACCACGCTGTCGACCGTCTGCCCGAGCGTCGGGTAGTCGTCGCTCGGCCGTGCCCGCCAGGCGCTGATCGCGGCGAACATAACGAGGGGTGCCAGGCCGACCAGCAACGAGGGCGGGACCGGCCAGCGGCGACGACGGGGTTCTTCCACGTCCCGTTTGTACCAGTGCCGCCGTACCATTGGCGGTATGCGTCTGCCCTCGCTCAGCACCATGGCCGAGGACTACGTGAAGCTCGTCTGGAAGGCCGGCGAGCGCGGCGGCTCCGGACTCGCCACGCGGGACATCGCCGCGGCGCTCGGGGTGTCGGCCTCGACCGTGTCGGGCAACCTCCGGAAGCTGGACCGCGACGGCCTCATCGAGCACACCCCGTACTACGGCGTCGTGCTCACCCCGCTCGGTCGGCAGGTCGCGGTCGCGATGGTCCGGCGGCACCGCCTCATCGAGTCGTTCCTGGTGTCCCGGCTCGGCTACACGTGGGACGAGGTCCACACCGAGGCCGAAGCGCTCGAGCATGCGGTGTCGGAGACGTTCCTCGACCGTGTCGACGCCGACCTCGGACACCCGACGCACGATCCCCACGGTGACCCGATCCCTCGTGCGGACGGCTCCGTGCCGGACTCCCCCGGCACCCTGCTCGGCGCGATCGAACCCGGGACGTGCGGCACCGTGGACCGGGTCTCCGACGACGACCCCTCGTTGCTGCGGTACTTCGACGAGCTCGGGGTGGGGCTCGGGACGCACCTCCGGGTGGAGCAGGTGCGGGACTACGCGGGCGTGATCGCGGTGTCGCGTCGGGGTCCGTCGGGCGAGGAGTCGCTCGTCGACCTGCCGGCGGCGGCCGCGTCCGCGATCTGGCTCGCCCCCGACGCCGACTGACGCCGCGCGCGGCGGCCGCGCCCCGCGCGGCCCGAGCGGGCGCGAAACGCCGCCCACGTCCGCCGAGATCGCACTCCGTGACGCTCACGCATCGCCACCGCGACACGGAACGCGATCTCACGGGGTCGGCAGGTGCCCACCGGACGGGAGGCACGGTGCCAGCCCGCACCGCGCCTCCCGTCCGCCGAGATCGCACTCCGTGACGCTCGCGCGTCACCGGCCCGTCACGGAACGCGATCTCGCGGGGTCGGCAGGTGGGCGGCCGCGGGCCGCGCGCCGCGCGCCGCGCTCAGTCGCGGAAGGCCGGGGACGACGGGCGGCGGAACGGCGCGGTGATCGTCGGCAGGATGTCCCGGCGGTTGATCCAGAACACGACGAGCGCCGCCACGAGGTGCACGGTGCTCAGCACCCACCGTCCGTTCGTGTCCGTCACGAAGAACTGCACCGCGAACAACGCCGCGAGCGCGATCGCCGACCACCGGTGGAAGCGCAGCGCGATGATGATCGCCACGCCGAGCACGGTCTGCGACGCGGTGAGCATGAACTCCTCGACCTGCCGGGAGTCCAGCGGCAGGCCGCCCGTGGTCCCGCCGCCGAGGACGTGCGCGATCGGCAGCGACCCCACGAGCAGCGACCACTGGTTCACCTTCGAGGCGATGAGCGTCCCGATCGCCGCGCCGCCCATCCCCCGCAGCGCGAACAGCGCGGCGACGATGAACTCGGGCGCCTCGGTGGCGAGCGGCGCGAGCCACTGCACGAGGAAGTAGCTGTCGATGCCGAGGGCGCTGCCGGAGTCGACGAGGGCGTCGGCGAACGGCTCCGCGGACGACAGGATCACCGCGGCGGCCACGACGAACAGCGCGACGATGGTCCACCGCCGTGCCCGCTGCGGCATCGAGGCGACGTTGCCGGCCATGCCGACGAGCTCCTCGTCGTCGTCACCGTCGGACACCTTCGAAGCACGCCAGAGGTACCAGACGAACGCCGCGAGCAGCACGAACCCGAACCACATCGGGATGGACCCCATGAGCGGGATGAGGAACGCGACGACCGCCAGGAGCGCCAGGAACCCGATGTCGAGTCGCGAGGAGCGCTCGAGCTCCAGCACCCGGGTGGCGGAGGCGGGGAGCGACCCGGTCCGCACGAAGCGCCGCGCCACGAGCAGCGAGATGATCACCACGAGCGGCCACCCGAACCCGAGCAGCAGCCGGTTCGAGCCGGTCATGTTCGCGGCGGCGAACTGCTCGTAGGCGGGGTCGTACCCGGAGCGGAACGCGTAGTACAGGTCGACGGCGTACTCGGGCAGCACGGCGATGAGGGCGAGGATCGCGATCGCGAGCGCCCCGGCGATGTCCTTCTGCGCGGCCTCGGCGGCCCACGCGAGCAGGAACGACGCGGCGACGACGGCCCCGCCGAAGACGAGCAGGTCGACGAGGGCGTTCGGCGCGAACCCGCCGATCCGGAAGACGACGGCGGGCAGGGCGATGGCGATGCAGATCGCGATCCGTCCCCAGGCACTGGCGCCCATCCGCGGGGCAGGAGCGGCGGCGGGCGGCGACGCCGACGTGGGGGTCGACACGGTGTTCGTCATGGTGGTCCTCGTGGTCGAGCCATGACGCAGCGCACTCGGGAGCGGCTTCGGCCATGGCGGAACGGCCGAAGGTCTCGCTCGCCTCGAGGGCCCCGTGCACCGGGCCGATCGTCGTGATGGCCAGTGTGTCGATGCACGCGCTGGGAGCTACTCCCCTTCGGCACCCACCTTGGCGTGCACCGATCCGCGAGCGCAAGCCGATCCGGCCTCTTCGGCGACCCGAATCCCGGTGTTCCACGACCCGCCCCGGAACCGCCGGGAGGCGCGGGGCGGGGCCGCCACGCGCCTCCCGGCCGTCATGGGGTCGCGCCCACCGCGGACGGCGCGCAGGCGCGCTCGCGTCAGCCCTTCGCGGACCGCGTGCGACCGAGCGCGACCTCGCGACGGGCGCGCTCGACGGCGAGCACGCTCGCGGCGTCCGGGTCGCGGAGCAGGCGGTCGACCTCGGCGACGTGCGCGCGGACCTCGGCGTCCGGGCTGCCGGCGGCCTCGTCGAGGACGGGACGGGCGACGTCCTCGCCGAGCGCGACGATCGCGCGCCCGAGGCTCAGGCGTGTCTCACGGTCGCCCTGCCCGAGGTGCGCGGCGAGGGTCCGCGCGAGCCAGGCTGACTCCGCCTCCGGCACGATCCCCGCCGCGGTGCGCCAGGCTGCGCGGCGGACCTCCACGTCGGGGTCGCGCAGCAGGGGACGGACGGACGGCCAGACGGCGGGGTCGCCGATCTTCGACAGCGTGTGCAGGGCCTGGCTGCGTGCCTGCGCGACGGGGCGCTCGAGTTCCGGGAGCACGCGCCGGACCACCTCGTCGGCCGGGTGCCGGATGAGCGCCCAGGTGAGCATGTCCCGCACGAAGAAGTCCGGCTCGACCGCGCACCGCTCGACGAGCACGTCGAGGTCCGCCGCGTCCGGACGGGTCCCGGCCGCCATCACGGCGCGGAGTCGGACGGAGGAACGCGGGTCGGCGAGGGCGTCGGTGAGCACGGACATCGCTCCATCGAAGCGCAGCCGCCTGCGTGACGTCCGGAGACGACACCCCAGGGGTGCAGGCATAGCGTGGAGGGGACCACACCGACCAGCGCACGAAAGGACCCCCATGCCCCGCATCGGTACCAGCGACCTCACCGTGTTCCCCCTCGCCCTCGGCGGCAACGTCTTCGGCTGGACCGCCGACGAGCAGACCTCGCACCGGGTGCTCGACGCGTACACGGGCGCCGGCGGCGACTTCGTCGACACCGCGGACGTCTACTCCGCCTGGGCCCCCGGCAACGAGGGCGGCGAGTCCGAGCGCGTCATCGGGTCGTGGCTCGCGGCCTCCGGCAAGCGCGACGACGTCGTCATCGCGACGAAGGTCTCGCAGCACCCGCAGTACCAGGGCCTCGGCGCGGCCACCGTCGCCGCGGCCGCACGCGCCAGCCTCGAACGGCTCGGCACCGACCGCATCGACCTGTACTACGCGCACTTCGACGACGAGTCGACGCCGCTCGAGGAGACCGTCCGCGCGTTCGACCAGCTCGTGCGCGAGGGCCTCGTCCGGTACACCGCGATCTCGAACTACTCCCGCGCGCGTGCCGAGGAGTGGATCCGCATCGCGAAGGAGAACGACCTCGCCCTGCCGGTCGCGATCCAGCCGCACTACAACCTCGTCACCCGCGAGCCCTACGAGTCGGACATCGCCCCGCTCGCCGCCGCCGAGGGGCTCGGGGTCGTGCCGTACTTCTCGCTCGCAGCGGGCTTCCTGACCGGGAAGTACCGCACGAAGGAGGACTTCGCGGGCAAGGACCGCGAGGGCCAGGTCTCCGGGTACTTCACGGACCAGGGCCTCGCGGTGGTGGACGCCCTCGCCACCATCGCCCAGGCCCATGGGTCCGAGATCGCGAGCGTCGCCCTCGCCTGGCTGCAGGCGCAGCCGGACGTCGTCGCGCCGATCGCGAGCGCCCGGAACACAGAGCAGCTGCCGGCACTGCTCGCATCGGCGGACCTGGAGCTCTCCGCCGAGGAGCTGCAGACCCTGACGGACGTGTCGTCGAAGGTGCCCGCCTCGGCCTGACGGCGGACGTCCCGGGGTCGGACCGACCCGGAACGACAGGTCCGATGTCGCACGACGTCGGATCTGTCGTTCGGGGTCGGCGCGCGCCGCCTACGCTCCCGGGGCGACCGAGCCCGTCAGCGGCTCCCCCGACGAGCGGGTGACGAAGCACGAGATGAACGTGTCGCCCTGGTCCCACGTGGCCTGGTCCGGGGCGTAGGAGCCCTGCACCTGCACGTCCCCGTACGCCGCAGCGGCCGAGGTGTCGAGTGCCGCCGAGGTCTGGCACTGCTCCGCCGCCTGCGCCGCGAGCGCGTCCGGCCCGGGCCACTGGTTCGCGGACACCGGCAGGCGCGCCGTCAGCTGGGCGATGTGCGCCGTCGAGCAGTCCACCACGGTGAAGGTCTGCGCCCACGCGTTCGTGAACGGCGACAGGCACTCCCCGCCCGCGAGCTCCGTCCAGCTGTGCTCGCCGGGAGCCGCCGGGGTCGTCGCGAACTGCAGCGTCTGCAGCGTGTCCGACGGCGAGGACGCCGCGGTCGACGGCTCGCTCGACGGGGACGAGGACGCCTTCGCCGGGGCCGAGGCCGCCGCCGAGGAGGTCGGCGCGGGCGTGTGGTCCGCGATGGTGTTGCCGAGGATCCAGCGCGTCAGGGCGAACACCGCGACGAGCAGGACGACGATGAGCGCGACCGCGCCCCAGATGAGCAGGCGCTTGCCGCGCTGCCCCTCGTTCCGGAGCTTCGCGAACCCCTCGTTGATGAAGTTGTCGCGGTCGCCACCGCCGGTTCCGGCAGCGGCGGCCGGTGCTGCCGCACCGACGGGCGTGCGCCCGGGAGCGGGAGCGTGCGCTGGTGCCCCACCGACCGCCGGCATCATCTGCGTTCCGGTGTCGTGGGGGTCGTACCCGGTACCGCCGAGCTGGCCGACCGCCTCGGTGCCGAAGAGGTCCTTGATCGCGCTCGTGTCGCTGGTCTCGCGCCCGTGCCACTCGGACTGGTCGAGGTCGTCCGGCGCGGCGGCGGGCAGTGTCCGGGGCTCGTGGTCGTCGACGGGTGCGTGGGCCCCGATGCCCATCACGGCGTCGAGGTCCTGCCCCACGGCGGGCGGCAGGTGCGCCGGGTAGGACTGCGCGCCCGGCGCAGGCTCGACGAGCGGCGGAGCGGCCGTCGGGGGCACGCTCGCCTCCGGTTCGGCCCACCACGGCGTCCCGGTGACGGGCAGCGCGGTGGTCGCCGCGTCCGAGGCGGCGGTCCGGCCACCGTCGTCGGTTCCGTCCGGATCGTCGGCCTGGAGGCGCGGCTCACCCTCCGCCTCGGCCCGCACGTCGTCGACGGGCGCCGGCTGGAACGCGGTGGTCGGCTCCCCGACCGGCGTCGCGTCGAACGCCGTGGTCGGCTCCCCGACCGGCGTCGCGTCGAACGCCGTGGTCGGGACGACCGGCGTCCCGGTGACCGGCGTCTCGACCTCCCCAGTGACGACGTCGTCGTCGGACTCGTCCGCCAGGGTCCACGAACCACCCGCGAGTGCCGTGGTGTCGAACGCGTCGGTGGTCAGCGTCGTCGGGACCTCGCCGGTCTCGTCGTCGCGGATCGCCCAGTCGAACGGGCGCTCCCCACCGGCACCCCGTCCGGGAGCACCCTGCCCGGCGGCGTCCGCGTCGGCGATGCGCAGCAGTTCGGTGAAGCTCGGCGGCTCGTCGGTGGTCGGCAGCACGTTCTCGACACCGAGCGGCAGCTGCGCCACGGGTCCGGTCGGGGCCGGGTGCGACCCGGTCGCCCGGCCGAGCCAGTCGACGTCGCTGCGCCCCTCGCCGAACGGGTCGAGGCGGCGCCGTTCGTCCTCGATCGCCCGGTTCTCGGCCGCGCGCTGCTCCCGGTGGGTCATCGCGGTCGGCAGCGAGATGGACGACGGGTGCGGTGCGGTCGACGTCGGCGGGACCGGGGCGGCCAGCGGGATCCGCTCGCCGAGGGTGGCACGCTCGTGCTCGGCCTCCGCCTGCGGGTTCACGGAGGGGGCGTCGAGCTGCTCCGGCATCGAGATCGCCTGGGTGGCCCCGTCGTCGTCGGCGGACGGCGCCGCCGAGCTCGGGGAACCGGCCGGCTCGAACGGTTCGGGGAGCGGTGCGCCGGTCTCCCGCGCGGCCTTCTCGGCCTCGCGACGCTCGCGGCGGGACGGCCACTCGTCGGCGGCGCGGGGAGCGCCGAAGATGTCCGCGGCACTGCGGAGACCGTGGAACGGAGCGTCCGGGGCGGGCTCGCGCCGTGCCTCCAGGCCGTCGTCCCCTGCTGCGGGAGCGGCGGTCCGGTCGGGCTCGTGCGCGTCGTCCGGACGCTCCCCGGTCACGCGCTCAGCCCCAGGTCGGCCAGCCCGATCGCACTGAAGTACGGGTACCCGGCGGCCTCGATCTTCTCCTTCGCGCCGGTGTCGCGGTCGACGACGACGGCCACGGCGGCGATGATCGCGCCCTCGCGCTCGAGCGCCTCGGCGGCCTTGAGCGGCGAGCCGCCGGTGGTGGAGGTGTCCTCGAGCACGACGACCCGCTTGCCGCGGAGGTCCGGCCCCTCGACCTGCTTGCCACGACCGTGGTCCTTCGGCTCCTTGCGCACGACGAAGGCGTCGTACGCCAGGCCGCGGGCGGCGGCCTGGTGCAGCACGGCGCTGGCGATCGGGTCGGCGCCCATCGTCAGCCCGCCCACGGCGGCGACGTCCGGGACCTGCGCGACGAGGTCGGTCATGACCTGTCCGATGAGCGGCGCGACGCGGTGGTCGAGGCTCACCTTGCGGAGGTCGATGTAGTACGTCGCCTTCTTCCCGCTGGTGAGGGTGAAGTCTCCGTGGAACACCGCTTCGTCCGTGATGAACTGGATCAGCTGGTCGCGCGCGTCGGTCACAGCCCACAAGGGTAGCCGCTCGGGGTCGTCGCGCGCTCCCCCAGCCCACGGGGGACCACGCTGGGTACGCTCCGGGCATGACCTCCGACACGCGCGCGACGACGGTCGTGGCGCGTCCGACGGGCGGCCCGCGCCGGCGCGCACGGGTCGCCGCGGCCGGCCGGGAGGCACTGGGCGGCCTGGTCGCGCTGACCCTGTCCGTCATCGCCCTGCGGCACGTCCTCGCCACCGCACGCGTCGAGCTGCTCTGGTACGACGGCGACTCGGTACTGCTGCCGCTGGTCCGCCGGTCGATGGAGCTCGGGCAGCCGTTCGAGTGGGCGATGTCCCCCGCGCTGTTCTTCTTCCCGGAGCTGCCGGTCTACCTGCTCTGCGCCGCGGTCACGGCCACCCCGCAGCAGGCCCTGGCGCTGAACGGTGTGCTCGTGCTGCTCGCCGTGTACGCCCTCGTGCGCGCGGCCGCCAACGAGCTCATGCCCGCTGCCCGGCGCTCGGCCCGGATCGCGGTGTCCGCCGTGGCGCTCGGGTTCGTCACGCTGCTGGTGCTGACGGAGTCCTCGGCGACCGCGACCTCGCTGGAGCTCGCGTCCCTGCTCCTCACGACGACGTACTACTACGGCGCGGTGCTGGCGATGCTCGGCACGGCCGTCCTCGTGCTGCGCGCGGTCCGCACCGGCCGGGCGTCGCCGACGGTGCTCGTCGTCCTCGGGCTGCTCGCGGCCTGCACCACCGCGTCGAACCCGCTGTACGTGCCGTGGTCCGGAGCCCCCGTCGTCGTCACCCTGCTCCTGCTGGCCGCGGCCCGACGGTTGCCCTGGCGTCCGGTGCTGCTGCTGGCGGGCACCGTGACGGCGGGCTCGATCGTCGGCTACCTCCTGCGGATCCCGCTCCGCCCGTTCGTCTCGCTCGACCCGTCGACCTACGTCCAGCCGTCGCGCGCCGGCGAGACGCTGCAGTTCTTCGCGGCACTGACGGACGACCGGGCCGGCACCGCGGCGGGCGACGCCGGACTCCTGCTGCTGTTCGTCGGGGTGCTCCTGTCGGCCGGCGGCACGGTCTGGGCGTGGCGGGTACGCACCTCGCGGACGGTCCTCGTCGCCGCCGCGCTGCCGCTCGTCACGGTCGTCGCGGTGTCCGTCGGGGTCGTCGTCGCCGGCTCGGAGACGCCTCGCTACCTCGAGCCGATCGTCACGGCCCCGCTGCTCGCCCTCGTCGCGGTCGCGGAACTCACCCGCACCGCCGTCCGGACGACCCGGGTGCACCGTCCTCGACGCGGCGTCCGTGCGGTCCTCGCCGTCGCCGGCGCCGCCGTCCTGCTCGCCGGGTTCGCCACCGCGCCGAGCACCGCCCGCGCCGTCGCCTCGGCACGGTACGACCCGGCCGCGTGCCTCGACCGCTGGGCCGACGGACGCGACGTCGTCGGGGTGGGGCAGTTCTGGACGGCACGGCCGCTCGCCGCGTACGCCGCGACGAACGTCCAGGTGCTGCAGGTCCGCGACACGTTCCAGACGTACCCGTGGCTGGTCGACCTGGCCGCGTACCGCGACGCGGAGCCGACCTTCGTCGTGATCGGCACCCGGGACCTCTGGACGACCGCGGTCGAGGACTCGCTCGGCCGGCCCGCGACGATCACCCACTGCACCGGGTTCGACGTCTACGACTACGCCGGCACGACGGGGGCGACGATCCTCCGTCGGGACGTGGTGGACAGCGCCGATGCCATCCGACGCGAGCGCGGCTTCTGAGCGATCGCCCCCGAAGTCGTCCACAGCCGCGCGCCGACCCCGCATCCTGCCTGTACGGATGTATAGGCTCGTGCCCGTGACACGCCCCACCAGCCAGCGCTCCCCGCGCCCCGCCGTGCGCCTCCGCCTCGCCGCCACCGGACTCGCCCTCGCGGGCCTGCTCGGCACGGTGGTGCTCGACGCGCCCGTCGCGAGTGCGGCGACGTACCCCTCGTGGGACGAGGTCATGGCCGCGCGGGGGCAGGAGTCCGCCAAGCAGGAGCAGATCACCGAGATCAAGGGCATCATCGCCGGGCTGTCCGACGAGGTGCGCGCGGCCGAGGCCGAGGCGAAGCGGCTCGGCACCGAGTTCTTCGAGGCGCAGAGCGACGCCCAGGACGCCGCCGAGAAGGAACAGCGGCTCCGCGCCGACGCCGAGGAGCACGCCGAGATCGCCGAACAGAGCGCCGCGCAGGCCGGCCAGTTCGCCGCGCAGATGGCCCGCTCGGGCGGCGCGGACGTCACGGCGTCGGTCATCACCGGTGGCGAGGACGCGTCCGACCTCCTCTACAACCTCGGCGCCCTCAGCAAGCTCTCCGAGCAGGCCGAACGGGTCGAGGCCGCCGCGACCGCCGACGCCGCGGTGGCCCGGTCGCTCACCGCGCAGGCCGACCGTGCGTCCGAGGCCCTCGACGAACTCGCGGCCGAGGCGGAGCGGCGCATGCAGGCCGCGCAGGCCGCTGCGGACGAGGTCCAGACCGCCTACGACGAACAGCAGAGCAACAAGGCCCGCCTCGACGCGCAGCTGGCGACCCTCACGTCCGGTCGTGTCCGGACGGAGGCCGAGTTCGCCCAGGGTGAGAAGGTGCGGAAGGCGGCCGAGGCCAAGGCGGCCCGCGAGGCCGCAGCCCGTGCGGCGGCGGCCGCCGCGGCGGCGAACAGCGGCGGCGGGTCCGGCAGCAGCGGCTCGGGGTCCGGTGGCGCTCCCGGCTCGGGGTCGGGCACCGGCTGGGTCCGTCCGGCGAGCGGCTACGTCATCAGCCCCTACGGCTACCGGGTGCACCCGATCACCGGGGTCGTCACGAAGCACGACGGCGCCGACCTCGCGAGCGGCTGCTCCACCCCCATCGTCGCGGCGGCGGCCGGCACGGTCGACTACGCCGGCTGGTACGGCGGGTACGGCAACTACGTCCGGATCACCCACGGCGGCGGCGTGCAGACCGCGTACGGCCACATCGTGAACGGCGGGTACCGGGTCGGTCAGGGCCAGCGGGTCGCCGCCGGACAGCTCATCGCCCTCGTCGGCTCCACCGGCGCCTCGACCGGCTGCCACACGCACTTCGAGGTCCACCTCGGCGGCGCGACCACCGACCCGATCCCGTTCATGCAGGCCCGGGGCGTGGCCTTCTAACCAGCAGTGCCGTCCTGACCAGCAGTGCCGTCCTGACCAGCAGTGCCGTCGGCGTGCTCGATACCGTCGTCGTCCAGGTTCCAGAGCGCCCGGTACCAGGCGGTCCGCTCCTCGTCGAGGGGCAGCCCGTACGCCTCGTGGAACAGCCCGTCCCACCCGGGTCCGTAGTTCCAGCCGAGCGCCATCGTCGCCACCGCCAGGTCGGCCCATCGGTCCGCGATCCCGAGCGCGTCGAGGTCCACGTGCCCGGCCCACCGCCCGTCGGCGCCGATCAGCGTGTTCGGTGTGCAGGGGTCGCCGTGGCACACGACGACGCGGTCCACGGGCGGCTCGGGTCCGAGCCGGTCGGGGTCCGCACCGGCCGCCCGGGCACGCCCGGTCCGCTGCGCGGTGGACCACTCGAACGGGCAGTCGAGCACCGGCAGCGAGTCGTGCAGCGCCCGGAGTCCCTCGCCGACGGCCACCACGGCCGTGCGGGGGTCCTCGTGCCACCGCTCGTCGACCGCGCTCCACCCCGGGAGCGCACGGGTCCGCAGCCACACGCCCTCGTCGTCGGCCCCGTGGTCGACCAGCTCGGGCACCCGTGCGTACCGGGACGCCCAGGTCAGCCGGGCGGCCTCGCCGACGATCCACGGCGCGTACGCGTGCGGGAGGACCTTCACGTACTCCTCGGCCTGCCCGTCGTCGCCGATCCGGAACGTCCGGCCGCCGATCTCGTTCACCCACACCGCCTGCACGGGGCGACCGCGTGCCGCCTCGGCGACGACGTGCGGCACGACGACGGGACCCCGCGCCCGCGAGAGTCCGCCGATCGAGCGGGGCACGGCGGCCTCAGTGCACCCGGTCGGTGCGCCCGGATCCCGCGCCGCCCGTGGCGATCTCCAGCAGGACCGGCAGGCGGTCGCCGAGCAGGGCGTCGAGGTCGGCGACGATGCCCTCGACCCCGGTGGTGATGGCCCGCGGAGACGCTCCGCGGCGCGGCCGGACCCGGATGCGGATCGCCCGACGGCCCTGCACGCGGTAGACGTCCACCGCGAGCGAGCCGACCTCGGGCATGTCGCCGATCGCGGAGGACAGCGCGTGCTGGACCGCCGCGGCCTCGATCCGGACGGCGCCGGCGACCCCGTCGGACGAGCCGTCGTCCTCGACCACGGTCCCGGTGCGTCCGCCGCCGAGGGTGGTCAGCACGACGAGCGCCAGCACGCCGAGGACGACCGCCCCGCCGAGGACCCACGTCCACGCGGTGACCGAGGCGTCCCGCGGGGCGTCCCGCCCGAGATCGCCGAGCACACCGGCCCACCCGTGCCAGGTCCTCGCGGCCCACGGCACGGTCTGCACGAGGATGGTCCCGACGCCGGCCGCCAGGAGCACGAGTCCGACCAGGACGAGCGTCGTGCGGCCCAGGCCGCGGTTCGTGGCGTTCACCCGTCCACCCGTCCGGTCGGCTGCACCCGGACCCGCGCGGTGACCGGCGGGGTGGCGTCGATCCCGCGGAACTCCTCGGTGACCGCCTCGGTCGCGGCGACCGCGGGCACGTCCACCCCGGCGGCGGGACGCAGGACGACGTCCACCGTGCGGCGACCGACCGTGCCGACGGCGGCGTCCGGGCCGAGCCGGGTGGCGGACCGTGCGGCGCGGGCGGCGGCCGACGCGAGGACCTCGTCGTCGACGACCACGGCGAGCCGGCGCGAGGACATCGTGTGCCGGGGGCGTCGCTGCGGCAGGAGGCCCTGGGCGAGGAACACCAGGCCGACGAGGGCGACGATCGCCGCGACGCCGACGACGACGGTCGTGTCGAGCCCACGGGGTGCCCGGGCCGCGGCGTCGACGACGTCGCGCGGGTCGATGCCGAGGGCGCGCTGGTCGAGGAAGACGAGGGCGGCGGCGAACACCGCGGCCGCGGCGACGACGAGCAGCACGAGCACGGCCACGACGACGGCGCCGGAACGCGAGGCGTTCGTCTCACGCCGCACGATCCGGCGGTACACGCGGTCGTTGCCGTGCGCGGTCGGGGCGGTCGTCCGGCTCACCGGACCCGCCTCGGTGTGTCCACGATCGACGACGAGAACGTCACGGTCACCCGTTGGACCTGCCGGCCGGTGATGGTCCGGATGCGCTCGGCGATCGTCGCCCGGGCACGGTGCGCCGTGGCGGTGACGGGTTCGTCGGGCGTCGCGTGGCTGCCCAGCACGGGCACGGTGAGCGGCGCGGTGATCTCGACCGCGAGCGCACCGTGACCGTCGTCGGCGACCCGGGCACGGGCCTCCCGGAACGGCACGCGCAGCGCTTCCGAGGCGACCGCCTGCGCGGTGTGCACGAGCGCCGCCGACCCGATGCGGTCGTACCCGGGGACGGTCGTCTGGCTCACGACGAGCTCCGGCGTCCGCGGAGCACGTCGAGCAGGCGTCGGAGGTCGATGTCGCCCGTGACGATGCGGGCGACGAGCCCGCCGACGAGCATGAACACGGCCACGACGACGAACGCCCAGAACCCGAGCGTCACCGCGACGATCGCGAGGAGTGCGCCGACGCCCATGCCGACGACCGTGGCGGTCACCGGACGCGACCCTCGGTCTCGTCGACCACGCCGTTCAGCGCGGGGATGTTGACGTCGTTGATGGCGATGTTGACCTCGGTGACCTCGAGGCCGACCAGCTCGGTGACCGCGTTCGTCACCGCGGTGCGCACGGCCGTCGCCACGTCCATCATCGGCGTCGGGTAGTCGACCACGATCGTCAGGTCCACCGCGACCTGCGTCTCGCCGACCTCGACGCGCACGCCCTGGCCGAGCGCGCTGGAACCGATGGCGTCGCGGATGGCGCCGAACGCCCGCGCCGCGTTCCCGCCGAGTGCGAAGACCCCGGGGACGTCGCGAGCGGCGATGCCCGCGACCTTCGCGACCACGGTGTCGTCGATGATCGTCCTGCCCTTGGTGGTCACCTGCGTCGTGGTGCCGGTCGTCGCCGTGCCGGTCGTCGCGGTCCCGTCGACGCGGTTCGTCGTCGATGCCATCAGTGCCTCCTGCGGTCGCTTCCTGGTTCCCAGCGAACACCATCGTGCCGTGCCGCGCCCGAGAGCGGGAGGCGGCACGCGGCAGCTCCGACACGGTGGTGGCGACCGCGGGAGGGCGACCCGCTGCAGGCCGCGGTCGGTCGTCCCCGGTAGGTTCGATCCCATGCGCGTGGCGACCTGGAACGTGAACTCCGTCCGCACCCGAGTGGGGCGGATCGTCGACTGGCTGGTGCGTGAGGACGTCGACGTCCTCGGCATGCAGGAGATCAAGTGCAAGCCCGAGCAGTTCCCGGTGGAGGCCTTCGAGGCCGCCGGCTACCAGGTCGAGGCGCACGGGCTGAACCAGTGGAACGGCGTCGCGTTCGCCAGCCGCCTGCCGCTCGAGGAGGTCACCCGCGACTTCCCCGGGCAGCCCGGGTTCCTCAAGGGGCACGAAGGGCCGGACCTCCCCGTCGAGGCCCGCGCGATCGGCGTCACGGTCGACGGCGTCCGGCTGTGGAGCCTCTACGTGCCGAACGGGCGCGAGGTCGGCGACCCGCACTACACGTACAAGCTCGACTGGCTCGCCCAGCTGGCCGACCGCACCGGCGAGTGGCTCGCGGCGTCGCCGGAGCAGCCCCTCGCGCTGATGGGCGACTGGAACGTCGCACCGCTCGACTCCGACGTGTGGGACGTCCGGGTGTTCGAGGGGCACACCCACGTGACCGAGCCGGAGCGTGCCGCCTTCCGGGCCTTCGAGGAGCGCGGACTGCAGGACGTCGTGCGCCCGATCGTGCCGGACGGCTACACCTACTGGGACTACAAGCAGCTCCGCTTCCCCCGCGACGAGGGCATGCGCATCGACTTCGTGATGGGCTCGCAGGCGTTCGCGGACGTCGTCACCGACGCGCGCATCCACCGCGACGAGCGGAAGGGCGACGCGCCGAGCGACCACGTGCCCGTGACGGTGGACCTCGACCTCGAGACCTCGCTCGACGACGACCGCCCGATGATCTTCTGACCCGGTCTGTTACGCCCCGCGTCCGGCGTCGTTGAGCCGGGACGGACGGCCGACGTAGGTTTCCTGCACCGAACCCCTCCGAGAGCAGGTGAAGCCATGTCCCGCACGACCCCGTCGACGATCCTTCCGATCCAGCGCGTCATGGCCGACGCCACACCCCGCGCCTGGCGCGACGGCATCGTCGTCGAGTCCCGCACGGCGGACGTCGTCGTGGTGTTCCTCGACGGCAGCGTGACGCAGCTCCGGGTGGCGGACGCCGACGCGATCGTGTCGGTCGGCGACCCGGTCGCCCACCACCCGGCCGCGGAGATCCTCAGCGCGGGCGGTCGGAGGACCACCGCGCGCGTCGCCTAGCGTCAGGCGGTCATCGAGGCCGTCATCGCCTCGCACTTCGCGACCATCTCGTCGCAGGCCATCGCACAGTAGCGGCACGACTCGTCCATGTGCGCGTGGCTGCGGCACTCCGCGGCGCAGGCCTTCCCCATCGCGATGCAGGCCATGAGCATCGTGCGCATGCCGTCCGCGTCCATGCCGGCGGGACGCATCATCATCCGCATGCCGGTGTCGGCCAGCATCGCCGTGTTGGAGCACATCGCGGCGCAGGTCGCCATGTCGGGGCCGGACTGCATGTCGCTCGCGGAGCACATCGTCGCCGCCATCGACGCGGCGTTCATCGCCATCATCGTGTCCTGCATCAGGTCGGCGTCCATCGCCATCGGCATCTCGGTCATCGACATGCTCTTCATCATCGCCATCGTGTCCATCGGGGACCTCCTCTTCCGTTCGGTGGCGCCCACGGTACGCGCCGACCCGATGCGGATCGTGAGCAGGAACGGTCGGGACGCCGAACGGGACCCGACCACTTCTGCTCACCGTGTGCGGTGCTCGCGACCGGAGGGCGGACGGGAGGCGCGGTGCGGGGCCGCCACGCGCCTCCAGACCGTCATCCGGTCACCGCCCGGGCCCCGGACGGGCAGGACGCGCCCGCCGGCGCGCTACGGGTGCAGGAGCGCGGCGACGGCGACGAGCACCGGCACGGAGCCGATCGTCGAGATGAGCACGACGTCCCGCGCCACGGGGACCGCCGCACCGTAGCGCTGCGCGTAGTTGAACACGTTCTGCGCCGCCGGCAGCGCCCCGAGCGTCGTCAGCACGAACACGTCCTGCGCGCCGAGCCCGAACACGAACCGAGCGAACATGAACGCCACCGCCGGCATCACCACGAGCTTGATCGCCGACGCCACGACGACGTCCGTCCGGATGGTGGGGTCGCGCAGCGGCGTCGCACCGTGCAGGCTCATGCCGAAGGACAGCAGCACGATCGGGACCGCTGCGGCGCCGACCAGGGAGAACGGCTCGAGCACGGGCGTCGGCAGCTCGAGCCCGGTCGCCGAGCACACGAGGCCGGCCAGCGACGCGATGATGATCGGGTTCCGGAACGGACCGGCGATCCGGCGCCCCCAGCTGCCGCCCGCCGAGGTCGCGGTGTCGAGCACGGTGAGGGCGATCGGGGCGAGCACGATGAGCTGCAGCAGGATCACCGGGACGACCGCCGTGGCCTGGCCGAGCACGTACACGGCCACCGGCAGGCCGATGTTGTTCGCGTTGACGTAGCTCGACGCCAGCGCGCCGACCGTCGTGGTGGCGAGCGACCGGCGCAGCACCAGGCGGAAGACGATCGCGGCCCCGAGCGCCACGACGACGGCGCTGACGAGGGACACCCAGAGCATCGGGGAGAGCAGCGACCGGATGTCGGCGGTGGCGATGGTGTGGAACAGCAGGCACGGCATGAGCACGAAGAACGCGAGCCGGCTCATGACGAACTGCGCGTGCTGCCCGAGCAGGCCGATGCGCCCGACGACGTACCCGGCAGCGATGATCGCGCCGATGATCGCGAACCCGGTCAACACGCCACCCATCGCGTCCATCCTCGCACCCGGGCAGACGCTCGACGACATGTGACGTCGTTCAGGCAGGAAATGCGTACGCATCGAATACCGTTGCACGCACCATGACCTCGACGAACTCCAGCACGCTCACGCGCTCGACCGACTCCAGCCAGCCCCTCGTCCCGCTCCTCGAGGAGCGGTGGAGCCCCCGCTCGTACGACGAGACGGCCACGATCTCGGACGCGCAGTTCGACGCCGTGCTCGAGGCCGCACGCTGGGCGCCGTCCGCCATGAACTTCCAGCCGCGCCGCTTCATCGCCGGCCGCCGGGGCACCGAGACGTTCCGGAAGATCAACGAGAACCTGCTCGGCTTCAACGCCGCGTGGGCGTTCCGTGCCAGCGCCCTGGTCGTCGGGGTCCTCGAGACCGTGACCGAGGACGGGGACGCGCGCGCCTTCGCGCAGTACGACCTCGGTCAGTCGCTGGCCGCGCTCACCGTGCAGGCGCACGCCGAGGGTCTGCACGTGCACCAGATGGCGGGCATCGACGCCGAGGGCCTGCGCGCCGCGTTCGACCTGCCCGAGCGCTTCCTGCCGTACACCGTCACCGCGATCGGCACCGTGGCGGACCCGTCGCAGCTCGACGAGAAGGCCGCCGAGCGCGAGGTCGCCCCGCGCACCCGGCTCCCCCTCGACGAGGTCGTCCTCGTCAAGGAGTGACCGGCACCGTCCAGCACGCGCGGCCGGGTTCCCGACGGGGAGCTCGGCCGCGTAGCATGTACTGACATGCAGCAGCCCGCACCCGACGCCCCGGCCGAGATGAACTTCTACACCCGGAAGTGGGTCCGGCCGGAGGACCTCAACGCGAACGGCACGCTCTTCGGTGGCAGCCTCCTCCGCTGGATCGACGAGGAGGCCGCGGTCTACGCGATCATCCAGCTCGGCAACGGCAAGGTCGTCACGAAGTACATGTCCGAGATCGTCTTCGTGTCCTCGGCGCGAGAGGGCGACATCGTCGAGATCGGCCTCGTCGCGACGCGGTTCGGCCGCACCTCGCTGACGATGCGCGCCGAGGCGAGGAACCTCTTCACGCACCGCAGCATCCTGACCATCGACGAGGTCGTGTTCGTGAACCTCGACGCCGACGGCAACCCGGCCCCGCACGGCTACACCGACATCACGTACGCCCGCGACCGCGTCCCGGCCACCCACCGGGCGTGACCGGGGTCCTCGCCGCTGGGGTCTGGCAGGATCGGGGCATGACCACGCCCCGACTCGTCGCCTTCGACCTGGACGACACCCTCGCGCCCTCGAAGTCCGCGCTCGACCCCCGCATGCTGGAGACCTTCGCCTCCCTGCTCGAGGTCGTGCCGGTCGCGGTGATCTCGGGCGGCAACTTCGCACAGTTCGAGCAGCAGCTGGTCACGCCCCTCCGCCACCGCGACGGCCTCGTCCTCGACGACCTGCACCTGCTGCCGACCTGCGGCACGCGCTACTACCGGTGGGCCGGCGACGACTGGGCGCTGCAGTACGCCGAGGACCTCACCGACGAGCAGAAGGCACGGGCCCTCGCCGCGGTCGAGACCCAGGCGAAGGCGGCCGGCTACTGGGAGTCCGAGACCTGGGGTCCGATCCTGGAGGACCGCGGCTCCCAGATCACGTTCTCCGCGCTCGGACAGGCCGCGCCGGTGGACGTGAAGAAGCGCTGGGACCCGACCGGCGCGAAGAAGGACGACCTGCGCCGACGGGTGCAGGCGGAGCTCCCCGACCTCGAGGTCCGCTCCGGCGGCTCGACGAGCGTCGACATCACCCGCAAGGGCATCGACAAGGCCTACGGCATGCAGCGCCTCGCCGAGATCACGGGCATCGCACTCGACGACGTGCTGTTCGTCGGGGACCGGCTCGACCCGGAGGGCAACGACTACCCGGTCAAGGCGCTCGGGGTCCCGTGCCACGCGGTGGAGGGCTGGGAGGACACCGACGCCTTCCTGACGGAGCTCATCCCGACGCTGCGCTGACGCGCGCTCGGCCTGGAGGCGCGGCGCGGCCCTCAGGGGATGCTGCGGACCGCCTCGACGAACGCCCGGATCTTCGCGACGTCCTTGACGCCGCGCTCGGACTCCACCCCGCTCGACACGTCGACGCCGTCCGGGTCGAGGGACTCGATCGCGGCGACGACGTTCGCGGGCGTCAGACCGCCGGCGAGGATCCAGGCCTCGTCGACCTTGCCGTCGATCGACGCCGGGTCGATGAGCCGCCCGCTCCCCGGCACCGCGGCGTCGAGGAGCAGCAGGTCGTGGTCGTACGCGGCACGCTGCTCGGCCGTCTCGCCGAGGTAGGTCTCCGCCGCGACGGCGCGGATCGTGAAGAAGCCGGCGTCGCGGGCACGTGCGAAGTCCGTCACCGACTCGCCGCCGTGCAGCTGCAGCGTGGTGAGTCCGACCTCCGAGGCGATGCCGACGATCTCGTCGATCTCCTGGTCGCGGAACACCCCGACGGCGTCGATGCCGTCCGGCACCCGCTCGACGAGCTGCTTCGCGAGGTCGGCCGTCACGGTGCGGGGGCTCCCGGCGGCGAAGACGAACCCGACCGCGTCGGCGCCCGCGTCGATGGCGGCGTCCACGGTCTCGGGCGTCGACAGGCCGCAGATCTTGATCCAGCGCTGGTCGGTCATGCCGTCCATCCTGCCAGGGACGCCCGGCACCCGACGCCCCGGTGCGCGGGGCCGGTCAGTGCAGCATGCCCGCGAGGTACGACGCGCTGCAGGCGAGCAGCACGCCGAAGGCCGCGAACGACCCGACGAGCACGTTCCGCCGCCGCCACCGACGGACCACGACGAACGTGCCGCGCTTGGCGTGCCGGTGCGCCGCCCGGTGCAGGCGGTGGTCGCGCTTGTGCTTCACGCGCTGCGGGCCGAGCGGCACCGGCCCGGTGATCTGCGTCGATCCCCCGCGCAGGGCGTTCGCGACGGCCACCGCGGTCGGGCGGCGGTCGGGGTCGCGTGCCGTCATCTTGGCGAGGAGGTCCCGCCACTCCGGAGCGATCCCGTCCGGGATCTCCGGGTCGTGCCGCAGTCGTGCGAGCGCCGCTTCGATCAGCGTGCCGGAGTACTCCTGCTTGCCGGTCAGCGCCTCGAGCAGGACGAGCCCGAGGGAGTAGACGTCCGTGGCGAAGCCGATGGGCTCCCCCGCGACCTGCTCGGGGCTGAGGTAGGCGGCGGTCCCGATGATCGTGCCGTCGTTCGTCAGCCGCGACCCGTCGACGAAGTGCGCGACGCCGAAGTCGGTCAGCTTCACGGTGCGGGCGAACCCGGACGACCCCTCGTCGCTGATGAGGATGTTCGCCGGCTTGACGTCCCGGTGCACGATGCCGCGCGAGTGCACGTACGCGAGGGCGTCGGCGAGCTGGGCGCCGAGGTCGGCCACCTCGTAGTTGTGCAGCGCCCCGCCGGCGAGTCGGCGGAGGAGCGTCGTGTCCGCGATCAGCTCCATCACGATGAACCGGTGCGGACCGTCCTCGAAGTCGTGGGTGCCGGCGTCGTAGAGCGGGATGAGCCCCGGGTGGGACAGCATGCTCAGCAGCCGGATCTCACGCTCCTGGCGGACCCGGTCGGCCGTGGTCATCGACTCCGGCGTCGCGAAGAGCTTGACGGCGACGGCGCGGTAGGTGTGCTCGTCACGGGCTTCGTACACGGACCCCATGCCACCCGTGCCGATCAGCTTCACGAGCCGGTAGCGGCCCGACAGGACCGTCTCGGCACGTGTGGCGTCCAGCATGGTCATGGTTGATGTCGTTCCGTCCGAGAGCCCGGTGATCCGCGGCAGTTGCCAGCAAGGTGACTCGACCACTACGGTACGCGCCCGCGCCCGATCACGCTCGGGCGTTATGACATCGTGATGGGCCCTGCTTCCCTGTGTTCATGCGGATGTATCGGGGTACCGTACGACGTCCGACGAGGTGAGCGATCACGCAAGGAGGACACCATGGCGCTGTCGAAGGGCGACACCGTGCACTGGAACACATCCCAGGGGAAGACGACCGGCACGCTCGTGCAGAAGCGGGTCTCGGACTTCGAGTTCGACGGGCAGTCGTTCAAACCCTCCGACGACGACCCCTACTGGATCGTCGAGTCGGAGAAGTCCGGGAAACGAGCCGCCCACAAGGAGTCGGCGCTGACGAAGGCTTGACCGTCACCCGACGGCTCGGTCGCTCCGCTCCGCGCGCACCCGGCGGATGCGTCGCACCACGAACGTGACGACGACCACGGCGATCGCGACGTACAGCACCCGGTCGATCCACTCGGTGTACTGCTCGACGCGCTCGTACTGGCTGCCGAACGCGGCGCCGAGCAGGACGAGTGCGCCGTTCCAGATGCCGCTCGCGATGATCGTGAACACCGAGAAGGTCCCGAGGTGCATCCGGTCGGCACCGGCCGGCAGCGAGATGAGGCTCCGGACGATCGGCACGAAGCGCCCGAAGAACACCGCACTGCGACCGTGCCGGTGGAACCAGTCCGCCGCCTTGCGGAAGTCGTCCTCGTCGACCAGCGGGAGCCGGCCGAGCCACCGGGTGGTGCGCTCGAAGCCGATCACCGCGCCGAGCCAGTACAGCACCAGGGCGCCGAGGTAGGACCCGAGGGTCGCGAGCACCAGGACGAGCACGAGGTTCATCCGACCGGCACCGGCGAGGAACCCCGCGAGCGGCAGGATCACCTCGGACGGGATCGGCGGGAACACGGTCTCCACGAAGAGCATCAGCGCGACGCCCCACTCACCCAGAGCATGGATGAGGCGGAGCACGAGCCCCGAGAGCCCACCCATCTCGGAGTCACCGGCGGCTGTCACGGTCGTGGCCGGCACGGCCAGGGCAGTCGTCATGCACGCCATGGTCCCTGAGCGCCCTGTCAGGGACCGGCGCGCGGGCTGAGCGTCAGCCGAGTCCCATCTGGGAGGTCCGCACGTGGGTCAGCGACCGGGCGAGCGCTCCGCGTGCCACCGCGTCGCGACCGACCGTCGACGGGACGATCTCCACCGGGTGCCGGAGCTGCGGCGTGACGACCTCGGTGAGCGCCGCGCAGAACACCGCGGCCGCCGGCAGCACCTCGCCGCCGACCACCACCACCTCCGGGTCGATCGTCGCGACGAGCTGCACCACCCCGGGCGCGACGTCCTCGGCGAGCGCGCGCACGACCGCCACCGACGCCGCGTCCCCGCGCCCGGCCGACGCCATGACGGACTCGAGGTCGTTGCCGGGGGCGATCCGCGCCTCCAGTCGGGCCGGCGCGCTCGGCCAGCCGGTCACCGCCAGGCCGCCGGTCTCGCCCGCCGCGCCGCGCGCACCGCGTGCGAGCGCCCCGTCCACCACGAAGGCCGCACCGATCTGGCGGCCCATCACCAGGTACAGGCCGTCCTGGACGCCGCGGAACCGTCCCCACATCGCCTCGGCGGTGGCGGCGAGCTTGGCGTCGTTGTCGAAGAACGTCGCGGAACCGGGGAACAGGTCACCGATGCGGCCGGGGACTCGGCGTTCCACCCACTGCGGCACGGCGACGGTGTAGTCGATCTCGCCCGAGCGGTCCACGACCGCCGGCACGCCGAACGTCGCCGCGAGGAGCTTCGACGGGTCGGTGCCCTCGACGAGCCGGCGGACGACGTCCTGCACGCTGTCCCAGGCCTGCTCGGCGGAGGCGAGGTCGGTGTAGACCTCCTCGACCCGGGCCAGCTGCTGCCCGCGCAGGTCGGAGCGGAGCCCGACGATGCCGTGCAGTCCGAGGTCGACGCCGAGCACCGACCCCGCTGCGGCGTCGGCCCGGAAGCGCTTCGCCCGGCGACCGGCCTTGTTCGGCGTCGCGATCGCCTCGGCCTCGGTGACCCAGCCCTCGTCGACCAGGTCGGCGAGCGCCGCCTCGACCGTCGGACGCGAGAGGCCGACGGTCCGGCTGAGCTCGGTGACGGTGTGCGAGCCGTCGTCACGGAAGAGCTCGTCGAGGATCGCCCGCGAGTTGATCAGCCTGAGCATCCCCGGCGTGCTGCCGACGGCGCCGTTCGGAAGCGTTGACACGGTCTCGTCCACAGCCATAGCCTCCATATTACGAAAGATCATTGAGGAATGGTGGACTCCGACATGCTCATCCCACGACCGCGCCGCGCCGAACCCGGCACCGGCGCCTTCGCGATCACGCCGTCGACCCGCATCGCCGCTGACGCAGCCTCGGAGTCGGTCCGACTGTACCTCCAGCAGACCCTGCGGGGGTCGACCGGCCTGCCCGTGCGCGACGCCCCGGACGGCACCGGGGCGGCGACCGACGTCATCGCACTCCGCGTGGCCGACGACGACACCCTCCTCGCGGGGCCCGCGGGCGACCGCTCGGAGGCCTTCCGGCTCGTGGTGACGACGGACGGCATCGAGGTCGTCGGTGGTTCGGCCGCCGGTGTCTTCTACGGTGTGCAGGCCCTCCTGCAGTCGCTGCCCGCCGACGTGTACCGCAGGGGCCGCGTCGGCACGGGCCCCTGGACGGTGCCGGCGGTGACCGTCGAGGACGCCCCGGCCTTCGCCTGGCGCGGTGTCATGCTCGACGTCGCCCGGCACTTCCGCACCAAGCACGAGGTCATGCGGGTGATCGACCAGCTGGCCGCCCACCGGCTCAACCGCCTGCACTTCCACCTCACCGAGGACCAGGGGTGGCGCATCGAGATCCGGAAGTACCCGCGGCTCACCGAGGTCGGGTCGTGGCGGACGGAGTCGCAGGTCGGCGCGCACGTGCCCGGACCCGACGGTTCGCTGGTGGTGGCGGGCAAGGACGGCCGTCCGCACGGCGGCTACTACACGCAGGACGACGTCCGCGAGATCGTCGCCTACGCCGCGGACCGCTTCGTCACCGTCGTGCCGGAGATCGAGACGCCCGGCCACGTCCGGGCCGCCCTCGCCGCCTACCCGGAACTCGGGGTCTCGGGTCGGCCGGTCGACGTCTGGACCGAGTGGGGCATCGCCGAGGACGTCCTGAACGCCGAGGACAGCACCGTCGACTTCTTCAAGGACGTCCTCGACGAGGTCATCGCGCTGTTCCCGTCGGAGTACATCGGCGTCGGCGGCGACGAGTGCCCCAAGGTGCAGTGGGAGCAGGACCCCCGCACACAGGAGCGCATCCGCGAGCTCGGGCTCCGGGACGAAGAGCAGCTGCAGGCCTGGATCATCGGGCAGCTCGCCGCGCACGTCGAGTCGCACGGCCGTCGGGCCTTCGGCTGGGACGAGATCCTCGAGGGCGGCACGCTCGCGCCGTCCGCGACCGTGGTGTCGTGGCGGGGGCTCACCGGGGCGCGGACGGCGGCGAAGCGCGGCCACGACGTGATCTCCGCCCCCGACGACCAGGTGTACCTGGACTACCGGCAGAGCGACCTGCCGACCGAGCCGATCCCGGTGTCGATCGTGCTGACCGTCGACGACGTCTTCGCGTTCGACCCGGTGCCGGCGGACCTGACCGACGCGGAGCGCGCCCACGTCATCGGCGGGCAGGGCAACATGTGGACCGAGCACGTCGACACCGCCCGGAAGCTCGACTACCAGCTGTTCCCCCGGGTCGCGGCCCTCGCCGAGGCGCTCTGGTCGGCGGACGTCACGGGTCCCCGCGACGTCGCGGAGTTCCGTGGGCGGCTCGCCGAGCACGTCGCGCGGCTCGAGGCGATGGGGATCGAGTACCGGCACGAGGCCGGTCCGTTCCCGTGGGAGCAGCGGCCGGGTGTGCCGGGGCGTCCGCACTCGCGCGAGGAGCGCGCGGCGTACATCGACGCGGTGACGGCGAACATCGCAGACTAGCGAACGGACGTTCCGAGTATTGAAATTTCACATATGTCACGCTAATCTCGGGGTGTCCCTGCGTCCGCCTCCGAGGAGCGTCATGTCCGATCAGATCCCCCTTCCCGACCTCGACTCGCTCGACCTGCACGGCCTGATCGGCACGCGCCCGGCCGCCGCTGACCTCGAGGGCGTCGATGAGCTCGTGCGCGGTCGGCGCATCCTCGTCACCGGAGCCGGCGGTTCGATCGGTAGTGAACTCTGCCGTCAGCTGGCACGGTTCGAGCCGGCCGAGGTCATCATGCTCGACCGCGACGAGACGGCACTGCAGCACGTGCAGGTCTCCGTCGCCGGGCACGGGCTCCTGGACACGCGCGACGTCGTGCTCGCTGACATCCGAGACGCCGACGCGATCGAGCGGATCATGTCGGAACGACGCCCGGACGTCGTCTTCCACGCAGCGGCGCTGAAACACCTTCCGATGCTCGAGCAGTACCCGGACGAAGCCTGGAAGACGAACGTGCTCGGGACTCGCAACGTCCTCCGGGCGGCGGTCGCGGCGCAGGTCTCGACGCTCGTGAACATCTCGACGGACAAGGCTGCGAACCCGACGAGCGTCCTTGGCCAGACCAAGCGCATCGCCGAACGTCTCACGGCGTGGACGGCCGCCGAGACCGGCCTGCCCTACGTGTCCGTCCGGTTCGGGAACGTCCTGGGCAGCCGCGGTTCGATGATCCCGCTCTTCGCCGACCTCATCCGCGCCGGGCGCCCGGTGACGGTCACCCACCCGGACGCAACGCGCTACTTCATGACCATCCCCGAGGCCTGCCACCTGGTCATCCAGGCCGCGGCCATCGCGGAGCCGGGCGAGGTCCTCGTGCTGGACATGGGCGAGCCCGTCCGCATCCTGGACGTCGCCAAGCGGATGCTCGAAGCACTCGGCGGCCCGTCGGACATCGTCTTCACGGGACTCCGACCCGGCGAGAAACTCCACGAGGAGCTCATCGGCAACGGGGAGACCGAGCGTCGGCCGGTGCACCCGAAGATCTCGCACGCGTCGGTTCCGCCGCTCCCGCCGATCCACCTCGAGGTCACCGACCCGACGACGGCTCCGATCGACCTCGTGATGGCGGCGTAGCGGGACTGTCATGCCGACGTCGCCGGACGGGGCGGTCGCGACCACGGACGGACGGGAGGCGCGGTGCCAGCCGGCACCGCGCCTCCCGTCCTGTGGTGACGGCGACTACACCGCCACCGCGACCCGCTCGTCCGCGGTCTCCGGCACGGCGGCGTCCGCCGCCGGGGCCTTCCGGACCCACTTCTTCAGCCCGACCAGCACGAGTGCGGAGACCACCGTGCCCGCCAGGATCGCCACGATGAACATCGCGACGTCCCCGATGGCGAAGAACACGAAGATCCCACCGTGCGGCGCCCGCGAGGTCACACCGGCCGCCATCGAGATCGCCCCCGTCACCGCGGCGCCGATCATCGACGCCGGGATGACCCGCAGCGGGTCGGCCGCGGCGAACGGGATCGCGCCCTCGGAGATGAACGAGGCGCCGAGCAGCCACGCCGCCTTGCCGTTCTCGCGCTCCGGCTTCGTGAAGCCCTTGCGGTAGAGCACCGTCGAGGCGAGCGCCAGGGCGAGCGGCGGGACCATGCCCGCGGCCATCACGGCGGCCATGATCTCGAACGGCACGACGTTCGTCGCGGAACCGGCCCCGAGGCCGGCGACGGCGAACGCGTACGCCACCTTGTTGACCGGGCCACCGAGGTCGAAGGCCATCATCAGGCCGAGGATGATCCCGAGCAGGACCGCTGACGCACCCGACAGCGAGTTCAGCCACGCGGTGAGCTCCGTCATCACCCAGGCGATCGGACCGCCGAGCACGAGGAGCATGAGCCCCGACGCGATGATCGACGCGAACAGCGGGATGATCACGACCGGCATGAGGCCGCGGAGCCAGCGCCAGGTGGGGATGCGGCCGATCCAGTACGCGGCGGCACCGGCGATGAGACCTCCGACGAGGCCGCCGAGGAAGCCGGCGTTCATGAAGACGGCGATCGACCCGGCGACGAAGCCCGGTGCGATGCCCGGCCGGTCGGCGATGGCGTACGCGATGTACCCGGCGAGGGCGGCCACGAGGAACCCGAGCGACACCGAGCCGATCTCGAACGCCGCGGCCCCGAGGTAGTAGTGCAACCCCTGCGGCGGCAGGTCGAGCAGGGTGAAGTGCTGCAGCGTGTAGACCGCGTTGTTCACGCCGTCGTTGCCGTGGGTCAGCGCGATGCCGTACCCGGCGAGCAGGAAGCCGAGCGCGATGAGGAGCCCGCCGCCGGCGACGAAGGGGATCATGTAGCTGACGCCGGTGAGCAGCCAGCGCTTGAGGGCCTGGCCGAAGTGCTCGTCCTGCTTCGCGCCGCTGGCCTCGGCCGCCGCGCCGCCGTGGACGCGGGCGGCGTTCGGGTCCTCCGAGGCACGGATCGCCTCGGCGATCATCTTGTCGGGTTCGTCGACGCCGCGCTTCACCGGACCGGAGACGAGCGGCTTGCCGGCGAACCGGCCGCGGTCGCGGACGTCGACGTCGACCGCGAAGACGACGGCGTCGGCACGGGCGATGAGCGCCGGGTCGAGGGGCTCGACCTGCGAGGACCCCTGGGTCTCGACGTGCATCTCGACGCCCGCCCGCTGGGCCGCGGCGACGAGGGCGTCGGCCGCCATGTACGTGTGCGCGATGCCGGTCGGGCAGGCGGTGACGCCGACGAAGACCTTGCGGTGCGCGGCCGTCTCCGCTCCGTCGTTCGCGCCGGTCGCGCCGGTCGCGGCCGTCGGACCGGAGGCGCTGTTCGCCTTCCCGACGCCGGCTTCGGCGACCTCGCCGCTCACCTCGCGGTCGACCAGGTCGACGATCTCCTGCGGGGTGGTGGCGGCGCGGAGTGCTGCGGTGAAGTCCTCGCGGATGAGCGCACGGGCGAGGGTCGACAGGACCGTCAGGTGGTCCTTGTCCGCCCCCTCCGGCACGGCGATCATGAAGACGATGTCCGCGTCGCCGTCCGGTGCGCCGAACGACACTTTCCGGGCGAGCCGACTCATCGCCAGGGTCGGCTCGGACACCGACGCGGATCGGGCGTGCGGGATCGCGATGCCGCCGGGGACGCCGGTGCCGACGCTCGCCTCACGCTTGATGGCGTCCTCGGCGAGCACCGCACCGTCCGCGGCGCGACCGGTCGCGGCGACGCGGTCGGCGAGGACGCGGATGACGTCGCTCGAGGTGGCGCCGAGGTCCTCGTCGAGACCGACGAGCTGGACGCTGATGAGGCGTGGACTCGTGTTGACGGACATGGGTTGCTCCTTTGCAAAGGCGCCGAGCGGCGCAGGACGTGCAGTGTTCGGGGTGTGGAGGATCAGGCCGGTTCGGGCGCGACGTGCTGCAGCACCCGGACGGTGATGGCCGTGGGGTCGGTGTGGTCGAGGGCGGGCACGTCGCTCCCGGGGAGCGCCGCCGCGGCTGCTCCGGTGGCGACGGCCTGGGCGAGGCACTGCTCGGGCGGCCGCCCGGCGACCTCGGCGAGCAGGTAGCCGGCGAGCGAGGAGTCCCCCGCGCCGACCGTCGAGCGGGCCACGATCCGCGGTGCGGCCGCCGCGTGGCTGCCGTGCTCGGTGACGAGGACGGCGCCCGCGCTGCCGAGCGTCAGGAGCACGGTGCCGACGTTCTTCTCGCGGAGCCGCTGCGCCGCCTCGGACGCGGCGTCGACGTCGCGCTCGAACAGGTCCGGGTCGCCGCCGACGACCTCGGCGAGCTCCTCGGCGTTCGGCTTCACCAGGTCGATCCGCTCGCCGGACTGCAGCAGCGCGGTGAACGGCACGCCCGACGAGTCGACCGCGATCCTGACGGCGTCGCCGTGGCGCTCCCGGACCGCCCGCACCAGCACGGCGAGGGCGTCGTCGGGGAGACCCGGCGGCAGCGAACCGGCGAAGACCACCCAGCGGGCGGCGGGGCCGGTGGCGGTGGCGGCCGCGGTGTCGGCGACGAGCGCGGCGAGGTCGCCCAGCCTGCCGGCGAGCGACGGGCCGGGCTCGTTGAGCTTCGTGGTCGTCCCGGTCGGCTCCGTCACGGTGACGTTCGAGCGGAGCGGCGCCCCGATCGGCAGCGCCGCGGTCGGGATGCCACGGGTCGCGAGGCCGAGGAGCACCGGGTCGAGCTCGTCGCCGGGCAGCACGGCCACGGTGTCGCCGCCGCTCGCGACGACGACCCGGGAGACGTTGACGCCCTTCCCGCCGGGCTCGGCCGTGCTGCGGGTGGCGCGCTGGACGGCGCCGCGCTGGAGTTCGCCGGCGAGCTCGATGGTGCGGTCGAGCGAGGGGTTCGGCGTGACCGTGACGATGCGGGTGCTCGTGGTGGCGCTCGTGTCCCGGCCGTCGTGGCGGAGCTCGGTCATGCGACGACCACCTCGACGTCGGCGTCGGCGAGTGCGCCGGCGAGGTCGGCCGGGGGCTCCTGGTCGGTGACGACCGTGTCGATCTCGTCGAGCCGGGCGAACCGCATGAGCGCCTCGACGCCGTGCTTGGCGGCGTCCGCCAGCACGACGCTGCGGCGGGCGGCGAGGACGTAGGCGCCCTTCACCGCGGCCTCGTACTCGTCGGGCGTGCTCAGCCCGAAGCCCGCGGAGAGGCCGTTCGTCCCGACGAAGGCGATGTCCGGGCGGAGGGCGCCGATCTGCTCGACCGTGGCCGTCCCGACGGCGGCGCTCGTCACGCCCCGCACCCGGCCGCCGAGCAGGTGCAGCTCGACGTGCTCGCTGTGCTGCAGGGTCGCGGCGATCGGCACCGAGTTCGTGATGACCGTGATGGTCGCGCCGACCGTGGCGGGCTCCCAGCGGGCGAGTTCGGCGCCGACCGCCGCGCACGTGGTGCCGGCGTCGAGGGCGATCGAGCCGGTGAAGGTCGGCGGCACGAGGCGCATCGCGGCCCGGGCGATGGAGGACTTCGCGGTGTTGTGCTGCCCCTCGCGTTCGGCGACGGTGAGTTCGACGACGCTGGACCGTCCGACGGGGACCGCTCCCCCGTGGACCCGGCGGAGGAGCCCGGCGGACTCGAGCGCGTCGAGGTCGCGGCGCACCGTCTCGGTCGTGACGTCGAAGTGCTCGGCGAGGTCCGCGACGGAGACCCGGCCGGCGTCCTGCAGCGCTGCTGCGATCGCCTCGTGCCGCTCGGTTGCGTACATGCCCGAACTCCTTCGTTCCCGTGGGTTTCGAGAACTGTACGTCCGAACCCCACACGAACGCAACCGTTCCGCACCGAAACCAACACGAACGCAGGCGGCGCGTTTCGCGCATCCCACCTCGGCGAGGTCGCACGAAGTGTCGCCCCGTCGGACTCCGTGCGGCACGTCGTGCGACCTCGGCGACCCAGGGACGGCGTGTTGTGCGACCCCGAGCACGCCATGACCGCCCCGCCACGCCCCGCCACGCACGACGACGCCCCGGTCCGCCGGAGCGGATCGGGGCGTCGAGCACCGGACGGGTCAGCCCTTCACGGCCCCCGCGGTCATGCCGCTCACGAGGCGCCGCTGCACGATGAGAAAGAACACCACGACCGGGATCGAGAACAGCACCGACGCCGCCATGAGCCCACCGAAGTCGGTCCCCTTGTTCGTCGAGAACCCGGCGAGCCACACCGGCAGGGTGTACATCCCCTGGTCCTTGAGCATCACGTACGCGGTGAGGTAGTCGTTCCACGCCGCGATGAACGCGAACACGCTCGTCGCGATGACCCCCGGCATCACGAGCGGGAACAGCACGCTCCACAGGATCCGGAACGTGCCGGCGCCGTCGACCTTCGCCGCCTCCTCGATCTCGACGGGCACCGCGACGAAGAACCCGCGCATCACCCAGATCGAGAACGGCAGGACGCTCGCGACGTAGGCGAGGATCAGCCCGATGTAGCTGTTGAGCAGCCCGAGGGTCTGGAACGACAGGAACAGCGGGATGAGCAGCGCCCCGGACGGGATCATCTGGACGAAGAGGATCGCCACGAGGATCGCCCGACGCCCGCGGAACCGGAAGCGCGACAACGCCGCCGACGCCAGGAACCCGACGACGATCGACAGCAGCACGGCGGACACCACGACGATCGCCGAGTTCCGCAGGTAGACGAGGAACCCGTCCTGCGTCAGCGCCCGGGTGAAGTTCTCGAGCGTCGGCCGCAGCGGGAACCAGATCGGCGTGAGCGTGGTGACCTCGTCCGAGGGCTTGAACGCGGTGTTCACCATCCAGTAGATCGGGAAGACCCAGACCAGGCAGAACGCCACGGCGATGACGTTGACGAGCACCCGGGGCCGACGCCTGCGCCGACGGACGGGCGCGGCGACGGTCGGGGCCGGGACCGCCGGGGAGCCTGAGCCCGCCGTCGGTGCGGACGCCGACGTGGTCGGGGTGACGGTCGGTGCGGTCACAGGTCCTCCTCCCCGCTCCGGACGAGCCGGCGGATGTAGTAGCTGGTGAGCGCGCCGAGGATCAGCGTCGAGATGACGGCGATAGCGGCGCCCTGGCCGTAGGCGTTCGACACGAAGGACTGCACGAAGGTCCAGATGCCGAGCGTCAGCGTGGTGTCCTCCGGGCCGCCCTTGGTGAGCAGCCAGATCTGGTTGAAGACGTTGAAGTCCCAGATCACCGAGAGGATCGTCACGAGGAGCAGCGTCGGGACGAGCGCCGGGAGCGTGATCGCCCGGTACATCGACCACGCCGACGCGCCGTCGAGCGATCCGGCCTCGTAGTACTCGGGCGCGATCTGTGACTGCGCCGCGTAGAGCGTCAGGGCGACGAACGGTACCGCCTGCCAGATGACGAGCGACAGCACGATGGTGAGCGCCTGACCCGGGGTCGACGCCCAGTTGTCCTGGGTGTGGTCGCCGAACACGCCGAGCTGCGTGATGAGCCAGTTGAGCACGCCGTAGAACGGCTGGAAGAGCCACTGCCACACCAGGCTCGACGCCACGTTCGGCATGGCCCAGGCGAGCACGAGCACGACGCTGACGACGGTCCGCATCACGACGCCGAGGCGCGTGAGCATCTGCGAGACCGCCATCCCGATCCCGATCGTCCCGATCACCATGGCGCCGGTGACGAGGGCCGTCCGGAGGATGACCGGCCAGAAGCTCGCGTCGGTCAGGACGTTCGTGTAGTTCGAGAAGCCGGCGAACCCCGCCTGCCCGGTGAAGATCGCCCGGAGGCCGTAGTCCTGGAACGAGATGACCAGGAGGCGGACCAGCGGGTAGACGACGAGGGCGAGGAGCAGGATCGCGGCGGGCGCGAGCAGCACGAGCGGCGCGCGCGACGACGTGAGCGAACGACGTCCGGGAGTGCGTCCGGGGCCGCGGCCACCGCGGGACGCCGAGCCGGCCGGACGGAACCGGCCCGTCCCCCCGCGCCGGGTCCCCGGCTCGGCCTGCGCCGAACCGGGGACCCGCTCTGCAGTGGAGGTCATCGACTACTGCTGCGCGTTGAGCGCGGACGTGAGGTGCTCCGTGAAGCCCTCGGCGGCCTGCTTCGGCGACTTCCGACCGGTGGCGATGTCGGCGAACATCGTCTGGAAGCTCGAGTCGCCCTCGATCGTCGCCCAGCCCGGTGCCGCCGGCGTCGGACGGCTCGTGGACGCCGCCGCGAAGTACGGCTTGTGGAGCTCGTCCACGTCACCGGCGACCGCGTCGAGGAGCTGCGTCGAGTTCGGCTCCCACCCGTCGACCCCGAACACCTGGTCCTGCTGGAACTTCTTCGAGGTCAGGATCTTCATGTAGTACAGGGCGAGGTCCTGGTTCGCCGACTTCGACGGGATGCCGAGGTCCGAGCCGCCGAGGAAGACCGGCTGGGTCTTGCCCGCGGTCTGCGACGGCATCGCGAACGTGCCGATCTGGTCCTTCAGTTCCGGCTTGGCCGTGGTGATCGACCCGATCTCCCACGCCGACCCGAGGATCGCGGAGGTGTTGCCCTGCGCGAAGACGTCCGACTCGGCCGGCTTGTCCGTGTTGATGTCCTGCGTGGACTTCGCCGAGTACGTGTTCTGGAAGTCCTTCCACGCGGTCAGGCCCTTGACGGCGTCGGCCGAGTCGATCGCACCCTTCCACTTGCCGCCCTGCTCGGTCGCGATCTGGCCGCCGGCGTCCCACACCCACTGCAGGCCGCCGTACCAGTACTGTCCGGGCATGTAGAAGGCCGAGAAGTCCGCCTGCGGGTTCTTCGCCTTGACCTTGTCGAGGTCGGCGGTGAGCTCGTCGTAGGACTTCGGGACGTCGGTGACGCCGGCGTCCGCCCAGGTCTTCTTGTTGTAGATCACCGCGCGGTTGCCGGCGAAGAGCGGGGCGCCGTAGAGCTTGCCGTCGACGGTCGCCGGGCCCTCGAGCCCGGAGAGCCAGGTCTGCCCGTCGGCCAGCTCCTTCTTGTACGGCGAGAGGTCCATCAGGCCACCGGTCGCGGCGTACACCGGGACCTGCGTGTTGCCGAGGTCGACCACGTCGGGGGCGTCCTTCTGGGCCAGGGCCGTCGTGAGCTTGGTGGTGATGCCGTCCCACTGCTGGAGCTGCAGCTTCACCTTGGCACCCGTGGCCTTGGTGAACTGCTTCTCCGCGACGTCGAGGATCTTCGGGCTGAGGTCGCCGTTCATGATCCAGACGGTGATGGTCTTGCCCTTGCCGTCGGGTGTGCCGATGGACTTCGTGCCGCCGTCGGAAGCTCCGTTGCTTCCGGCGGAGCACCCGGTGAGGGCGAGCGCGCCTGCGAGGGCGAGCGCACCGAGTGCGGCGAAACGCGTGCGTGTCACGTTGACTCCCTTTGTCCGACCTTTATGAAAGGACGTTGCGTAATGGACAGTGAAGCCCCATCGCGCGGGGTTGTCAACCACGAATCGCAACCCTGTGGAGTCTCGTGATCCGCGTGTTTCCGGGGGATCACGGATGGTGAACGGATCGATGACGAGTCTTGACATGACTGGTCATGACCAGGCATGATTCCGCCCCCGGGATCCGGTCACGACGCAACCGCCTGGAGGCGCGGTGCCGGCTCCGGGACCGGCACCGCGCCTCCAGGCGGTCACCGCCACGGCATCCCTAGACGGCCGCCAGCGCGGACGTCGGCGGGATGCGCGCTGCGCGCGCCGCCGGGTACAGCCCGGACACGCCACCGATCACGACGGTCGCTCCGAGGCCTCCGGCGACCGCCCAGACCGGGATCGCGACCGGCCACCCCTGCCCGAGCGCGAAGACGATCGTCACGCCGAGCCCGATCACCACGCCGGCCACCCCACCGAGGAACGACAACAGCAGCGACTCGACCAGGAACTGATCACGGATGTTCCGCCGCCGGGCACCGAGTGCGCGACGCACCCCGACCTCCGCCCGACGTTCGAGCACCGTGATCACCATCGTGTTCGCGACGCCGATGCCCCCGACGAGCAGTGCCACCCCGCCGATGCCGACGAGCAGCCCCGTGAACGACTCGTCCGTGGCGTCCTTCGCAGCGAGTGCATCCGACGGGCGGGTCACGCCGACGTCCTGCGGCGAACCCGGTCGGATCGCTCCGGCCAGGACGTCCCGCGACGCCTCGACGCGCGACGGGTCCACACGCGTGTAGACCGCGGTCGGCGCTCCGTCGAAGCCGAGGTCGGCCGCGAGTCCCCGCGGGACGAACACCTGGTCGTCGAGGTCGTCGGCGAGCTGGATCGTCCCGAGGACCCCGACGACCTGCACCCACTGGCCGCCCATCCACACGCGGGAGTCCGGGCGGACCCGGTCGATGCCGAGCGCCGCGGCGGCGTCCGCGCCGAGGACGACCTGCGGCGGCGCGTCCGACGACGAGTCCAGCCACCGACCGGACGTCAGCCTCCCGCCGAGCACCTTCGGCACGTCGCCCCACGCGGCCATCACACCGATGCCCTTCGTCTCCGGGGTCGGGACGAACTCGTTCCGGTACACCGCGGCGTCCGACACGGTCCCGACCGCTGCAGCGCTCCGGACGGCATTCTGCCGGAGCGCCGACTCGAGTGCCGTCTCCGGCAGGGGCTGCGGGTCACCGAAGCCCTCGGGCTGTGTCGCCGTGAGGACGTTGGTGCCGAGCGCGTCGAGCGCCTGGTCGACCTTCGCCTTGCTCGACGACGAGATCCCGACGACGGCGATCATCGCGGCGATGCCGATCGCGATCCCGAGGGCCGACAGGACGACACGGCCCGGACGGGTGCGGAGCCCGAAGACGCCGAGCCGGAGCAGGTCGGCGGGACCGACCCGCCCCCGGCCGCTCACCGTGCACCCCGGATCGCGAGCGCGAGCGACGCGGCGTCGACGTCGCCGTCGCTGCCGGACGTGGTCGAGTCGTCCTCCACGACACCGTCCCGCATCCGGACCCGACGCGGCAGGGACGCGGCCAGCGTGAGGTCGTGCGTGATGACCAGGACGGTCGTCCCGCTCTGGTTCAGTCCGCGCAGCAGGTCGAGGATCGCGGCCCCCGATGTCGAGTCCAACGCCCCGGTCGGCTCGTCCGCGAGCAGGATCGTCGGGTCGCCGACGATCGCCCGCGCGATCGCCACACGCTGCTTCTCACCGCCGGACAGCTGGTTCGGCCGGTGGTCGACCCGCGCTCCGAGGCCGACCCGTTCGAGTGCCGCGACCGCACGCCGGTGCCGTTCGCGACGACCGGTCCCCGCATAGAGCAGACCGTCCGCGACGTTCTCCGCCGCGGTGGCACCCGCCTGCAGGTGGAAGTGCTGGAACACGAAGCCGACGTGGTCCGCGCGCAGCTGCGACAGGTCGTCGTCGGACATCGCGTCGACGTCGTTGCCGGCGATCGTGACGGTGCCCGAGGTCGGGCGGTCGAGCGTGCCGATGATGTTGAGCATGGTCGACTTCCCCGAACCGGACGGCCCGACCACGGCCAGCAGCTCGCCCGGCGCGACGTCGAGCGTCACCCCGCGCAGCGCGCCGACGTCGCCGTACGTCTTCGTGACCTCCCGGAGCTGCAGTACGGAGGTCGACACCGCCCCGGTTCCAGCCGGCCCGGTCATCCGGGCACCACGACCCGGTCGCCCTCGGACACGCCCCCCGTGATCGCGACCCGACCGTCCGCGACGAACCCGGGCGTCACCCGCACGCGCTTCGTGGTCCCGTCCCGCTGCACCACGTCGACGCTGTACTTCCCACCGTCGCCGGCGACCAAGGCCGCGATCGGCACGGACAGCACGCCCTTCTCGGTGCTGCCCTCGGCATCGATCTGGGCCGACGCCGCTGCGGGCAACTGCCGGTTCCCCGCGTCGAAGGACACCGAGACGTCGACCTTCGAGCCGCCGTCCTGACTCGCGCTCGGCTGCAGGTCGGTGACCTCGCCAGGCATCGCGTCTCCGGTGCCGTTGATGCGGACCCGTACCGTCGTGCTCACCGCCAGGCGCTCGGCATCCCGCTGGGACACCGTCGCGGTCACGATCCGCTTCGTGCTCGTCACCGTGAGGACGTCACCGCCCGCCGGCTGCCCGAGCTTGCCGGTGACCGACGCCACCCGGACGTCGCCGTCGACGAACGCGACGTCCGCGCTCGTGATGACGCCGGTGGCCGTGTGCCCGCGATCCTCCTGCCACTGCTCCACAGCACGCTGGGTCCGCGGCCCGAACGTGTCGTCGACGGACACGTCGTACCCCAGGGCTGCCAGGTTCTGGTTGAGCTGCTGCACGTCGGTGCCCTTCCGCCCGCGCTCGAGCGACCGCCAGAGCGGCACGGTCCCGTGCATCGCCCGGACCCCGCGCTCGTCGACGGCGTAGAGGAACTCGTCGCTCCGGACCACCTGCCCGGGCTTCGGGAGCCACGTCAGGGTGCCGGACGCTGCACCGGGGACCCCGCTCGCGGCGCCGTAGCCGAGCGTGCCGGCGAACACCTTCGAGTCGGTCAGATCAGCCTTCTCCACGGTCGCGGTCGAGCCCTCGTAGCCACCGCGCGCACCACCGGCACCGTCACCGTCAGACGACGACGAGGACGACGCCGACGCCTGCACCGCCGGGTCGACGATCGCCCAGGTCCCCGCTCCCGCGGCGAGCGCCGCCACCAGGCAGACCCCCGTGACGGTCGTCCGCTTCCGGGTCCACGTGGTCACTTCTCCACGACCGTTCCGCCGTTGCCCCAGATCTCCTCACTGCACCGCTGCGCGACGTCCTCGAACGCATCCCGGTCATCGGCTCGGTACTTCGACTGCGCGGTCTGGTCGTCCGGGTAGTCCGAGAACCCGCCGTCGCGGATGCACTCGGAGACCTCGCCGGCCTTCTCCCCCATCCCCTGCATCGGCTTCGCCGGCTTCACGTCGCCCGCCCCAGCACTGTCGCCCATGCACTCGTCGAAGTCCGCGCGCCACTGGTCCAGGTCCACGCCGTCGGGTGCAGCGAGCTGTTGCGTCTGGTTCGGTTTCGGGTCGGGCATCTCGTACCCCTTCCCACGCATGCACGCCGAGAGCGAGACACCCGCTCCGGGCTTCGAACCGGAGGTCTCCTCGGCCTTCGGCGTCCCGCCCGAGCACGCGGCGAGCAGCCCGGGGAGCAGCACGACGGCTGCGGCGGCGGCCACGAGCGAGCGGGCACGGCGGGTGGTCCTGGTGGTGGTCTGCATCATGTCCTCGTTCCTCCTGCGACCGAACGGGTCAGCCGATGTCCGGCACGCTCGAACTCCTCCTGTGCGGCGCCGGGCAGGGACTGCATGACACCGGACTCGACCATCGCGTCGTCCGGGTCCTCGACCGCGAACCCCGCGTCCCGCATGCAGGCGCCCCACGTCGCTCCGACGCCGGCGGTGGTGTCCTTCGCCGAGGACGCCTCGGGCGCCGACGAGCACGCCGACAGGGCGAGGGGCAGCGCGCAGAGGAGCGCGGCGGCGGCCAGGACGGTGCGCCGACTTCGTGTGGTGTGCTTCATGGGACCAGCACACCGGACCGCCTGTTTCGGCCCGTGTACCCGCCGGGTTACACCGACGAAACGTCGACGCGCAGGCCACCGTCGGCCCGTGCGGACACGTCCAGCCGCCACCCGTGCGCCTGCACGATCGAGGCCACGATCGACAACCCGAGGCCGCTGTGCCGGCCACCGGACGACGACGGGCAGCGTCGGAACGGCTCGACGAGCAGCGGGGCGACCGCTGCCGGCACGACGGGTCCGGAGTTCTCCACCACGAAGCCGGCACCACGCGTGGTCACGCGCACGAATCCGCCGGGTTCGTTGTACTCGACGGCGTTTCCGACGAGGTTGACGAGCATCTGGCGCACGAGCGTCGGCTCACCGCGCAGGTCGGTGTGGCCTGGAGGCACGGTGCAGCGCTCGTGGACGAGCGTCACGCCCGCCTCGTCGGCACCTGCGGCGGCTCCCGCGACGACCTCGTCGGCGAGCTCCGCGACGTCGATCTCCTGTTCGTCGCCGGCGAGCCCCCGATCGGCCTCGGCCAGCACCAGGAGCGACTCGACGAGGTGCTCGGTACGTCGGTTCTGTGCGAGGAGTTCGTCGCGGATCGCACGCACGTCCTCGATGTCGGCGCCGTCGTGCAACCCGATCTGCATCGCGGCCCGCTGGACGGCGAGCGGTGTCCGGAGTTCGTGTGAGGCCTGCGCGACGAACCGGCGCTGGCTCTCGAACGCGGTCTCCAGCCGGTCGAGCAGGTCGTCGACCGTGCCGGACAGTCGCCGGAGTTCGTCGTCGGGCCCGTCGAGGGCGATGCGTTCGTGCAGGTTCGACGCCGTGATCCGGTTCGCCGTCGCCGTGATCCGGTCGATCGGTCGGAGCATGCGCCGGCTGACGAACCACCCCACGCCGCCGGCGAGGATGCCGGCGCCGGCGATCCCGATCGCGGACCACTGCCACTGCTGCACGGCCACGAGCCGGACGACCGACATCGTGGACGGGATGGCGGTGCCCGCCGCGTCCGGCTCGGTCACGGTCGGGACCGGGGACGCGGTCGCGACGGGCCACCGTCCGGTGACGTCACCCTCGGCGAGCGCCGTCGTCGCGTACGCCATGCTCACCCCCGCCTGCGACATGAGGTTCGAGAACACGACCACCCCGGCGGCGAGCGCCATCGCCGCGAGCGCGAACACCACGGCGGTCCGGGTGCGGATGCTCCAGGTCCGCCCCACCCGCCTCACAGCGCGTAGCCCTTGCCCGGGACCGTCCGGATCGGGTCGGGCTCGCCGAGCTTCTTGCGGAGCTTCGACATCGTGACCCGCACCGCAGCAGTGAACGGGTCGATGTTCATGTCCCAGACCTTCTCGAGCAGTTCTTCGGCGGACACGATGCGCCCGTCGGCCCGGAGGAGGGTCTCGAGGACGCCGAGCTCCTTCGAGGTGAGGTCGAGCGGTCGGCCGGCGCGCGTGGCCATGCGTCGGTTGGTGTCGACGAGCAGTCCGGCACGCTCGAGGACGGGGGCGACCGGGGCGACGCTGCGCCGGCCGAGCGCGCGGACCCGTGCGACGAGTTCCGGGTACTCGAACGGCTTGGCGAGGTAGTCGTCGGCCCCGAGCTCGAGGCCGTTCACCCGGTCGCTCAGGGTGGCCGCGGCCGTGAGCATGATGATCCGGGTCAGGCTGCCGCGGGCGGCGAGCCGCCGGGCGACCTCGTCCCCGTGCACGCCCGGGATGTCCCGGTCGAGCACGACGACGTCGTAGTCGTTCACCGTCAGCAGCTCGTCGGCGTGATCGCCGCGGTAGGCGACGTCGACCGCCATGTCCTGTCGGCTGAGGCCCTTCGCGACGAGGTCGGCTAGGGCGATCTCATCGTCCACCACGAGAACTCGCATACATGTACTGCATACGATGTCACTGTGAGACGGCTGGGTCGACACGGACCACCCCGCCTGCTCGTCGATGCGGATGACGAACCCGGCTCCATCCCCCAGAGTCTCCGTGACCGGGTGTTTCGTCACCGTGACCGGCGCACCGTCACCAGAGCGTCAGGCGTCGAACGGCACCTCGCCGGCGCGGCTCACACCGGCGCGCTGCCGGTACGCGAGGTGTCCGCCGAGGTACCCGCCGACGCCGACGACCGCGAGTCCGGCGAACCCGAGGAGCTTGCCGGCGCCGTGGTTGCCGTGCTTCCGCTGCATCCAGGACAGCCCGTAGAGCGAGATGCCGACCCAGTTCACGGCCTGGTGCACCCACCCGGTGCGGAGCTGTTCGCGGTCGAGCTCGGACCAGTCGACGTACCCGGCCACGCTCGCGCCCCCCGAGGAGACGAGTCCGACGCCGACGAGGGTCTTCGCCGCCGTCGCGTTCCCCTTCCCGCCGATGAGGTCGAGGACCGCGGCGGAGATCCACGCACCGAGCGGCACCTGCACCATGAGCGGGTGCAGCGGGTGGCCGAACGGCACGCCGTGCAGCAGCTGTCGGAGCGACTTGGGCTTGGCGAGCGCGTTGACGACGGAGCGGTCGATGTCGACGGCCTTGTCGAGCACGCTCGCGTGCTCGACGGTGTCGGTGAGGCGTCGGAACGCGCGGATCTCAGGCATGCCCTGCAGCCAACACCCTGGAGGCCCGTCACCGGTCTCAGGAACCGGTGACGGGCCTCTCCCCACCGGCACGGCCGGCCCGCCGCTGGCGCGTCGGTCCGGAACCGGCGGCGTGGGCCCAGGCAGCCGCGTCCAGGGCGTCGGGCTACTCCTCGACGATCTCCGCGAGTTCGAACGGCTCGACCGTCAGCTCGTCGCCGCCTGCGGCGACGTCGACGCGGACGGTGTCGCCGTCGCGGACGTCACCCGACAGGATCGCCCGCGCGAGGCGGTCGTCGATCTGCCGCTGCATGAGCCGACGGAGCGGACGCGCGCCGTAGACCGGGTCGTACCCGCGCTCGGCGAGCCAGCTCCGGGCGTCGGGCGTGACGGCGAGTTCGAGCCGCCGGTCCGTCAGCCGGCGGGCGAGCCGGTCGACGTAGAGCGAGACGATCTGGCCGAGGTCCTCTTCGGTGAGCGCCTGGAACACGACGATGTCGTCGAGGCGGTTAATGAACTCGGGGCGGAAGGCCTGCTGCACGAGTTCGCGCACGGCCTCGTCGCGTTGCACGTCGGTGAGCGACGGGTCCGTCATGAACTGCGACCCGAGGTTCGACGTCAGGATGAGGATCGTGTTCCGGAAGTCCACCGTCCGGCCCTGGCCGTCGGTCAGGCGTCCGTCGTCGAGGACCTGCAGCAGGACGTCGAAGACCTCCGGGTGCGCCTTCTCGATCTCGTCGAGCAGCACGACGGAGTACGGGCGGCGGCGGACGGTCTCGGTGAGCTGCCCGCCGGCCTCGTAGCCGACGTACCCGGGCGGGGCGCCGATGAGGCGCGCGACCGAGTGCTTCTCGCCGTACTCGCTCATGTCGATGCGGACGAGGGCCTTCTCGTCGTCGAACAGGAACTCGGCGAGCGCCTTGGCCAGCTCGGTCTTGCCGACGCCGGTGGGGCCGAGGAACAGGAACGAGCCCGTCGGACGGTCCGGGTCGGAGATGCCGGCACGGGTGCGCCGGACGGCCTCGGAGACGGTGGCGACCGCGCTCCGCTGCCCGATGATCCGGCGGCCGAGTTCGTTCTCCAGGTGCAGGAGCTTCTCGGTCTCGCCCTGCAGCAGGCGTCCCATCGGGATGCCCGTCCACTGCGCGATCACGGCGGCGATGTCCTCGTCGGTGACGCTGTCATTCACCATCCGGTCGGCGGACTCGGCCTGCTCGGCGGCGGCGAGCTCGGCTTCGATGCGCGGTTTCTCCGCGTACTCGAGCCGTGAGACGGTGGCGTAGTCGGCCTCGCGCTGGGCCCGCTGGCTGCGCATGTTGAGGTCGTCGAGCTGCTGCTTGAGCTCACCGATCCGGTTGAGGCTCGCACGCTCGGCCTGCCAGCGCTGCTCGAGGGCGGCGAGGCGCTCCTCACGCGTGTGCAGCTCGTTGCGCAGGGTCTCGAGGCGCGCCTTCGAGGCGTCGTCCTTCTCCTGCTTCAGGGCGAACTCCTCGACGCGCAGCCGGTCGACGTTCCGCTTCAGCTCGTCGATCTCGACCGGGCTGGAGTCGATCTCCATGCGGAGTCGGCTCGCGGCCTCGTCGATGAGGTCGATGGCCTTGTCCGGCAGCTGCCGACCGGAGATGTACCGGTTGCTGAGGCTCGCCGCGGCGACGAGGGCGGAGTCGTTGATCGAGACCTTGTGGTGCGCTTCGTAGCGCTCCTTGAGCCCGCGGAGGATCGCCACGGCGTCCTCGACGCTGGGCTCGCCGACGTAGACCTGCTGGAAGCGACGCTCGAGCGCGGCGTCCTTCTCGATGTACTCGCGGTACTCGTCGAGCGTCGTCGCGCCGATGAGTCGCAGCTCGCCACGGGCCAGCATCGGCTTGAGCATGTTCGACGCCGCGACGGAGCCCTCGCCGCCGCCCGCGCCCATGAGGGTGTGCAGCTCGTCGATGAACGTGATGACCTGGCCGTCGGAGTCGTTGATCTCCTTGAGCACGGCCTTGAGCCGCTCCTCGAACTCGCCGCGGTACTTGGCGCCGGCGATGAGGGCGGAGATGTCGAGCGACACGAGCCGCTTGTCCTTGAGGGAGTCGGCGACGTCACCCGCGACGATGCGCTGGGCGAGTCCTTCGACGACGGCGGTCTTGCCGACGCCGGGCTCCCCGATGAGCACGGGGTTGTTCTTGGTGCGGCGGGTCAGCACCTGGCTGACACGCCGGATCTCGGCGTCCCGGCCGATCACCGGGTCGAGCTTGCCGCTCCGGGCGATCGCCGTGAGGTCGACGCCGTACTGCTCGAGGGCGGTCTTCTGACGCTCTTGGGAGTCAGGAGCGCCCTGGAGGTTCGCCATGCGTTCCGTCCTTTCGTTGCGGTGGTCCTGTAGTTGAGTCTACTCCACTCAACTTAGGAGCGCGAGGAGGTATTCCGGATCCCGACGGCGCTCACCACGGCGCCGGCGAGCAACAGCAGCGCCATCACCACCATGGCCCGGTGCAGCCCACCCACGCTCACCTCGCCACCGAGGACGACACCGGCCAGCGCCACCGTCACGAGCCCCGCGATGCGCGCGACCGCGTTGTTCACCGCCGAGCCAGCACCCGCCTCGGCCTGCGGGACCGAGCCGAGCACGGCGCTCGTCAGCGGCGTCACCATGATCGAGATCCCCGCGCCGACGAGGACCAGCCCGGGCAGCACCGACCACCAGTACCCCGCCGGGTCGTCGCCCGCAGCCAGGAGCACGAGCGCGCCCACCGCCGCGATCGCCGGACCAGCGGCCATGAACCACCGTGGACCGTACCGACCCGCCGCGGCGCCGACCGCCGTCGACAGCAGCAGGAGCATCACGGTCGGGGGCAGCGTCGCGAGCCCGGCGAGCCACGCCGGGAAGTGCCAGACCTCCTGCAGGAAGAGCGTCACCACGAAGAACACCATGCCGAGGGCGCCGTAGATCGACAGCGTCGCGAGGTTGCCGACCGCGAAGTTCCGCGCCCGGAACAGCTCCAGCGGCACCAGCGGCCCGCCCGACGTCCTGGCGACGCGGCGCTCCCACGGGACGAACGCCACCAGGGCCACCGCGCCGATGACGAGGGCAGCGACGACGACCGGCGCACCCCAGCCCAGCCGCTCATGCTCGATGAGCCCGAGCACCACGCCCCCGACACCCACCACGGCGAGCACCGCACCGACCACGTCCACCTTCGCCCGGGGTCCGACGCGCACCTCCGCCCGGATGCGCCGCACGAGTGGGATCGTCACCGCGATCGGGACCGCCGTCAGCACGAAGATCCACCGCCAGCCGATCCCGTCGACGATGATCCCGCCGACGACCGGGCCGAGGATCGTGGCCGCGCTCGACCAGGCCGTCCACGTGCCGATCGCCTTCGTCTGCGCCGCACCGCGGAACGCCGCGACGATGAGCGCCAGCGCGCTCGGGGTGACGAGTGCTCCCCCGATGCCCTGGACGGCCCGCGCGACGATGAGCACCTCCCCGGCCGGCGCGATCGCACACGCGACCGACGCGATCCCGAAGACGACCAAGCCCCAGGTGATGATCCGCACCCGGCCGAACAGGTCCGACAGGCTCCCGGCGACGAGGATGAGCGACCCGAGGGTCACCAGGTACGCGTCGACGGTCCACTGCTGGACGACCAGTCCCCCGCCGAGCTCGTCCCGGATCGCCGGCAGCGCGACGTTCACGACGCTCGAGTCGAGGCCGACCACGAACGAGGACAGGATCGCCACGACCAGCACGATCCGCCGGTCGTCACGGAGCGGGGCGGTGTGGGTGGGAGCGGTCACGTGCTCATCATCACCCCGCGGCGACCCCGCCGGGGAGCCCGGAGCCGAAACGGGCCCCCGAGCACGACGAAGCCCCCGCGACCGGAGTGGTCGCGGGGGCTGCCGACAGGACGGGGCTGGGTGTCCTGGTCCGGGGAGGCTACTGCCGGGAGTCCGAGTTCGGCTGGACCGACGGGCCGGGGTTCACGACCGGCTGTGCCACCGGAGCCGCGGGTGCCGCGGTGGTGTTCTGCACCGTGGTGTCCTGCGCGGTGGTGTTCTGGACGCCGTCCGTGCCCGTGGCCTTCTTGTCGTCGCCCATCTCCTTCTTGAAGATGTTGATCGACTGGCCGAGGCCCTTGGCGAGCGCCGGGAGCTTGGTCGCACCGAACAGCAGGATGATGATCCCGAGGATGATCAGCAGGTGTACGCCACCGAGGTTTCCGAGCATCATGACTCCTTGCTTCTGGATCTGGTCGCCGTCTCCGAGTCACCGTCGACGCGTGCGGCGGAAGTCCGTCGTCCGACCATCGTAACTCGCACGCACCGGGAAGCCCAGGCCGGGTACCCGAACGGACACCGTTCGCACAGGCTCAGAGGTTGAAGAGTCGATCGAGGGTCCACAGCACGGGCGCCTCGGTCAGTGCCGCGGTGTCCGCCATCGTCACGCCGAGCAGCCGGAACGAGACCCGTTCCCCGGGGAGCAGGGTCATGAACCCACGGTCGACGGTGCCCGAGGGGGCGACGCGGTCCGGTTGGACGAGCAGGTCCCGGACGAGCGACTCGGCCTCCACGACGAGGTCCACGCCGACGGCACCGGCCGCGTCGCCGCCCGCGGGGACCGGCGCGAAGGACGTCCGGTACCGAGCGGGCTCCCACCGCATGTCCTGGTCCGGTGCCGGCGTCCACACCGCGCGGCGCCAGTCCATGTCGGCCACGACGAGCTCCGCCGTGGGGTCGTCGACCACGCCGACCGACTCCGGCAGGGGCACGACGGCGACACCGGCCGCGTCGAGGTGCACGGGCAGCGTGACCTCGGCGAGCACCGCACCGGACATGGTGATCCGCCGCACCCGCACGACGCTGTCGAGCCCGGGTCGGGTCGAGCGGACCGCGACCTCGATCGGGGCGTTGCCGAAGGCGCCGGGCGACACCCCGAGCGACCCGGGCTCCACGGACTGCTCCGACGGCCCCGGCACCTCGAGCGACAGGGTGTCCGACAGGTCTCCGGACCCGGCCGCGTCGGCGGCGGGGGCCGACGACGCGGGGCGATCCGCGCCTCCAGGCTGCTTGACCGCTGCCGAGATCGAGGTGACCGGACGGATCGTCAGGAGCACGTCGTCGTAGAGGCGACGGAGCTCGTGCGCCAGCGGCTTCAGCCGCCCCGCCGAGTCGATCGCCGACCACGAGGACACCGGCCACAGGTCGTTGAGCTGCCACACCACGACCCCGGTGTTCCGCGGCCAGTGCGTCCGCCAGTGCTCGACGCCGGTCGCGATCGCGCGTGCCTGCTGCAGCTGCGTCAGGTAGTGCCACGCGTCGAACTCGGTCGGCGCGACCGAGCCGAACCGCGGCGCGATCCCGCGCGCGAGCTTGCCCATGCCGTCCGCGGCCTTCTGGTGGTGGACCACACCGGGCGCGTCGACCGTCAGGGGCGAGTCGGTCACGGCGTCGCGCAGCGTGCGCCAGGCCGGTGGCGCCTGCCAACCGAACTCCGAGACGAAGCGGGGCACGGACTCGCGGTACGCGGTGTCCGGCAGCCGGTTCCAGACGTCCCAGGAGTGGTGCGTCTCGTGGTCGACGTCGTTCGCGAACAGCGACTCGTCGCCCGACCACGGGGACGCGACCGTGTAGAACCGGGACGGGTCCACCGCGTCGACGATCGTCGGGAGCAGGTCGAGGTAGTAGTCCAGGCCCCAGCCGCGGTCGCCGAGGTCGTCCGCCCAGTCGTCGACCCCGTGCAGCCAGATGTTCTCGTTGTTGCCGTTCCAGACCACGAGCGAGGGGTGGCGCGACAGCCGGGCGACGTTGTCCCGGGCCTCGGCGATGACCTCGCTGCGGATCGGTTCGCCCTCGGGGTAGGCCGAGCAGGCGAAGGGGAAGTCCTGCCAGACGAGCAGCCCGAGTTCGTCGCAGACCTCGTAGAAGTCGTTCGACTCGTAGACGCCACCGCCCCAGACCCGCACGAGGTTCACGTTGAGGTCGGCGGCCGCCCGCAGTCGTTCCTCGCTGCGCGCGCGGTCGACGCGGGACACGATGACGTCGTCCGGGATCCAGTTCACGCCGCGCACGTCGACGAGCGTGCCGTTGACGTGGACGTTGAACGGCTTGCCGATGTCGTCGGAGGTGGTGTCGATGCGCGTCGAGCGGAAGCCGGTGCGGAAGGCCGACCGGTCGAGGACCTCGCCGTCGACGGTCTGCAGCTCGACGACCACGTCGTACAGGGCCTGCTCGCCGTACCCGCGCGGCCACCAGCGCCGCACGTCCGGCACCCGGACGGTGACCACGGTCTCGTCGTCCTTCGGGGTGAGCTGCGCCCGCGAGCGCTGCCGGGTCGCCGCACCCTCGACGGTCTGCCCGCTCACCGTCACGACGAGCACGAGGTCGTCGTCCTCGCCGTCCTGGTCCAGGTCGTTCAGCCCGGACCGCTCGACGGTGAGGTGCGCGTCGAGCACGCCCTCGCCGGCCTCGACGTCGACGAGCGGCCGGACGTCGCGCAGCCGCGCCGTCGACCAGCGCTCGATCGCGACCGGCCGCCACGGGCCGCTCGTCACCGCGGTCAGCCCCCAGTCCCACCCGAAGTTCGACGCCATCTTCCGGATGTAGGGGAACGGCTCGTCGTACGGGCCGGGCATGTTCCCGGCGCGCGCGGCCACCCGCCCGGCCTCGCGGTACGGCGACTCGAACAGGACCTCGAGCGTCTTGCTCGCCCGACCGACCCCGCCGGTCTGGTCGCGCGCGTCGAAGCGGTACCGCCGGTGCATGTTCCGCGTGGTGCCCACGACGACGCCGTCGAGGCTCAGCTCCGCGACGGTGTCGAGTCCGTCGCACACCAGGTCGACACGCTCGAAGCCGCGGGGATCGACGTCGACCGTCCGCCGGTACGACCAGTCCGCGCGGCCGACCCACTTCGCCGCCTCCTCGTTCCGGTCGAACGTCGGGTCGGCGAGCAGGCCCTCGCGCTCCAGGTCGGTGTGCACCTGCCCGGGCACGGTCGCCGGGATCGTCCGGCCGGCGACACCGTCCGGAGCGCCGGTTCCTCCGACCATGGTCACGGTCCAGTCGTCGCGGAGTTCCTCGCGTTCGAGGGTCATGCGGGTCCTTCTCTGGGCGGGCGGGTTGTCGTCCACCGCGGTCGGGACGCCGGCCGGTGGCCCGCCCCGCGGCCGGGTCGTCGGCCTGGAGGCGCGGCACCGGTTGCCCGGGCGTCGTCGCGTTCGCGCGCGCGGACGCGGGTGCGGTCGCGCGTGGGGGTGCTCGGCGATGCTAGTACGGCGAGCTTGCAGGGTACCGAGTGGCAGGCTGGGATGCGTGATCACAGTTGCTCTCGCCGCGGCCCTGCGCGACGCCGGTCTCCGCTGGCATCCGACGACCGGCGACCGGTTCGTCATCGACAAGCCGGGCGTCGACGACGACGTCTACACGGTGTCGGAGATGACCGTCGAGCGCCACGACTACCCGTCCGGCACCGTGCTCGGGTTCAACGGCACGACGGAGTGGGCGCTCGACTCGGTCGACGCCGCCGAGTCGCTCTGGCTCCCGCGCGAGGACCAGCTCCGCGAGCTCCTCGGACCGGCGTTCGTCTCGCTCGCCGCGGGGTTCACGGTGACGGCGACGATCTCCGGCGAGCCGCGGACGTTCAGCGCGCCGGTCGCCGCCGACGCCTACGGGCAGGCGCTGCTCGCCTACATCGGCGCCGCGCTGGCGTGACGCGCCCGGCTGGACGTTCCCGGAATGCCTCCTGGGGACCGTTTGGTTGCATGGCAGCATGACCGTTCCGAACATCACCCTGAACGACGGCAAGACCATCCCGCAGCTCGGCTTCGGTGTCTTCCAGATCGACCCCTCCGAGACGAAGGCCGCCACCCTGGCCGCGCTCGAGGTCGGCTACCGCCACATCGACACCGCCGAGATGTACGGCAACGAGAAGGAGGTCGGCGAGGCCATCGCCGAGTCCGGCATCGACCGCTCGGAGATCTTCGTCACCTCGAAGCTCAACAACGGCTTCCACGCTCCCGAGGCGGCCCTGGAGAACGGGAAGAAGTCGGCCGACCTGCTCGGCGGCTACACCGACCTGTTCCTCATCCACTGGCCGCTGCCCACCGTGTCGGACTTCGTCCCGACGTGGAAGGCCCTCGAGGAGCTCTACCACGCCGGCACCTCGCGCTCGATCGGCGTCTCGAACTTCCAGGCGCACCACCTGCACCGTCTCCGCGACGAGACGACCATCACCCCGGCCGTGAACCAGATCGAGGTGCACCCGTACCTCACGCAGGACTCGCTCCGCCAGGCGAACGCCGAGCTCGGCATCGCGACCGAGGCCTGGTCCCCGATCGCCCAGGGCCTCGTGCTCGACGACGAGACCATCACGCGCATCGCGTCGGCGCACGAGAAGTCCCCAGCGCAGGTCGTCCTCCGCTGGCACATCCAGCGCGGCGACATCGTGTTCCCGAAGTCGGTCACCCGCGCCCGCGTCGAGGAGAACTTCGACATCTTCGACTTCGAGCTCTCCGGCGAGGACATGACGGACATCTCCGGCCTCGACAAGGGCCACCGCACGGGTCCGGACCCGGACACGTTCGACTACATCCCGGCGTAGTCAGCAGCACGAAGCGGGGCGGTCGCGACGCGGCCGCCCCGTCCTCACGCCCGCCGGGACGCCGTCACGGTGAACTTCGGCGTCCGGACGACCTGCCGGGTCTCCCCCACGAGCTGCTCGAGCACCGGCCGGTAGCGCAGGTGCGAGTTCCAGACGGTCCAGAGCTCCCCGCCGGACTGGAGGATCGTGGCGGCGTTCCGGAACATCGCCTCGGCCGCGTCGGTGGTCACCGTGGTGTCCGCGTGGAAGGGCGGGTTGCACAGGACGAGCTGCGCGCAGCCGTCCGCGAGCTCGTCGCCCGCGTCGGTGCGGACGACCTCCACCCGGTCGGCCACGCCGTTCGCCGCAGCCGTCGCCCGCGTCGAGGCCACCGCGATCGCGGAGACGTCCGTCGCGATCACCCGGATCGACGGACGACGCCGCGCGATCGCCGTCGCGATGACGCCGTTGCCGCAGCCGAGGTCCACGGCGACCCGCGCGGTCGGCACGGCGCCGTCCATCGCCTCGAGGAGCACCCGGGTCCCCTGGTCGAGCGAGGTCCCGGCGAACACGCCGCCGTGCGCGACGAGGGTCATGCCGAGGTCGTCGACGTGCACCGACCGCGGCCAGGGGTTGGTGGCGTCCGCCCGGGTCGCCGAGGCCCGGAGCGGGTCCTGCGCGATGAGCAACCGCGACTTGCCGCGCCCCCGGGAGGCCGTGACCTCGCCGAAGTACCGGCGGAGGACGTCGTTCTGGGACAGGTTCATGTGCTTCGACACGCCGCCGCACAGCAGGACGACGTCGGGCGCCGCGAACCGGGCGACGGCGCGGGCGATCTCGTCGAGCCGGTCGTTCGACTTCGACAGCCGCAACAGCACGAGTCGGACGTCGCGGAACGCCTGCTCGAGCGAGTCCGGGTGGTGGAAGCCCCGTCGACCGAAGGTGCCGGCGTTCGCCTCGAGCGCGCGGACCCCGACTAGGGAGTCCTGCACGACCCGGACGTCCGAGGCGCCGTGCACCGTGATCGCCCCGAGGGTCAGCACCCCGAAGCGGTCGTCGACGACGGCGACCTCGCCCGGCTGCCGGAGTGCGTCGCCGTGCACGTGCGGGGCCTCGTCGAGGATGAAGCGGTCGGTGCCGTCGATCGCGATGAGGTCCGCCGCGTCGTCGTCGCGGCGGCGGAAGAAGTCGGCGAAGTCCGGTGGCACGGCGCAAGCGTACCGATCCGGGCGCCCCGGGGGATCCTTATCGGATCGCGGACCGGGCGAGCGCCTCCGGTACCATCGCAGCACCGAGTTCGTTCCCGCGCACCGGGGCCTCGGATGCGGCGCCCGAACGGAGCGATGGCTTTGTCTGCGCTGTGCGATCGTCAACGGCAGGCCCGAGTTGACAGGCGACGGCACGATGAGCCGAGTGCGCGCCGCGGATGCCGTCGGCAAGACTCGACGTGATCATGGTGCCTCCGACGGTCATCCCGCTCGCGCCTGACCAGGTCTCTCCAGTTGGTCGACATCGCCCCTTCCGGTGACAGTGCTGCACCGGCTCGAGCTCGTGGCATGGAAAGCCGACGAGCCGATCGTGCTCCCCGCTCGCTGACGAGGATCCTGAGCGCCCGCGAGGCCGCCGCTCATGGTGATTCGGCTGTCAACCATCAGGACGTTCGTCGGGTCACGACGCTCGCCCCCAACTCCGCATCGCCGCGCGGCACGTTCCGCGGGGTTGGAGGTCCGAGACGTTTCCTTGACGGAGCGGACCACGTATAACGCATCGCATTCTGTTGTATGAACGAATGTGTATTGAATATGCGATCTTGCCTGGCGTCCAGAATCTGATATGTTGCGAACATCAATCCCTACTGAATGGAGATCATTCGTGCGCAACACGCATCGCCCTCGATCAATGACTCTGGCCGCAGGCGTGGTGGTCATGACCGCTGCTGCGACCATCGCCTCCGCGCCTCCGGCCTCCGCGACCTCCCGAGCAAGCGATGCTCAACAGGTTGGACCGCTGGTCACGGAAACCTCGTCCTTCCAGGGATCAGCGCGGTTCAGTGCTCCTTCAGCGAGCACCGCGGGCGCCACGATCGCCGCGAACCGCGCAGCGACTCTGGATGCGGCGCGAGCAGCCGCTGTTCGGTGGTACCTGCCCGCACCCGGATCCGTCACGACGGTCCGCCCGCTCTCAGCGCCGGGGCTGTGCCTCACCGCGGGTACTCGAGAGGTTGAGAACTCCTCGCCGGTGACCCTGGAAACATGTGTCGCGGGGAGCGCCGCTCAGCAGTTCAAGCTCGCTGCGAACACCGGGTCGAACAATCCGATCGGCACGGGGCTGCAGTCGACCTTCAACGACGGCTTCCTCGGTCTCTACAACACGGATTCGATCATGCGGCTGCAGTCCAAGACCGTTGCGGACAGGATCCCCACCATCGACGAATTCGTCGGGGCGTTCGACGCCAAGGTCGACCGGATCGACGTCCCTACGAGGTCTGCGGACATCTCCGGAACCGGCACACCCGGCGCCAAGGTGTTCGTCAACGGGCTACGGCCTGTTGACGTCCGGGCTGATGGTAGTTGGTCCACGCGTGTGGCCGACCTGTCGTTCGGACCCAACGACGTCGAGGTGTCGCAGTACGAGGGCACCGTCGAGACGGGACTGGTGACATTGCGCATCGACGTCGTGGTGAACGCGCTCACGTTCGAGAGCGCGTTCGGAGCCGACCGGGACGCGGAGGCGTCCGCGACCGGCTCTGCACATCCCGGAGCCGAGGTGAAGCTCTTCGCCGCTGACGGGAAGCAGGTCGGTGTGACCGCGATCGCGGACCCGCGCACTGGTGCGTGGACAACGTCGATCCCGGCACCGAATGCAGGGGGGAACCGTGTGCTGACGGCCACCCAGTTCATCGGCGGAACACGAGACACTGCGCACGACCTGACGCGTTCGCAAGACTACGGCGCCTCGGTGCACGTCTCGACTCCGGCGGAAGGATCAACGCATCCCGGAGGTCCCGTCGATATGAGCGGGACGGGTGAGCCGGGCTCGGCGGTCGAGGTCCACGATCTTTCGACCGGCGGAGAGCGCCTGATCGGTTCGGCGGAGGTCTACGCGACGGGGCGGTGGTCCCTGACGACTGATCCCGTCGATCGTGCGGAGCACCTCCTCGAAGTCGTCCAGCGCTCGAAGGGCGCGAACACGACGCGGGCCCAGGTCACGATCAACGAGGGAGAGACCGGCCGCCTCGCTCCGGTCCGTCTCGTCAGCCCGGACACGGTCACGCCCGGAGTGGAGAACATCTTCGCCGGTACCGGCGAGCCCCAGGCGACGTACGAGGTGCTGAACACGTCCGGCACCCCGCTCGTTCCGGGCACGTCGCGCGTCGACTCAGCCGGAAACTGGACCTTCGCGAGGGCAGTCGACTGGCGTGCGACAGAGTTCTCCTTCGTCATCCGCCAGACGAAGGACGGCGTCACTGAGACGTCCGATGTCTTCACGATCGCCGCAAACGCCGGATTCGATCCGGTGACGGTGTCCACCGAGACGGTGCGGCCCGGGGAAGTGAACACCTTCACGGGCACAGGCCCCACGGGTGCCAGGTACGAGGTGCTGAATGCGTCCGGCACTTCCATTGTCCCTGGCATGCGCACGATCGATGACAACGGGCAGTGGTCGTTCGATCGTGCGGTATCCGCGGGGCAGCTGAAGTTCGACTTCAAGCTGCGTATCACCATCGACGGCACGAGTTACACGTCGAAGCTCTTCTCGATCGCCGCGAACACACGCTGACCGCCCCACCGAATCGCGGCGGGGTCGGCGCAGCGCCGGCCCCGCCTTTCGCAAGACCGCGTTGGACACACTGTCCGCGCGATCATCATCTCCGAGGAACGAACAGCATGAACCTCATCGCCAGAGTGGCAATTGCCGCAATTGCCATCGTCGTCGGCTTCGCTGGCTTTCCCGCGCCTCCAGCTGTGGGAGCGACGACTGAATCAGTCCGGGTCGGTCCGAGTCAGGGCCGGATTCCACTCGTGTTCGACATGGGAGGGATCAAGTCGATCGACCAGAACTTCGCGGCAGGGTGGAACGTCGTCAGGTATCACTCCTGGAATTCCCTCGCGGCAGCTGAAGCGAACGCCGACAAGTTCACGGTCACTTACGAGGGGTCGGGCTGGTACCGATTCTGGACGTCGAGCGACTACGAGAAGTGCCTCCGCATGCACGGACCGTACGCGAGCTACCCAGGAAGTCCGTCGTACTACACGTTCTGGACGTCGACCACGTGCACTGGGGATCGAGCGCTGTTCCGCGTGAATGAGTCGGGATGGCTCGTGAACAAGGACGGCAACCGCGCGCTCTCCACGACGCTGCGAATCTGGGGCAATGACGGCGTCTCAAGCTACTCGGAGCTCGTGTCCTACGGCTCGAGCACCGGTTCACGGCTGCTCGGAAACATCAGCTTGATGAACCCGGCGGCAGCCCCCGGTTCCAAGACGACGCTCCACCGTGGACAGTCAGTGCGCGTTCCCTTCGGTCTCCGCGCCCAGAGCTGGTACAACAGGGCGTTCTTCGAGTTCTCACTCCGCGCACCGGACGGTGCCACCTTCGATCGGAACCAAACATCCATCGAAGGTGAATGGGCGGACGACCAAGGCCGCTTCCGACAAGACGACGGGCT
>Ga0153992_100011_pt1 | contig 147549 bp, 137 predicted proteins | sample TSNC076MetaG_FD_104683 | JGI IMG/M metagenome (GOLD analysis project Ga0153992, IMG submission 104683) | Attine ant fungus gardens microbial communities from North Carolina, USA - TSNC076 MetaG | ecosystem: Host-associated > Fungi > Mycelium > Unclassified | place: USA: North Carolina, Lumber... | reverse complement strand
TCCGCTTCCCGATCCAGGTCAGCACGCCCGACAACAGCAACACCATCGACGGCACCCTCACCGCCACCATGACCGGCCGAAGCTCCAACGGCAACTTCGAAGCCACCGCAACCACCCCCACCCACGTCTCGGACTTCTTCCCGGCGACGGTGACGACGGAGCAGTACAACGCCGGGGTGACCAACACGTTCGTGGGCACCGCTACGCCGAACTCGACACTCCGGATCCTGAACGCCTCCGGCACCGAGCTCGTCAAGGACGTGCAGGTCGACGCCAAGGGTGCTTGGTCGTTCTCCCGCATGATGTCCGCCTCGGCGGCGCACTTCGAGTTCAAGATCGAGCAGACCAAGGACGGCAAGACCAACACGTCCGAGCTGTTCCGCGTCACCGCAGTAAAGGCCTGGCAGGACGCGAAGGTCAACACGGAGTACGTCTCCTCCGGCGTCGTGAACACCTTCACCGGCACCGGCACCCCCGGCGCCACCCTGCGCATCCTGAACGTCTCGAACACGCAGATCGTGAACAACACGATCCGAGTGGGCGAGGACGGCAAGTGGACCTTCACCCGGGGGATCAGCAACGACGCGGAGAACTTCCGCATGAAGATCGAGCAGAACCTCGGCGGCGAGACCCGCACGAGCACCCTGTTCACGATCAACGCGGCGCCGATCGCGAAGGCCACCAGCGCTGGCCCCGCAAAGATCGTCCCGGGCGCGATCAACACCTTCACCGGCACCGTGGACCCGACCGCGACCGTCCGGATCCTCAACGGCTCCGGCACTCAGATCGTCGACCCCGCCGACGTCTCAATCGACAAGCAGGGCAACTACACCTTCGACCGGACCGTCTCGTCCAACGCGACCGAGTTCCGCTTCAAGATCGAACAGACCAAGGACGGCCACATCCGCACCTCCAACGTCTTCACCATCACGAAGTAACCCCCCCATCCCCTGAGCGCGGTGGGCCATCACACAACGATGACCCACCGCGCTCACCCACACCCCGTCACCCGAACAAGAGGACGAACCCACCATGCGCCCCTCCCGCATCATCACCGTTGCAGCACTCGCCGCCACCTGCACCCTCGGGCTCGCGGCCTGCACCACCCCTGACTCCCCGAAGCCCTCGAGCACCAGCACGACGACCCCCACGGCAGCGACCACCGTCTACAACGACTGCATCGACGACGCCGCACAGATCTGGGACGAGGAGACTCCGAAGAACTCTCCAAGCGCGAAGGACTTCACGATGGGCGACTGCACCGGCGTCAACATCATCAGCTCCGACGCCACCATCACCCTCGGCGCCGTCCAGACTCTGACCATCGAGGGCAGCAACAACACCGTCACCGTCAAGACTCCGACGACCATCACGATCACCGGGTCCAACAACACCGTCCACCACACCGGCGACACACCCACGATCACCGACGAGGGCCAGCACAACACCGTCAAGCCCCAGTGACCCGCGACCCCGTCCGAAACTCACTCTCCGCGCAATATTGTCATCTCGCGTGTGATGTTTTACACTGGAGGCACATCGACAAAGGGACCTCATGAACTACGCCGTCATCATTCGTGCTCTGCTCTCCGGCTGGTGGATCCTCGCCTCGACAGCCACCCTCGGAACCGTCGCGGCACTGGTGATCACCACCGTCACGCCGCCGACCTTCAAGGCGTCCACCTCCTACTACGTTTCCGTCGCAGGGCAGGAGACCGGATCCGCTGGTGAGATCGCCTCCGGCTCCACCGCTGCACAGCAGAAGATCAAGTCGTACACGGAGCTCGCATCGTCGCCGAGGGTCCTCGAGCGAGTCATCGACCGCCTGGAACTCGACACGACCCCAGCCCTCCTCGCTCAGCGGGTCACTTCGATGGTCGGCACCGGGACCGTGATCATCTCGATCACCGTGACCGACACCGACGCACGGACGGCGGCACGGATCGCCGAGTCAATCGGCACGGCGCTCGCCTCCGTCGTCTCCGAGATCGAACCCGAGACGGCCGACGGCACCGCCTCAGTTCGGTTGGAGGAAGTCACGCCGGCCACGGTGCCCACGTCGCCCGTGGCGCCGAAGAAGACTGCCGACCTACTGCTCGGTCTCTGCGGAGGTCTCGCCGTCGGTGCCGCGCTCGCGCTCCTCCGCGCGGCCGCCGACACACGTGTCCGCAGCTCGGACGACGTCGTCGATGTCGAAGTCCCGGTGATCGGCGACATCGCCTTCGACACAGAGGCCGCCCGTCGCCCACTCATTGTCCGGGACGAGGCAAACAGCATGCGGTCGGAAGCGTTCCGCAGCCTGCGGACGAACATCCAGTTCCTCCGCACCGGCGGCGCGCCGACGATTGCCGTCACGAGCGCACGGCCCTCGGAGGGGAAGACCACCACGACCGCCAATCTCGGCATCGCGCTGAGCAAGAGCGGGATGCGCACGGTGATCATCGATGCGGACCTCCGTCGTCCGAACCTCGCCAAGACCATGGACGTCGAGGGCGCCGTGGGTCTGACCGATCTGCTTGTCGGTCGCGCGGAACTCGACGACGTCGTGCAGGAATGGGGCTTCGACGGGCTCAGCATCCTGCCCGCGGGCACAATCCCGCCCAACCCGAGCGAGCTCGTCGGCTCCGAGGCGATGGTTCGCGTGGTCGCCGAGCTCGCCGCGACCTTCGACGTCGTCCTCGTCGACACCCCGCCCGTCCTCGCGGTCACCGACTCCGCACTCGTGAGCACCCTCGTCTCGACGACCCTCCTAGTGACGGCGGCGAATCAGACGAAGCGATCCGATGTCCGAGCGGCGGTCGAGGCCCTCGCCCGCGTAGGTGAGCGTGCCGACGGCATCGTGCTGACGAAGACCAAGCACAAGGCGTCCCGCTACGCCTACTACCGCTCCGAGTACGCCAGCCGCCCGGCAAACGCCTGACACCCGAACCGAGAAGGACTCCGCCATGCACGAAGCACACCGCACCAGGACCCTCCGCACGAAGCGTCTCCTCGACGTCATCGGAGCGGCTACTGCACTCGTCGTCCTGTCGCCCCTCCTCGCGGTCGTTGCAGCCCTCGTCGCGGTTCAACTCGGCCGTCCCGTGCTCTTCCGCCAGGACCGACCGGGCCTGCACGGCGAGGCCTTCACGATCCTGAAGTTCCGCAGCATGCTCGAGGTCGACCCGGCTCGCGGGCGCACCTCGGACGACAGCCGTCTGACCCGGTTCGGCTCGCTCCTCCGCTCGAGCAGCCTCGACGAGCTGCCGAGCCTTTGGAACATCCTGCGCGGAGACATGTCCTTCGTCGGGCCGCGTCCGAGCCTCTGCCGCTATCTCGAGCTCTACACGGACGAAGAAGCCCGACGGCACGACGTGCTTCCCGGGCTCACCGGCCTGGCCCAGGTCCGCGGCCGCAACGCCCTGCCATGGCCGGAACGGCTGCGCTCGGACATCGAGTACGTCGACACGGTGTCGCTCGGGTTGGACGCCCGCATCTTGCTCCGCACGGTCGGCGTCGTGATCCGGCGCGAGGGCATCACCGCCCCGGACCACGTCAGTTCCGACGTCTTCGAGGGCACGGCCGTCATGACGGGCAGCTCGCGGTGAAGACGCTCTGGATCGTCAACCACTACGCCCACCACGGCGAGCGCGACGGCCGTTCCACGCGGCACGAGCACCTCGCGGCCGGCCTCGTCGCCCACGGCTGGCGAACCGTGGTCATCGCCGCCGGCACCGACCACCCCACCGGCCGCTCCCACATGCGGGGCGCCACCCTGCGCGAGCGGTGGAGCGGCTCCGGGTACGAGTTCCTCTGGCTGCGCGGCGTCGAGCACCGCGGCTCCGGCCTCCGTCGCACCGTCGGCCGCATCGCCGACATCCTGCTCTTCACTGCGCTCCTCTTGTCACCCGGGACGCTCCGAGGCCTCCCTCGGCCCGACGTCATCATCGGCGGATCGTTTCACCCGCTCGCCGCGTGGGCCGCCTCGGTGCTCGCCAGGCGGCTCGGCGTGCCGTTCGTCTTCGAACCGCGCGACCTGTGGCCCGAGTCGGCGCTCGGTCTCGCCGGGATGACGGAACAGCACCCGGTCATCCGCGCACTCCGCCGACTCGAGCACACCATCGTCGACCGCGCGGCGCTCGTCGTCTCACCGCTCGAAGGTGTCGGCCGGTACTACGCCGAGCGCGGTCACCCGGTGCGGTTCACCTGGGTACCGAACGGCGTCGCGGTCGACGACATCGACCGCGCGGCCGAGATCGACAGCACGACTGCCGCCGAGGGCGCGTCGGGAGCCGACACCGACCACTTCACCATCACCTACATCGGTTCGATGGGTCCCGCGAACGCGCTCGAGGCCGTCCTGGACGCCTTCGACCTCGCTCATCGCCGAGCAGCCGCCACGGATCGAAGGCGACTGACACTCGTCATGGTCGGGGACGGCGCCGACGTGCGGGCACTCCGGGAACGCGCGTCGCGCCTCCCGTCCGGACCGGACGTCATCTGGACCGGACGCGTCCCGCAGGCCGAGTCGCGACGGATCGGCCGTCAGGCTGGATGCCTCGTCGTCAACATGCACGACCTTCCGCTGTACCGGCACGGCGTGTCGATGAACAAGCAGTACGAGTACATGCTGCTCGGTCGCCCGCTGCTCGTCGGTGCGCTCGTTCCGCTCCAGCCGGTCGTCGACTCGGCGAGCGGGATTCACGTCCGACCCGACGACGTCGAGGACCTCGCGGAGGGCATGCTCACGCTCGCCGCCATGCCTGCCGCGGAACGCGACGCGATGGGTGCGCGCGGCCGTGCCCACGTCGTCGACGCGTACGACTACCGGCACCTCGCCGGCGTGCTCGCCCGTGCCCTCGACGGCGCCGTCACCACTCCCTGAACCCTCGATACGACAGCAGGAGCCCGATCATGCGACCCGACATCGTCCACGTCTCCAGCGCCCACCCGTGGGTCGACAACCGCGTCCACCTCCGTGAGGCGGCCGCTGCCGCCCGCGCCGGCTTCCGGGTGCGACTCATCGCAGTCGACTCCGACCTGTCCGCTCCGACCACCTCGGTCGAGGTGGTCCGCATCCCCCGACGCCGCCGCATCCGCCGGATGGTGGTGTCGACGACGCAGGCGCTCATGCTCGCCCTACGTTCCGGCGCACGGGTCGTGCACCTGCACGACCCGGAACTGATCTGGACGATCCCGGTCCTGCGGCTCGCCGGACGGACGGTCGTGTACGACGCGCACGAGGACCTGCCCGACCAGGTCTGGGGCAAGGACTACCTGAGCCACGGTCAGCGGGCGTTCTTCGCCTGGCTGTCCCACGGCCTCCTGCGTCTGGCGGGGACCGCCGACCGTGTCGTGACGGCAACCGAGTGGACCGGCCGCCGGTTCCCAGCGGGGCGCCGGGTCGCGATCCACAATTTCCCGCTCGCGCGTCCGGAGGACGACACGCAGGTCGCCCTGGAGGCGCGACCCACCCTGGTCGCGCACGTCGGCGTCCTGAGTCGGGACCGTGGGATCGACGTGCTCGGTTCGGTCGCGGAGCACCCGTCGTTCCCGCCGGAGTGGCGCATCGAGATGGTCGGGTCGATCGACCGTGCGACCTCGACGGAGCGGCTCCGCGCTGCCGAGGCGACCGGACAGGTGCACCACGGCGGCGTCGTCGGACCCATGGAGGCGCGCGACCTCCTCCTGCGCTCCCGCATCGGCGTCGTCCCGTTCCGGCGGACTCCGGTCACCGACCAGATCTTCCCGACGAAGCTCTTCGAGTACCTCGCGGCGGGGCTCGCCGTGGTCGCGACGGACATCCCGCTGTGGCGGCACCTGCTTGACGGAGTCGAGTGCGTGACCTTCGTCCCTGCGGATGACCCCGGCGCGATCGCCCGGGCGGTCCGGCGGTACGCGGACGACCCCGCCCTGCTGGCGCGGCACGGCGCGGAGGCGCGTCGCGCGGCTTCACGGTTCACCTGGGCGCCCGAAGCCGAGCGCCTCGTCGCGATGTACGACGAGCTGCTGCCTGGTGTCCGTGCCTGCCGGGCGACCAGTCGATGAGGACGACGATCGAGCGGTCCTCGCTCGTGCGCCCGGTGTGGCACGTCCTCGGTACCTTCACCGCGGTGCTCACGCTCGGTCTCACGATGGACTGGATCTCCGAGCACCTCGTCGCGCCGCTGTTCGGTTATCTCGGGTACACGTACGTGGCGCCCTCATGGCAGCTGTTCCTCGTGGTCGTCCTCATCACCACCGCGGTGGCGCTCACCCTCCCTCGCACGCTCGACCGGCCCTCGCACGTGGTCCTCTGGACGATCTTCGTCGTCTGCGTCAGCCCCACCATGCTCATGAGCGTGTCGACCGGGTACGTGGCGACGAACACCGCGATCGCCCTCACCGGCGCCGTCGGGACGGCGTTCGGTCTGGTGAGTCTCGCGACGCCCCGCCGCCCGGACGGAGGCCTCACCGGCGCGGGCCGCGCGCTCGAGCCGGGCGCCGACGTCATCCAGATCGGGACGAAGACGATCAACCGCAGCACGCTGACCTGGACCGCGTGCTGGGCGTACTCGCTCCTCACGTACGGGGTGATGGCCGCGACGGTCGGGCTGCACGTGCGGTTCCTCGCCCTCGACGACATCTACGACGTCCGCGCCGACTACTCCGCCGACGTCGGTACGGGCGGCACGCTCGGGTACCTGCTGACCGGGCAGGCGTACGTGATCAACCCGCTCATCCTCGCGCGCGGCGTGTTCCGACGACGGCCGTCACTCATCGTCATCGCGCTCGTCGGTCAGTTCCTGCTCTACTCCAGCACCGGGTTCAAGGCCGTGCTGTTCTCCTTCGTCGCCGTGCTCGGCATGGCACTGCTCTTCCGGGGCACGAAGCCGCGGGGCTCCTCGGCGTTCCTGGTCGCGCCCATCGCCGTCATGGTCGTGTCCGCGGCGGCCGATGAACTGCAGGGTGGCCTTACGTGGACCTCGGTGTTCACGCGACGCTTCATGCTCACGCCGGGGCTGCTCTCGTCGGTGTACGTCGACTACTTCTCGGACAACCCGGTCGCCAAGTACGGCTACTCGTTCCTCCGCACCTGGGTCGACTATCCGTACGACCTTCCACCGCCCAAGCGGATCGCGGACTTCCTCGTGCCAGGGTCGGTCGGGTACGCGAACGCCAATCTCTTCGCCGACGGTTTCGCGAACTTCGGCTGGCTCGGCATCTTCATCGCAGCCGCGGTCCTGCTCGTCTGGTTGCGGGTCCTCGACCGCGCAAGCCGTGGGCTCCCGATGCGTGTCGCTGCGATGGCGGTCGTGATGCCGAGCATCATGCTCTCGAACACGTCGGTCTTCACGGCGATGCTGTCCCACGGCTTGCTGATGGGAACGGTGGTGCTCGCCATCGCGCCGCGCACCGGATGGGAGCGGAGCCCCCAGCGGCACCACGAGCCGAGCGGTGCTGTCGATCGGCGCGGAGCCGGGCTCCTCGAGCACCGGTCGCTCCCCGGCCCCGGCGACGCACGGTCCGCCCTCGTTCATGACGTCAGCGGTCCGTGCAGGGAGGTCCGCCGGCCAACACAGCCCCGAGCGACATCGCGGTCGTCCGGAGGTCGGCGAGCGGCACCGCGAGCCACGGCGCGCCGAGCGCCCTGACCGCCTCATCGGCGGCGGTGTCGGCGCGGAGCCGGGGGTCGGGCGGCGCGCTGGACCCTCCGGCTCCAGACCTGCCCGGGCAGGGACGTCTCTGACCTCGTGTGCCGGGGCTGTCGTCGGCTCGTGGGTCGGCACGGATCGGTCGGCGGATGACTTGGTCCTGATCGGTGGGTCAGGACATCTCGCGGCCACGCGGCAACGCGCAGCGCCGTCCGCATCGACCTGCTGACCGGGCACGGGATCGCGTGCCCTGGCGAGGGACGAGGAACAGACGCAGCAGCGGCCAGGGTCATGGCAACCGGCCCGGCGCCATCGAGGAGGCGCCGGCGGCCGAGGACCGCGACCGACGGATACGACGAGGTCGGCGTCCACCCGACGCGGCCGGGCCGGCCCGGCCCGGCCCGGACTCAGTCCAGATCAGACAGGCGCCGGCACCTCGGTGCAGGAACGGTCGGGTGCGGGCGAGCGCGCAGCCACGACCACCAACACAAGCATCACGAGGTACGACACCACCATCGTGGCGGAGAGCGTGACGAGGACCACGTGCATCGGAGCGCCGAGCGTGGACGGGACGAGCACCGCCGCCGACGTCGCCGCGAGGCGTCCGGCATCCCACGACAGCTGGGTCGCCTGCCGGCCGAGCATCGACAACACCTGCGTCATCGGGGAGACGGCGACCTGCACCGCGAACGCGGGAGCGAGGATCTGCGCGTACGTGCCGGACAGTCGCCAGTCCTCGCCGAACACGGTGGCGAACACGGACGGACCGAGCAGCAGGACGAGGATCGCGGCGAGCGCCCCGCCGAGGAACAGCCGGCTCGTGAAGCGGGTGAGCAGACCACCCAACGGATCACCAGCCCGGACACGGAGCCCGAAAGCCCCGGCTGCGTACTGCGCCACAGCGTCGGCGACGATGCCGACGGGGGTGCCCAGCACGCGCATGGTCAGGGCGACGAAGCCAGCGGCGACACTGCCGTGCATCGCCGCGAGGAGGAGCGCCGGCGCCTGCTGCCCGAACACGTTGAGCGCGGCCGACCACGGTGTGACGATGACGAAGCGTCCGTGTGCGCGGAGCGTCGTCCACATCACCGAGGGCGCAGGCAGCGAGGTCACGGACGGGCGAGTCCGCAGCATGCCGGCGATCGCAGCGAGACGGCCGACGGCGAGTCCTGCGACGAGGCCGATCGGCCCGGCGAAGGCCATCGACATGTTCCAGAGCGTCTGCGCGACGCCCTGGGCAGCGTTCCGTACGGCGATCGACCCGTGCTGGCGGCGTCGGGCGAGGACGGCGGAACCGATCCGGTGCAGCCCGACGGCGAACACCGTCACCGGGACGACCCACCAGGAGTCCGACACTGCCGGGGCTCGGAACCACTCGGACAGCTCGGCTCGGCACGACCACGCCACGCTCGAGGTCACGGCCGCGACACATGTCGTCGCCGCGGCCCCGAACACGACGAGGGACGCGGTGGCCGCACGGTCGGGAGCGACCGCGACGGCGCGATCGCTCCCGAGGGTGGCCCACGCACCGATGATCGACGCCAGCGCGGTCACGATCGCCAGCGCGCCGAAGTCCGATGGCGCGTACACACGGGTCAGCAGCGGCGAGACCGCGATGACGAGGCCCTGACCGACTGCCGTCCCGGTGAGGATCGTGACGATGGCAGGGACGCGCCGTGCTCGCTGCAGGCTGACTCGGGTTCGCACGGCTCTTCCCTTCGGGTCGTCGGTGGGTGGGTCAGACGGCTGCGGGCACAGCACCGATCGACGCCACGGTGACGGAGTCCCATCGCGTGGCGTCGAGCACGCGACGCCCGTCGACCACGGTGCGGACGCCGGGGAGGTCGGCCGCGGAGAGTGAACGGTACGCAGCGTGGTCCGCCTGTACGACTGCGGCGTCGACGGCGTCGCCCGGGATGTACGGCTCGAAGCCGAGCCCGCGGAGTTCGTCGTCGGAGTAGAGCGGGTCGGACACCGTCACGGTCGCTCCGCGCGCGTGGAGGGCTTCGACGACGCCGAACACCCCGGAGAACGCGGTCTCCTTCACTCCGCCCCGGTACGCGGCACCGAGGACCACGACACGCTGCTGCGCGAGGTCGCCGTGCAGCCGGGCGAGTGACTCGACCGCGTGTGCGGGCATGCCGGCGTTGCGCTCCCGGGCGGCACGGACCACGGTCGCCTCGGGGTCGTTCCAGAGGTAGAGCCTCGGGTACACCGGGATGCAGTGGCCTCCGACGGCGATCCCGGGCCGGTGGATGTGGCTGTACGGCTGGGAGTTGCAGGCGTCGATGACGTCGGCGACGTCGATGCCGTGTCCCTCTGCGAACCGGGCGAACTCGTTCGCGAGCGCGATGTTCACATCCCGGTAGGTCGTCTCCGCGAGTTTCGCGAGCTCGGCGGCCTCAGCCGTTCGAAGATCCCACACGCCGTTCGGCCGGTTGAGGTCGGCTCGCTCGTCGAACTGCAAGACCTGCTCGTAGAAGGCACGCCCGAGTGCTGATCCCCGGTCAGAGAGGCCGCCGACCAGCTTCGGGTAGCGACGGAGGTCGGCGAAGACGCGTCCGGTGAGGACCCGCTCCGGCGAGAAGACAACGTGGAAGTCCCGCCCCTCGACGAGTCCGGAGTGCGCCTCGAGCTTCGGAGCCCAGCGACCGCGGGTGGTCCCGACGGGGAGGGTGGTCTCGTACGCGACGAGGGTCCCCGGCGAGAGGTGCGAGCCGATCGTCTCGGTCGCGGCGTCCATCCAGCCGAAGTCCGGGACACCGTGCTCATCGACGAACAGGGGCACGACGACGACGATCACGTCGGCCTGCGGGATCGCGGCGGCCGGATCTACCGTGGCGCGCAGCGACCCGGAGGGGATCACCGCACGGAGACCGTCGGCGAGTCCGGCCTCTCCGGGGAACGGTTCGCGGGCCGCGTTCACTGAGTCGACGACGTGCTGCGCGACGTCGAGTCCGATGACCCGAGCGCCGGAGCGCGCGTAGTGGACGGCGAGCGGGAGGCCGATCTTGCCGAGTCCGACGACGACGACGTTCATGCTGCTGCTCCTGGGGTCGACCCGTGCTGGGTGGTGGCGAGCCGGACGGTCTCGCCGGTGTCCGAGGACGCGAGGACCGCCTCGGCGACGGCGACCGTCCGCATGCCCTCGGCGAGGGTGACGATGTCGGCGGAGCGTCCGAGGACGGCGTCGCGGAACGCCTCGTGCTCGACCACGAGCGGCTCGCGCTTCGCGATGGCGAACCGCGTGCTCGCGCCTTCGGCCACGCCGCGGAACGCCTGGACCTGTGCCCATTCGGTCCGGACCGTGCCGTTCTCGTGGAAGGTCAGGTCTGCCGAGAGGGTGTCCGCGACGAACGCGCCCCGCTCCCCGGTCACGATCAGCAACCGTTCCTTGAACGGGGACAGCCAGTTGACGAGGTGCGAGGTCACCGTTCCGTCCGCAAGGCGACCGGTCACGGTGACGAGGTCCTCGTGCGCGCGGCCGCTCTTCGTGCACGCCAGCGCCCCGATGTGGGCGAACGGGGACTGTGCGATCCATGCCGTTGCGTCGATGTCGTGCGTGGCGAGGTCCTTCACGACGCCGACGTCTGCGATGCGTGCGGGGAATGGCCCCTGCCGACGAGTGGCGATCTGGAACACGTTGCCGAGTTCACCGGCGTCAAGACGACGGCGGAGCGCCTGGAGCGCAGGGTTGTAGCGTTCGATGTGTCCCACCGCTCCGACGAGTCCGGCTCGGTCGAACGCATCGACGAGTCGGCCCGCGGCGGCCGTGTCCATCGCCACCGGCTTCTCGATGAGCGCGTGCACGCCGGCCGCGGCGAGACGCGTGCCGATCGCTTCGTGGAGGGCGGTGGGGACGGCGACGACTGCGATGTCGATCCCGAGCGCGATGAGGTCGTCGACGGACGGGACGACGCGCGCGCCACCGGCGGCGCCGTGTCGGTCGCCGAGCTCGTCCGCGACGCCGACGAGCTCGACGCCGTCGAGCGCCCGCAGCACACGGGCGTGGTGCCGACCCATCATGCCGAGGCCGATCACGCCGGCGCGGAGCACCGCGGTCATCGTCCGGCTCCGGCCAGGGTGTTGACCGCGTCGACGATCCGGTCGAGTTCAGTGAGCGTCAGCGTCGGGTACACCGGGAGCGCCAGCACCTCGCGGGCCGCACGCTCGGTCTCGGGCAGGTCGAGGTCGAGCCCGAACGACGGCAGGCGGTGCACCGGAGTGGGGTAGTACACGCCCGAGCCGATCCCGAACTCCGATCGGAGCGCCGCAGCGAACCCGTCGCGGTCGCTCGGCACGCGCACGACGTACTGGTGGAAGACGTGCTCCGCAGCGGGCGCGACGGTCGGGGTGACGACCCCACGGAGTTCGCGGGCGAGGTAGGCCGCGTTCGCCTGGCGCTGCGCGGTCCAGCCGAGGACCTTCGTGAGCTGCACCCGGCCGATCGCTGCGTGGATGTCGGACATGCGCGCGTTGAAGCCGATCACCTCGTTCGCGTACCGCTGCTCCATGCCCTGGTTGCGGAGCAGCCTGAGCGTGCGGTCGACCTCGGGGTCGGTCGTCGACACCATGCCGCCCTCGCCCGCGGTCATGTTCTTCGTTGGGTAGAGGCTGAAGGCAGCCGCGTCGCTGGTGCTGCCGACACGGGCACCGGCCCACCGCGCACCGTGCGCCTGCGCCGCGTCCTCGAGGACGAGCAGCCCGTTGTCGGCGGCGATCCGTGCGAGGGCGGTCATGTCTGCCGGGTGGCCGTAGAGGTGCACGGGCAGGAGTGCGCGGGTGGCGGGGGTGACCGCACGACGCACGGCGTCCGGGTCGATGCAGAAGGTGACCGGGTCGATGTCGACGAACACCGGGGTGGCCCCGACGAGGCGCACCGCGTTGGCCGTGGCCGCGAAGGTGAACGACGGGACGATGACCTCGTCCCCGGGGCCGATGCCCAGGGCGACGAGCGCCAGGTGGAGTGCAGCGGTCCCGCTGTTCACGGCCGCGACCGACCGGCCGTCGACCAGGACGTCGCCGAACTCCCGTTCGAACGCGGCGACCTCCGGCCCCTGCGCGAGTCCGCCACTGGCCAGGACGGCGTCGACTGCGCGACGCTCGTCCTGCCCGATGAGGGGCTTCGCGGCGGGGATGAGTTCCAACGCGGGTGCCGGGAGGGTCGGCGCGCTCATCGCAGGACCTCGATCTCGTCGCCGGCCGCAGTGAGCCCGAAGCGCTCACCGGTGTCCGGACAGGTCAGGCGGTCGCCGTCCATGCGTACGAGGCGTGTCCCGGTCCGGCCGACCCATGCAATGCGGCGAGCGGGAACCCCCGCGACCATCGCGTGGTCGGGGACGTCACGGGTGACGACTGCCCCTGCAGCGACCATCGCCCACTTGCCGATGCGCACCGGCGCGACGCACACCGCTCCGGCGCCGACCGACGCTCCCTCGTCGATGACGACTGGCTCGGGAGCCCAGTCGGACGAGTCCTTCGGACTGCTGTCCGGGTTCACGGCGCGGGGCACGTTGTCGTTGGTGAGGATGGCGCCGGGGCCGATGAACACCCCGGCCCCGACGACGGCAGGGCCGTAGACGAGGGCAGCGTTCTGGATCTTACAGCGTTCCCCGACCGCCACACCGGCACCGATCGTGACACCGCGGCCGACGAGGGTGTCGGCGCCGAGGACCGCGCCGGCTTCGACTCGAGAGCCGTCCCAGACGCGCACCCCAGCACCGAGGACGGCGGTCGTCGAGACGTCTGCTGCGGGTGAGACGAAGGCGTGCGGGCTTCGGTTCGGATGGGTGTCCACGGGCATCTGAGACTCCTGACGATCGGTAGTGCTGTCGTCTCAGATTACATATTTCAGTTTCAGATATCAAGTGATGGCATAATCTCTCCGTCGCGACCGACGCCAAGACGAGGCGCGGTGCCCGGCCCGGTACGCTCACCCTGTGCGATGGAGTCGAGTGGGCTGGCCTGCAGTCGGGTACGTCTCCCTCGAGGACGTCGACGGCTACGCCGAGCACCTCGCCCGCCTGGTGACCGACGCCCCGCCCTCCGTGGCCGCCCTCGCGTCCGTCACGTGGAACGAGGCACGTGTACAGGCCTGGCGCATCGAGGAGGCCGGCCGCCACGGTGACGCCGGCGTGGACGCGACCCCGACGCACACCGTGCACGCGACGTTCGTGGTCCGTACCGACGAGGTCCTGGACACCCCGGACGGCCTCTGGCGCCGCTGGAACCACGCGCGGGTCGGGCTCCGCTTCGACCGAGCCGTGCTCGACCCGTCCGACACGGACGCGCTCGACCTGCTCGCCGGCGACGTCCACGTCTCCCGCGGCGAACTCGCGCACGTCGACGCCGACGTCTGGGAGCTCCGCCTGCTGGTCTCCCCCACGGGTGAGCTCGCGATCCACTTCCGCGACGTGGGGATCGAGGTCCGCCCGGTCGACGAAGAGGACTGGTCGTCCCTGGAGGCACGCCCCGCGCACGGCTGGCACGGCCCGGTCCCGGACGGCTGGGTCGAGTGGGCGACCCCGGCGGTCCGCGCGGCCGCGCACGGTGACGTCGGCGGACTCTCGCTGGCGCTCGACGGCATCGGCACGGACCCGGCGGGCATCGACGAGGTCGACCCGCGCTGGGGCTTCGCCCCGCTGCACGCCGCCGTCTGGTTCGACAACCGCGGTACGACGGAGGCCCTGCTCGAGCGCGGCGCGGACGTCCGGGTCGAGGACGCCGAAGGGCGGACCGCGATGGACATCGCCCGCGAGCGCGGCGCACGGAAGGCGGAGGAGGTCCTCCTCGCCTGGTTCGACCGGTCGACGCACGACTCCGACCAGGGCGGCTGAGAACGGACTGGAGGCGCGGTGCCAGCTGGCACCGCGCCTCCCGTCCGACTTCCGGTCGCGTCTCAGACGGTGAGCGCGTTGCCGGCGGCGACCCGCCCGTACCAGCGCGCCGAGTCCTTCGGCGTCCGGGCGAACGTCACCGGGTCCCACGACACGAGCCCGAACGTCGGGCGGAAGCCGGACGCCCACTCGTAGTTGTCGAGCAGCGACCAGTGCTGGTAGCCGAGGACCTCGATGCCGTCCTCGATGCAGGCGTGGATGCCCTCGAGCGCGCCCTGCGTGTACGCGATGCGGCGCGTGTCGTCGGCGGTGGCGATGCCGTTCTCGGTGATCATCAGCGGCACGTGGCCGGACAGCTCCCACGCGCTGCGGAGCCCGTCGGCCGAGGCGCCGGGGTAGAACTCCCAGCCGGTCAGGGTCGTCTCGACGTCGTCGGCCACCGGGACCGGGCCGGAAGCGCCGATGAAGGTGCGGGTGTACGCCTGCACGCCGAGGAAGTCGTCCCCGGCTGCCTGCTCGAGGTACCAGTCATCACGCGGGTAGCCGTACTCGCGCAGCATCTCCTCGGAGCCGGGCTCGCCGTTCGCCCGGAACGCCTGGGTCGCGATGGTCCACCCGGACTGGAGGCCCGACACCTGTCCCAGCACCTCCCGCGACCGCTTGTGGCTGGCCAGCAGGGCGTCGGCGACCCCCAGGTCCGGGTTCGGCAGTCCGTAGGCCACCAGGTTCGCGGCGTCCTCGCCTCCGGCGAGCATCGCCGCGATGTTCGGCTCGTTGATCGTGCAGACGTAGCGGACGCCGTCCTGGACGACGGGGAGCGCGGCCTCGGTGTACCGGGCGAACAGGTCGGCGGCGTCGGGAGCGCGCCAGAAGCCGTCCCGCTCGAACCAGCGCGGCACGGTGAAGTGCATGAGCGTGACGATCGGCTCGACGCCGAACTCGTGGCACGCCTCGACCATGCGGCGGTAGTGGTCGACCTCGGCGCGGCTGACGAACCCACGCTCGGGCTCGATGCGGGCCCACTCGATGCTGAACCGGTACGAGTTCAGGCCGAGGTCGGCCGCGATCCGGATGTCCTCGCGGTACCGGTGGTAGCTGTCCGCGGCGTCGCCGGAGGGCTCGACGATGGTGGTGTCGGGTTCGTGCTCGTGCACCCACCAGTTCGCGTTGACGTTGTTGCCCTCGATCTGGTGCGCGGCGGTCGCGGCACCCCAGAGGAAGCCCTTCGGGAAGTCGAGCGTGGTGATGATGGGTCCTTTCGTGCGGACGGTCCGGCGTCAGTGCGCCGACAGGAACTGGTCGAAGACGGCGAGGGTGCCGCCCGGGTTCTCGACCTGCGGGCCGTGGTAGCTCTCCGGGACGACCGCGTAGTCGGCGCCGAGCCGGGTCGCCATGTCGTGCTGCCACGGGATCGGCCAGGCAGCGTCCCAGACGCCGTGCGCGACGAGCGTCGGCAGTCCGGTGGCACGGAGTCGGTCGGTGTCGTCGGTCGGGTCCTCGAGGATCGCGGCACCGGCGAGCACGCTGAGCACGCTGGTGTGGTCGAACCGCTCGCGGACGAACCGCGGGTCGTCGGGCAGCTCCTCGTCGGGGCGGCCGGCCCAGAGCGGGTTGTGCGCGTCGAACAGCGCCCGGTTGCTGCAGGTCTCGGCGACGATCGTCCGCTCGGCGGCCTTGCGGTACGCCCAGCCGTGCGGGCCGGAGCAGAACAGCGTGACGTCGCGGAACGACGACGGCGAGGCGATCGCGGCGGCGCGGACGATCACGCCGCCGAGCGAGTGCCCGATCAGGTGCACGGGCGCACCGTCGTCGAGCAGGGCGGCGACGCGGACGACGTCGGCGGCCTCCTGCTCGAGCGTGTACGCCGCGCGGTCGTCCGGCGCCGCCGAGTCCGCCTGGCCGCGGCGGCTGATCGCCACCGCGGTCCAGCCGGCGTCGCGCAGGAGCGGCATGAAGGTGCGCCAGTCCTCCTTCGAGCCCGTGTACCCGGGGACGATCAGCACCGTCCCCTTCGACGGGCCGTCCGGGACGACCCGGTAGGCCGTGAGCCGTCCGACGGGCACGTCGATGCCGACGACGTCGACCCCGTCCGGGGTGGGCAGGTGACCGAACGACGGCACCGGCTCGAAGTCGTGCAGGCTCACAGTCGTCCCTCCGCGAGGGCGCGCCGGGGGTTCGGCACAGCGTCGAGCAGGTCGATCGTGTACGCGTCCTGCGGGTTCTGCAGCACCTCGGCCGTCCGCCCGCGCTCGACCACCGCGCCGTCGTGCAGCACCATGATGTCGTCCGTGATGAGCCGCGCGCTGAGCAGGTCGTGCGTGATGTAGAGGAGCGAGACGCCCCACTGCTCGCGGAGGTCCTCGAGGAGCGCGAGCACCCCGGCACGGAGCGTGACGTCGAGCATCGACACCGGCTCGTCGGCGATGATCACCTGCGGGTCGGAGGCGAGCGCCCGGGCGATCACGACGCGCTGCCGCTGTCCGCCGGAGAGCTGGTGCGGGAGCTTCTGCGCGAACTGCTCCACCGGGGTGAGCCCCACCGTGTCGAGCAGCTCGAGCACGCGGCGTCGCGCGTCCCGACCCCTCAGCCCGGTGTAGTTCGCGATCGGTCGGCTCAGCGTGTACTCCACCGTGTGCAGCGGGTTGAGCGCCGCGTACGGGTCCTGGAACACCATCTGCACCTCGGAGCGGAGGTCCTTCAGGCCGCGCCGTCCGAGCTTCGCCACGTCGAGGTCACCGAACCGGACCGTGCCGGTCGTCGGCTTCTCGACACCGGTCAGCAGCTTCGCGATCGTCGACTTGCCCGAACCGGACTGGCCGACGAGGGCGAGCGACTGCCCGGGCTCGAGGGTGAACGACACGTCGCGCACGGCCTGGACCGGCTGCTCACCGCGACGGGGCGCCGGGTAGGTCTTCACGATGTGGTCGACGACGATCGGGTTGCGGGCGGCGCTGCGCTCGCGGGACCCGACCGTGCTGAACGACGACGTCGTCTCCTGCCGGGTGGCCGCCGGGTCGCGGAGCGACCGGTCGGGGAAGCCGGGGAGCGAGACCACCTCGGCGCGCGGGTCGGCGTAGTGCGACAGCAGCATCTTCGTGTACTCGTCCTGCGGGTCGCGCAGGATGTCCTTCGAGCCGCCGTCCTCGACGATGCGCCCCTCGTGCATGACGAGCACGCGCTCGGTGGCCTCGAGGACGATGCCGAGGTCGTGGCTGATCAGGACGGCCGTGAAGCCCTCGGACTGCTGCAGCTCGATGATCGTGTCCATCACCGCGTGCTGCACGAGGACGTCGAGCGCCGTGGTCGGCTCGTCGAACACCATGAGGCGCGGCTCGAGCGAGAGCGCGAGGGCGATCGACACGCGCTGCCGCATGCCGCCGGAGAGCTCCCCCGGGTAGCGGGCGAGCATCGCCGTCGGGAGCTTCACCTTCTCGATGAGCTCCTTCATCCGGGCGTCCCAGCGCTCGCGCGGCACGTGGCCGTGGGCCGTGAAGACGTCCACGAAGTGGTTCCGGATGGTCCGCACCGGGTTGAGCGCGTTCATGCCGGACTGCAGGACCATGGCGAAGCCGCCCTGGCGCTGCTGGCGGAGCTCCTCGTCGCCGAGGTCACGGATGTCGTGCCCGCCGAAGAAGATGTTCCCGCCGTTGGTCCGCGCCGGCGGCTTCTGCAGCCGGGTCAGCGCGTAGCCGAGCGTCGACTTGCCCGAGCCGGACTCGCCGACCAGGCCGACGAACTCGCCCTTCTGCAGCTGGAACGACACGTGGTCGACGGCCTGCACGGCCGTCTGGCCGGCGGACTCGTACACGACCGACAGGTCGCGGACGTCGAGCAGGACGTCACCGTCTGCAGCCTGGAGGCGCGTGGCGGCGCCGTCCCGCGCCTCCAGGCCGTCTGCTGCCTGCGATCGCGAGCCGCTCATGCGGTCTTCTCCTTCTTGCGGCGCGCGCCCTCGCGCAGCCGCGGGTTGGACACGGCGTCGACGCCGAAGTTGATCAGGGTGAGGCTCATCGCGAGGAGGGCGATGCAGAGACCCGGGGCGAACAGCAGGATCCACTGACCGGTGAGCAGCGCGTTGGAGTTCTGCGCCCAGTAGAGGATCGTGCCCCAGCTGACGATCGACGAGTCACCGAGCCCGAGGAACTCGAGGCCCGCCTCGGCGAGGATCGCGCTGGTGGCCGCACCGAAGAACGAGCCGACGATGAGGCTCGTCATGTTCGGCAGGATCTCGCGGAACACGATGCGGGTCGCGCCGTCTCCGGAGAACTGTGCGGCGGTCACGAAGTCACGACCCCGCAGGGACTGCGTCTGACTGCGCAGGACGCGCGCGCCCCACGCCCAGCCGGTGACCACGATCACCGCGATGATCACCGCGATGCCGCCGTTCTGCAGGTAGGCCGCGATGACGATCATGAGCGGCAGGCCCGGGATGACGAGGAACAGGTTCACGATGAACCCGATGACCTCGGCGATCCAGCCGCGCACGTAGCCCCAGCTGAGGCCGATCGCGACGGCGACGAGCGTGGAGAGCAGACCCGCCACGGCACCGACGAGCACGGAGATCCGGGCGCCGTAGATGATCTGGGACAGGACGTCCTCACCGGCGGCGGTCGTGCCCATCCAGTGCGCGGCGGTGGCGTCGGCACTCCGGGCGAAGCCGTTCTGGCTCGCGCCGTACGGGGCGAGGAGCGGGGCGGCGATCGCCACGATCACGAAGACCGCGAGGATGATGATGCCGATCCGGGCCTTGGTGTTGCTCCAGACGACGCCGAACTGTCGTGCGGCTGACTTGAGCTTGGACGGCGCCCGTTGCTCGTCGTTCTGGTTCTGTTGCTTGTCTTGGGTGCGTACTGCGATCGTCGTCATCGGCGCGTCCTCGGGTCCAGGACGCCGTACAGGACGTCCACGATGAAGTTGGCGATGAGCACCGACACGGTGATCATCAGGAAGAGGGCCTGCATGAGCGGGTAGTCCTGCCCGATCACGGCGTTGAACAGCAGGTAGCCGATGCCCGGGTAGCCGAACACCTGCTCGACCAGGACCGAACCGCCGACCACGCCACCAAGCGCCAGGCCGAAGCCGGTCAGGTTCGGCAGGATCGCGTTGCGGGCCGCGTACCGGATCGCCACCGTGCGACCGCGGAGACCGTTCGCCTCGGCGAAGGTCACGTAGTCGTCACCGAGGGTGTTGATCATCGCGTTGCGCATGCCGATGATCCAGCCGCCGAGGCTCGTCACCAGGATCGTGACCGCTGGCAGCACCGCGTGCTGCAGGGCGTCCCCGAGGAACGCGCCGCTCAGGCCCGGGGTGGTCGTCGCCGAGTAGGCGCCCGTGGTCGGGAACCAGTGCAGGACGTAACCGAGGAAGAACAGCAGCAGGAGCGCCGTCCAGAAGTACGGGAACGTCGACATGAAGCTCCCCGACAGCGTCGGGAGCGAGTCCAGCCAGGTGCCGCGCTTCCACGCCGCGCCCACACCGATCAGGGTGCCGAGCACGAACGCGAGGATCGTCACCACGCCGACGAGGATCAGCGTGTACGGCAGCGCTCGGGCGACGAGGTCACCGACCGGCTGCGGGTAGAACGTGTAGCTCGTCCCGAAGTCGAGCGTGACGACCTGGTGCAGGTAGCTGACGTACTGGTCCCAGAGGTTGCCGGTCGGGACGCCGAGCTGCGCCTCGATGGCCTTCTTGGTGGCGTCGGTGACCGGGCCGTTCTGGCTGAGCTTCGCCAGGGCGGCGTCGGTCGGGCTGCCCGGCATGAGTCGCGGGAGCACGAAGTTCAGCGTGACCGCGGCCCAGAGGGTCAGGACGAAGAGAACGAGTTTCTGGAGGATGTACTTCACTTGGCTTCGTCCTGTTCCTTCAGGATCTTCTGCCCGGCGGCGCTGTCACGCAGTCGCAGCTTGGAGAAGATGAGCAACGGGGCCGAATCGTAGTTCTGCGGCGCCATGTACGGGTCCTTCGCGCTCGGCCACCCGACGAACTTGCCGGTGTTGAAGAGGCCCCAGAGCCCGCCGTAGTACATGCCGATCACGGGCAGGTCGTCGTACACGACCTCCTGCAGCCGGTCGAGGATCTCCTGCTGCTTCGTGGTGTCCGTCGTCGCCTTGTACTCGTCGAGGAGCTTCTGCGTGTCGGCGTTCCTGTACCGCTCGTAGTTGTTCACCGTCGACTTGCCGACCGGCTGGTAGAAGTCGCTGCTGAGGAGCGAGTTGAACGCCTGGTAGACGTCGCCGTTGCCCATGCCGCCCATCGCCATGTCGAACTGGCCGTTGTTGAGGTTCGACTGGTAGCCGGCCGGCTGCGGTGCCTGGATCGTCACCTTGATGCCGATGGCGGTCAGGTTGCGGCGGACCTCCTGCGCGGCGCGGAGCCAGTCGGAGTAGCCGTTCGCCGTCATGATGGTGATCGCGAGCTGCTTGCCGTCCTTGACGATCTTGCCGTCCTGGACCGTGTAGCCGGACTGCTCGAAGCTGGCGATGGCCGCCTTCGTGTCCTGCGTGACGACACCCTTGTTCGGGATGTCCTGGTTCACGTACTGCTCCTGGTTCGGCAGGATCAGCCCGGTCTGCGCCGCGGCCTTGAGATTGCCCTCGGTCGCGGTCTCGGCGATGCCGTCACGGTCGAGCGCGAGGGAGATGCCCCGGCGGACGTTGACGTCGTTGTACGGCGCCTTCGTGAGGTTCGGGATCAGGCCGATCACACCGCCCGGCGGGAACCAGTACGTGTTCGTCTTCGAGGCGACACCCCAGGTGCCCTTGACGTCGGAGATGAACGAGTACGCCCAGTCGTAGCCGCGCGTGACGGTGTCGAGCTGTGTGTTCGTCGCCGGCAGGATGAGGTGCTTGATGGCGATCTTGTCGGCCTGCCAGTACTTCGGGTTCTTGTCCATCGAGTACTGCTGGTCGGTGTAGTTGCCGAGCACGAACGGGCCGGTGCCGACCGGGTTCGGGTCCCTCCAGGTGGTGGGGTCCTTCACCTTGCCCCAGTGGTTCTCGCCGAGGATGTACGTCTGGCCGATGATCGTCAGGCTCGGGACGTCCTCGCTCTTGAGGTGGAAGACGACGTGGTCGCCCTTCCGCTCGATCGTGTCGATGTGCTGCCACGCGCCCTTGATGTCCATCGCGGGGAACTTCTTCAGCAGGTCGAACGTGAAGACGACGTCCTTCGCGGTGAACGGGTCGCCGTTCGACCACTCGACACCGCTGCGGATCGTCATGTCGATCGTCTTCGCGTCCGGCTGGGTCCAGGCGCTCGCGAGCCACGGGTTCCGCTTGCCGTCGAGCGGGTTCACCTCGATGAGGGGCTCGTACATCCACTTGCTCGCGGTGCGGGCGTTCGCGATGTACGGGTTGAAGTTGCGGTCGAACAGCGGGTTGCCGTGGTCCGCGTTGATGAGCATCGTGTCCTTGCCGATGCTCGGGTCCGGCTGGGACCGGACCTGGATGCTGCAGCCGGTGGCGGCGAGGGCCACGACCGCGATGCCGGCGACGGCCGCGATGAGACGGCCGCGCCGTCCCCGGCGGGTGGCCGGGGTGCGCGGCTCGTGATGCCCGCGCGTGCGCTGTGGGGTGCGCTCTGGGGGAAGCGTCATTGCTCGGTCGACCTCCGTGTCGAGTCGGTACGGAGACAATGTATGCGCTTACATCGCGCTTCGCAACCGGGCGGTCTCTTTCCCGGGGTGGCACGGCGCGCGCGGCGCGGTCGGCGCGGGCGCGGCCAGCGCGGGCGGCGCCGGCGCGGGCGCGGCCGGCGCGGGCGCCGGGCGGTCGAGCGGGCAAGACACGCCGCTCACGTCCGCCGAGATCGCAGAAAGTACGGTTCGCCGGCCCGGAGCGCGGCACAAAGTGCGATCTCGGCGACGCCGACGGGGGCCGACGGGCCGGCGGGGCCGACGGAGCGTCCCGCCCCGCCCCGCCTACAGCGTCGGCGGGCAACTCTCCCGCAACAGCACCTCGACCGGCAGCCGCATCGCCCGGGGCGGCCCCTCGCGCCGCTCTATCCGGTCCACGATCGCCCGGACCGCCGCACGCCCGAGCTCCCCCATCGGCTGGTGCACCGTCGTGAGTCGAGGGACCGAGAACCGCCCCGCGTCGATGCCGTCGAACCCGGTGACGACGAGGTCCTCCGGCACGCGGACACCCCGCGCGACCGCGGCGTCGAGCACCCCGAGCGCGGATTGGTCGTTCGAGCAGACGATCGCCCGGGGCACGCTGTCCCCGTCGAGCAGCTGGGCCGCGAGTTCCCGTGCCCGGGCCCGGCCGAAGTCGCCGTGCACGACCCGGACGGACGACGCCGGCACGCCGTGGTCGTCGAGCGCCTGCCGGAAGCCCGCCGAGCGTTCGATGTCGTCCGGCGAGTCGATCGGCCCCGCCAGGTACACGAGGGACCGGATGCCGAGCCGTCCGATCACGTGCGCGCCGAGCGTCCGCATGCCCGCGGCGTTGTCCACGCTCACCGAGTCGAACCCGTGCGAGCGTCGGTCGTCCGCGAGCACCACGACCGGGATCCGCCTGGCGACGTGCTCGAGCAGGTCGTCGGGGACGGTCTGCGCCAGCACGGCGAGCCCGTCGACCCGTCCGGCGACGTCGTTGACGATGACGTCCCGGGAGGATCCGCGCCCGGCCGCCACCATGAGCGCCAGGCCACGCTGCCAGGCCTCGGTCTCGGCGCCGCGGAGGACCTCGTCGAAGTACAGGTTCGACGAGAACGGCTGGGTGACGTGCCGACGGTCGTCGATGACGCGGACACCACCGTCGGTCACGATGTCCGGACGCTCGTCCGGGACGACGTCGAACCCGGGCAGCAGGAGTCCCACCACGCCGGTGCGCTTGCCGGCGAGGGCCCGCGCGTTGCCGGACGGCACGTAACCGAGCGACCGGATCGCGGCCTGGACCCGGTCCCGGGTGCCCTCGCGGACGGCGTCCGGCGTGCGGAGCACGCGCGACACCGTGGCGATCGAGACGCCCGCAGCGGAGGCCACGTCGTAGACCGTGGGAGGCGCCGTGCGCTGCTCGGCCAAGCCGTGCCTCCCGTCCGACGTCGCTGGTCCCTCGTGCCGCGAGCCGTGCGGCCGGACCATCCTAGGCATGCCCGCGTCCGGGACTTTTCCACAGGCCGCGGAAACCCCTTGCGCCGCCAGGGCGACGACAGCACACTGGTGCGACCTCAGTACGTCCCGTGAGGAAGCGCACCGGCGGGCCGGGTGCCCGCGCCGACAACGATGCCCACACGCAGGGGAAGGACTCACGTCATGTCGCAGTCAACGCGTTCCGGGAGCAAGCTCGCACAGCGGCTCTCGTCCGATGAGCAAGAGGTCAAGAGCGCTCTGCTCGACCACTCCGAGGGCGGTACGGCCTGGATCTTCGACGAGCTCGACGCGGCGGAGGACCGCGCGACTCCCTAGGGCCCGGCCGGGCGCGGATCCGGACTGGAGGCACGGAGCGGGTCCGCCCCGCGTCGTGCCTCGTCCGCACGGTCGCGTCCCGGTCGCGAAGCCGGCACACGCTCGGCTCTCGCTGACACGCGCCCGGCGGCCGTTCCGCGCCCGCCGGCCAGCGCGCGCCGGTCAGCGCCCGCCCGTCAGCACCCGCCCGTCGGCACCCGCCCGTCAGCACGCGCCCGTCAGCGCCCGCCCGTCAGCACCCGCCCGTCGGCACCCGCCCGTCAGCACCCGCCGGTCAACGCTCGGTGCTGCCCACGATCGCCATGCCCGCCCCGCGCAGACGGCGCCGCTCCTGCGCGATCCACGCGAGCAGGCGGTCGTTCGTCCCGGCGACGTGCGCGGCGAGCAGTTCGGCTGCGCGGTCGCCGTCCCCGGCGCGGACGGCGTCGATGATGGCGCTGTGCTCCTCCCAGGCGGCGTCGCGTGCCTCGGGCGTCCGGACCTCGATCCAGCGCGTGCGCTCGAGGCGCGTGAGGGCATCGGCGATGGCGTCGGTGATGAACCGGTTGCCGCCGAGTGCCGCGAGGTCGAGGTGGAACGTCGACCCCATCCGGATCCCGGCCTGCTGGTCGGGCGTCGGGCGGAGGGTGTCCAGGTGGGCGCGGACCTCGGCGAGCTGCTCCTCGGACGCGCGGGTGACGGCCAGCCGGGCGGCGGCGGGTTCGAGCACGCCCCGGAGCTCGGCGAGCGAGGCGATCTCGTCGAGGTCGATCGGGGTGACCGTCCACGAGCGTCCCTCGTGCAGGATGAGTCCCTCGCGTTCGAGCCGCGAGAGCGCAGCGCGGACGGGGGTGCGGGAGGCGTGGAACCGCGCTTCGAGCCCGCGCTCGGAGATCCGCTCCCCCGGGGCGATCTCGAGCGTCAGGATCGCGGCACGCAGGTTGTCGTAGAGCTGACTCGTCTGCGACACGGGCGGTGCATCGGTCGTCTCGGTCACGGCGATCCAGCCTAGTGCCGGAGCGCGCCGGATGGTATACCGTTTTGGTATACCAAGAAGTTCCGCGACGAAACGACTGCCGTGACCACCTCCTCCCGCGCCTGGACCATGCTCGCCCTCGGCGTCGCCGCCCAGGCCGCCGGCACCCTCGTGGTGTCCGCCCCGGCACTCCTCATCCCGTACCTGCACGCCCAGGGCACCTCCCTCACCCTCGCGGGCCTGCTCGCGGCAGCACCGACGTTCGGCATGGTGCTCACGCTCATCGCCTGGGGCGCGATCACGGACCGGTTCGGCGAGCGGATCGTGATCGCCGGCGGCCTGGTGCTCACCACCGTGGCGGTCGTCGGAGCATGGGCCGCCGCGGGCAACCCGGTGCTGCTCGGGCTCGCGTTCCTCGCCGCGGGCATGACGAGCGCCTCGACGAACGCCGCGAGCGGGCGGGTCGTCGTCGGCTGGTTCCCGAAGGAGCGGCGCGGGCTGGCGATGGGCATCCGGCAGATGTCGCAGCCGCTCGGGGTGACGCTCGCGGCGGTCACGGTCCCGCAGCTGGCCGAGGCGGACGGCATCCGGTCGGCCCTGGTCCTGCCGATCGTCCTGTGCGCCCTGCTCGCCGTCCTGTGCGCCGTGGGCATCGCGAACCCGCCGCGACCCGCTCGGGCGGACGCCCCGGACGAGCACGTCGCGAACCCGTACCGGTCGAGCGCCTTCCTGTGGCGCATCCACGCGGTGTCGATCCTGCTCGTGGTGCCGCAGTTCACGCTCTCCACGTACGGCCTGGTGTGGCTCGTGGGGCTCGGCTGGTCGACGCCGGCGGCCGGTCTGCTCGTCGGGGCGTCGCAGTTCGTCGGGGCGATCGGGCGGATCCTCGTCGGCGCGTGGAGTGACCGGGCGGGTTCCCGGGTCGGCCCGCTGCGCATCGTCGCGGTGAGCGCCGCCGTCGTGATGGGTCTGCTGGCGCTGGTGGACACCACGCACGTCGCCGCGGCCGCGGTGTTCCTGGTCGTCGCGACGAGTGTGACCGTGGCGGACAACGGTCTGGCGTACACGTCGGTGGCCGAGGCGGCGGGTCCGTTCTGGTCCGGCCGGGCCCTCGGCGCGCAGAACACCGGGCAGTTCATCGCGGCGAGCGCCGTCGGTCCCGGGGTCGGCGCGCTCGTGGGGGCGCTCGGCTTCGCGGCGTCGTTCTCGATCGTCGGGGTCCTGCCCCTGCTGGCGCTCCCGCTGGTCCCCCGCCGCGATCGGACGCTGCAGGACTGAACCACGCACCCCCTTCGTGAGCAGCAATGGTCGGGTACCGTCACCGGACCCGACCATTGCTGCTCACCAAGCGAAGCGCCGCGCAGGCAGAGCGCGCCGCGCAGGCAGAGCGCGCCGCGCGCTCACGCCGGCACCGCGGGCCCCACCGGCCAGCGCAGCAGCGCCGCGGCCGCCACGCCCCCGGGCAACGACGCGGCGTTCACGAGCACGAGCTCCGCGTCGGTCAGCACCGCGGCACGGACGAGCGCGCACACCGCCGGCACCGCACCGATCACGGGTGTCCCGGCGGCCTGCTCCGGCGCGGTCGCCACCCACGGCGCCCCGGCGAGCGCCAGCAGCGTGCGCTCCCCGACCGCCACGGCGTCGAGCGCGACCACGGCTCCCTGCGCCTGCTGGAGTGCGGCGACGACGGACCCGAGCCCGGTCACCGCGAGGTTGTCGCCGCGTCCGACGTGGGTGCGGAGCAGGTCCTCCAGGTCGTGCCGGCGGGTCGCCACGACGCGGGCGAGCGCGGTCTCGACGTGTTCGACGAACGCCTGCTTCGAGGAGGCGTCCGACCGCGGGTCCCCGGGGAACACCGACACGAGCGCACGGGACTCGGCGGACAGTGCCTTGACGAGCAGCTCCCGGGCGGTGACGTCGCCGGCGACGACGACGAGCCCCGGCCGGAGTGTCCGGACGGCGTCGTCCACGGCGGCGGCGGTCTCCGAGGAGTTCTGCTTCCAGATCTCCTCGGTGTGCTGCTGCCAGTGCGGCTGCTTCCACCCGGTGCCGGCCTTGGCGTAGTGCAGGGTGTCGTTCCGGCCCTGCACCTGCTGCTCGTCGTGGGAGACGGGCGCGTGGCCGAGCCGGTACGCGCGGAACGCCCCGCCCTCCTTGCCGGCGTGCACGACCAGGAACGGCAGGTCGACCGGCCGGTGCGCCACGAGCGGCACGAGGTCCGGCACCGCCCCGACACCGACGGACTCGGCGCCGTGCAGGTGGCCGGGCAGCACCTCGCTCAGGACGAGGGATCCGTCGTGGACGAGCACGTAGCGGGTCACGGGCGACGGCACACCGGGTTCCTGCTCGAACTCACCGGCGACGACGTCGACGACCTCGGCCGACGCGCCCTGGGCGCGCAGGGACTCCTCCACCGCGCGGAGCTTCAGCGCCGCCTGTCGTCGTGGGTCCTCGACGTTGCCGGAGACGTCGGCGTAGGCCCACGCCCACGTGCCACCACCCTCCAGCCGCTGTCCCAGGATCCCGTGCAGTTCGCTCGTCGCGTTGGTCGACGTCATGGCAGCTCCTCTCGGACGGTGCCGGGGCTGTCACGAACCCCGACGTTTCGTGTTGGCCCACACTCCACCCGTTCGACGGTCACCGCCCACGGCGCGGAGCGAACACCCAGAGTCTTCGTAAAAGGACAGGTCCGCTCGGTTTTGTGGTTGGCTGGGTCGAACCCCGCTCGACGACGAACCGGAGTCCAGGCAATGACGCCATCACCGAACCGACGCGCGATATCACGACGACAGTTGTTGGGCTTCGGCCTCGGCACCGCTGCCGCCGGACTCCTGGCCGGGTGTGCCGTGCCGGGCTCCACCAACGTGAACAAGGCGGCGATCATCCCCGCCGCGGCGAGCGGCCAGAAGGTGGAGATCACCTACTGGGCGTGGCTCAAGGACCTGCAGAAGGTCTGCGACATCTGGAACGCGAAGCACCCGGACATCCAGGTCACCGCGAACTGGATCCCGGGCGGCAACAGCGGCGGGTACCAGAAGATGTACTCGGCGCTCGCGGCCGGAGGCGGCCCGGACATCGGACAGGTCGAGCTCCGGCAGGTCCCCGAGTTCATGCTCGCGAACGGTCTGGTCGACCTCGCCCGCTACGGCGCGAAGGACCACGAGTCGAAGTACGACGAAGCCGCCTGGGCCCAGGTCTCGTTCGTCGACGGCGTCTACGGGATCCCGCAGGACACCGGCCCGATGGGGTTCTACTACCAGACGGCCATCCTCGAGCAGGCCGGCGGCGAACCCCCGACGACCTGGGACGAGTGGCGCGACCTCGCCGACAAGGTGCGGAAGACCGGCCCGCAGAACTACCTCGAGGTCTTTCCGGTCTCCGACGCCTCGCCCTTCGCCGCGTACGCGCAGCAGGCCGGTGCCCGGTGGTTCACGGTCGACGGCGACGAGTGGGTGGTCGACATGACCGACGACAAGACCCTCATGGTGGCGGAGTTCTTCGACGGGGTCATCGACGACAAGCTCGTCGACACGAGCGCCGGCGCCTACTCCCCCGGCTGGTACGCCTCGGCCGCGAGCGGCAAGATCGCCGCGGTCACGAGCGCGAGCTGGGGCGACGCCCTCATCGAGTCGGTGCAGGGCGGCGAGGGCAAGTGGAAGGTCGCACCGATGCAGAAGTGGGGCGACACCGGGTTCGGCTCGAGCGCGATCGGGGGTTCGACGGCCGCGGTGCTCGCCAACGCGAAGCACCCGAAGGAGGCGCTCGAGTTCATCACGTGGATGACCACCTCGAAGGAGGGCATCGACGCGATGATCAAGTACTGCGGCATCGGCTGGTCACCCGCGAAGGACTACATCGGCAAGCAGCGTGAACAGCCGAGCAAGTGGTTCTCCGGGCAGAACTACAACGAGGACGTCTTCGTCCCCGCCGCGAAGGAGCAGAACGTCGACTGGTCGTGGTCCCCGGTCACGCAGTCGGCCTTCACGAGCTTGCAGAACCAGTTCCGGCGCAAGCTCACGAGCGGCCTGAAGCTCACCGACGCGGTGGAGCTCGCCCAGCGGGAGATCGTCCAGTCCTTCACGGACAAGGGTCTGCGCGTGAGGACGGCACGATGACCACGACCCAGCCGAAGAACGGCTTCCGCACGAGCACGAAGGCCACGGTCGCCCAGAAGCGCGCCCCGTGGATCCTGCTCGCACCCTTCCTGGCCCTGTTCGTGCTGACCTTCGTCATCCCGATCATCAGCGCCCTGTTCCAGAGCTTCACCACGGTGGACCGCAAGGGGCTCTTCGGCGAGGACGGCGTCACCGGACGGTTCGCCGGGTTCGACAACTACGTGACGGCGCTGAACGACAACGGCTTCGTCGCCTCGATCGGCCGCATGCTGCTGTTCGGCGTCGTGCAGGTCCCGGTGATGATCATCGCCTGCACGGTCCTGGCGCTGCTGCTCGAGTCGGCGAGCGCCCGCTGGCCGGGCTTCTTCCGCGCGGTCTACTTCATGCCGTACGGCGTCCCCGGGGTCATCGCGACGATCCTCTGGTCGTTCCTGTACGTGCCCGGCCTGTCGCCGATCGTGTCGCTGCTGCAGTCGATCGGGTTGCAGCCGGACTTCCTCGGGGCGAACAGCGTGCTCTGGTCGATCGCGAACATCGTCACGTGGACGTACACCGGCTACAACATGCTCATCATCGTGGCGCAGCTGAAGTCGATCCCCGGCGAGGTCTACGAGGCAGCCAAGGTCGACGGCGCGAACGCGTTCCAGGTCGCGTGGCGGATCCAGATCCCGCTCATCGCCCCGGCGCTCGTGCTCACGACGGTGTTCTCGATCATCGGCACGCTGCAGCTGTTCGCCGAACCGCAGATCCTGTCCACGGTCGCCCCCGCCATCGACACCGAGTACACGCCGAACTACGCCGCCTACACGAACGCGTTCGCGTTCAACGAGTACGGCGTCGCGAGCGCGCAGGCGGTCATCATCGCGCTGGCCGCGTTCATCCTGTCGTTCGCGTTCCTCGCGTTGACGAACCGTCCGCCGAAGGACGAGCGGGATCGCCGCAAGCGGGCGAAGCGGGACGGTCTGGAGGCGCAGCGCGCGCTCCGGACGCGCGCATCCGCCCGCCAGGTGGTCACCACCCAGGCCGCACCGCGCCTCCAGGCCCGTTCCGGTCCCGATCACGGCACCACCGTCACGAAGGGGGCGGACGCATGACCAGCGAAGCCATCGAGGCGCCGTCCACCCGCGCCGACGCGGGACGGCTCGACACGACGTCGATCAGCGCGCACCAGCGCCGCAAGCTCGACCGCTCCGGGCCCTCGCAGATCGTGGTGACGGGGATCCTCGTCGTCGTCGCGCTCTACTTCCTCGTGCCGCTCTACTGGGTGGTCATCGCCGCGACGAAGACCACCGGGGCGCTGTTCTCCACGAACGGGTTCTGGTTCGGCGGCGACTTCGCCCTGTTCAGCAACCTGCAGCAGGTGTTCACGTACGACGGCGGCATCTTCGTCCGGTGGATCGCGAACAGCATCCTGTACTCGGGCGTCGGCGCGGTCCTGGCGACGTACTTCGCGGCGGCCGGGGGGTACGCGCTCGCGAAGTACGAGTTCCGCGGTCGACAGGTCGTGTTCGGCACGATCCTCGGCGGCGTGCTCGTGCCGGGGACCGCGACGGCCCTGCCGCTGTTCCTGCTGTTCTCGACCCTGGGGCTCACCGACACGTACTGGAGCGTGCTCATCCCGAGCCTGGTCTCGCCGTTCGGCCTGTTCCTCTGCCGGGTCTACGCGGCGGCGTCGGTGGACACGGCGCTCCTCGAACAGGCCCGCATCGACGGCGCCGGGGAGCTCCGCATCTTCCACACGATCGTGCTCCGGCAGATGACGCCGGCGCTCGTCACCGTGTTCCTGTTCCAGGTCGTCGGCATCTGGAACAACTTCTTCCTGCCGCTCATCATGCTGGCCGACCAGAAGCTGTACCCGATCACACTGGGACTCAACAACTGGCGCTCGCAGGTGGACCGGCTGCCGGAGTTCTACCAGCTCACCACCGGCGGGGTGCTCGTCTCGGTCATCCCGCTCGTCATCGCCATCATCGTCCTGCAGCGCTTCTGGCGCGGGGGCCTCACGGAAGGATCGGTCAAGGGTTGACCATCGCCGCACTCTCCTCCACGTCCCCGGGTTCCGACACCCGACTGGCTCCCCGGGCCTGGCTGCACACCGACGCTCCGACGCTGTCGCTGAACGGCGAGTGGGACTTCCGGTGGTCGCCGGTGGCGGACGTCCCGGACCCCGGGCCGGAGGACGAGTGGGGCACCATCCCGGTCCCGGCACACTGGGTCCTGCACGGGCACGGCGCGCCGAGCTACACGAACGTGCAGTACCCGTTCCCGATCGACCCGCCGCACCCGCCGGAGGAGAACCCGACCGGCGACCACCGCCGCACCTTCGACCTGCCGAGCACCTTCGACGCGGCGGCCCGCGTGCTGCTGCGCTTCGACGGGGTGGAGTCGCACTTCCGGGCGTGGGTCAACGGCTCAGAGGTGGGGTGGAGCACGGGCTCACGGCTCGCGACCGAGTTCGACGTCACGTCCCTGCTCCACGCCGGGACGAACGAGGTCCGTGTGCGGGTCCACCAGTGGTCGGCGGCCTCGTACCTGGAGGACCAGGACCAGTGGTGGCTCCCCGGCATCTTCCGGGACGTCACCCTGCTCGCCCGGCCCTCCGCACCGATCGACGACGTGTTCGTCCGCGCCGGGTGGGAGGCCGCGTTGGGCAGCGCCGCGACCGCCGGGACCGCTGCGTCGGGACGGCCGTCGACCGGAACGGGGACGATCACGGTCCCGACGCTCGACGCGGCGTTCCCGGTGCGGTTCGCCGTGCCGGAGCTGGGCGTCGACGTCGTGTGGCAGTCCGCCGACGACGTCGCGCCGATCACCGTCGAGGGGGTCGAGCCGTGGAGCGCCGAGCTCCCGCGGCTGTACGACGCGACGGTGTCGACCGGGACCACAGCCGGTGGTGACGCGGGCGGCGAGACCGTCTCGCTCCGGCTGGGCTTCCGGACGGTGGCGATCGTCGGCGACCGGTTCCTGGTCAACGGCGAGCGCGTCGTCTTCCACGGGGTGAACCGGCACGAGACCCACCCGGAGCGCGGTCGGGTCTTCGACGAAGCCCACGCCCGGGCCGACATGGCCCTCATGAAGCGCCACAACGTGAACGCCATCCGGACCTCGCACTACCCGCCGCACCCCCGCGTGCTCGACCTCGCCGACGAGCTCGGGTTCTGGGTGGTCCTGGAGTGCGACCTCGAGACGCACGGGTTCGCGTTCACCGGCTGGGTGGGGAACCCCTCGGACGACCCGGCCTGGCGCGACGCCTACCTCGACCGCATCGCCCGCACCGTCGAGCGCGACAAGAACCACGCGTCGATCGTGATGTGGTCGCTCGGCAACGAGTCCGGCACCGGTCGGAACCTCGCGGCGATGGCGCAGTGGGTGCACGACCGCGACGACGAGCGTCCCGTGCACTACGAGGGCGACTACACCGGCGCGTACACCGACGTGTACTCGCGGATGTACCCGACGCTGCAGGAGACCGAGTCGATCGGTGGTGGTCCGGCCACGCCCCTGCTCGGCTGCGGGCCCGCCGAGGCCGCACGGCAGCGGTCGAAGCCGTTCATCCACTGCGAGTACGTGCACGCGATGGGCAACGGACCCGGGCAGATCGCCGAGTACGAGGCCCTGGTGGACAAGTACCCCCGGCTGCACGGCGGGTTCGTGTGGGAGTGGCGGGACCACGGGCTGCTCGCGCACACCCCCTCCGGGGAGGCGTACTACGCGTACGGCGGCGACTTCCACGAGGTCGTGCACGACGGCAACTTCGTGATGGACGGCCTCGTGCTGCCCGACGACAGCCCCACGCCGGGGCTCGCCGAGTTCGCCGCCGTGGTCGCCCCGATCCGGTTCGCCGTCTCGGACCGCTCCGTGCTCGTCGAGAACCGCTTCCACTCCGCGTCGACCGCCGGGCTCCGGTTCTGCTGGACGCTGTCGCGGAACGGCGTCGTCGAGCACGAGGGCCGTTTCGCCCCCGGTGTCGTCGCGGCGCGGGAGTCGGCCACGGTGCCGGTGCCGGACGAGGTGCTCGCCGCCGCTGCCGCCGAGCACGCTCCCGGCGACGAAGTCTGGTTCGACGTCACCGCGGAGCTGGCCGGCCCGACCGCGTGGGCGGACACGGGTCACGTCGTCGCACGCACCCAGACGCTCGTCGCGTCGCGCGGGGCGGACGCGCCACGTGCCTCCCGTCAGGGGTGGGACGGTGACCGACTCGGCGACGGGACCTTCAGCGCCCGCGGCGACCTGGTCTCCTGGAAGGGCCACGAGGTCGCCGGCCCGCGGCTCGAGCTCTGGCGCGCACCGACCGACAACGACAGCCTCGCGTCGCAGGGCGGGTACGAGACGGCGGACCCGGTGCTCACCCACGGCGTCGGCGACCCGGACGCTCCCCCGTCGGCGACACGCTGGCGGGAGCGGGGCCTCGACCGGCTCACGCACCGGCTCGTGTCGGTGTCGCGGACCGACCACGGCCTGGAGCAGCGCGTGCGCGTCGCGGCGGCGAACAGCGGGTGGGGCGTCGACGTCACGCACCGCTGGACCCTGACCGGGGACGGGCTGCAGCTGCAGACCGACGCGGTGCCGTTCGGCGCCTGGGACGTCACCTGGCCGCGGATCGGCGTGCGTTTCGACCTGCCGACGTCGTTCGCGGACGGCGACGCGACCTGGTTCGGGACCGGGCCGCTGGAGTCCTACCCGGACTCGTCGCACGCCGCCCGGGTCGGACGGTTCACCGCTCCCGTGCGGTCCCTCGGTGTCGAGTACTCGATGCCGCAGGAGACCGGGCACCGGCCGGAGCTCCGGGAGCTGTCGGTGGGCGACCTCACCGTCACGACCGTCGGGGCGCACCGGGCGGGCTTCACGCTCTCGCCGTGGACCGCGCAGCAGATCGGCCGCGCGATGCACCCGTACGAGCTGCCCGCATCGGAGCACCTGTACCTGTACCTCGACGCCGCGCAGCACGGGCTGGGGTCCCGCGCGTGCGGCCTCGACGTGCTGCCGGAGCACCAGCTGTGGCCGCGGGCGTTCTCGTGGAGCGTCGTGCTCGCGTAGCGGCGGCGGGCGGGGCCGGGGCCGAGGCGGGGCCGAACCGGTCCCCGCGCACAACCAAAGTCACCCCGAACCGTGGATCGCCGCGGCTCGGGGTGACTTTGGTTGTCCAGGGCGCGGGACGGAGCGCAAGCGGCGCGGCCTACGCCTCCGCGGACAGCGCCGGCAGCGCCGACGGGTCGCTCGCGTCGAGGAACTCGGTCAGGCGCTCGGGCTCGCCCGGCTCCTCGATGGCCGAGGCCGCACGACGCAGGGCGAACAGCGCCCGGAGCACGCCGCGGTTCGGCTCGTGCGACCACGGCACCGGACCGGCACCGCGCCAGCCCGCCTTCCGCAGGGCGTCGAGCCCGCGGTGGTACCCCACCCGGGCGTAGGCGTACGACTCGAGGGTCGCCCCGCGCTCCCACGCCTCGTCGGCGAGGAGCGCCCACGCCAGGCTCGAGGAGGGGTGCGACACGACGACGCTCGCGACCGGGGTGCCGGCAGCCAGGGCGGCGGTCACCTCCGGCTCGGCGGGCAGCAGCGTCTCGGGGTTCGCGGTCGGGTTCGGCAGCAGGTTCTCCGGCATGCCCCCAGCCTGTCACCTCTTGCGGGCTGCCGGGGCGCGGGCGTAGCGTGTTGGGACCCCGTCGTCATCGCGGGGCCCCGGGGCGGGACGACCGACCGGCGGCACGGATGGCGGACACGGGGGCTCCCCGACGGAAGAGACGTCTTGCTGGTCACCACCGGATCCGCTCAGCCCACGCGCTGACACCGTGGTGACGCGCCCCGTCGGGCGCTCCGCCGACGGGCCCTGGACGGCCCGTCGAGCGGCTCCGGTGTCGTGCGCCCAGACACGATCACCCGGGGAGGCACCCGTATGCCCAGCAGTCCGTCCGTCGTCCTGCACGACGTCAGCTTCACCTGGCCCGACGGCACCGTCGCGCTCAGTCACCTCACCACCGCGTTCGGCCGCGGCCGCACCGGTCTGGTCGGGAGGAACGGGGCCGGCAAGTCCACGCTCGTCCGGCTGGTCACCGGCCGGCTCCACCCCACGTCGGGCACGATCACGACGTCGGGTCCCGTCGACCACCTGCCGCAACGCGTGCACGTGCGCAACGGCGAGACGGTCGCCGACCTGCTCGGCATCCGACCGACGCTCACCGCGCTCCGGGCGATCCTCGGCGGCGACGCCGCTCCGGAGCACTTCGACGCGGTCGGCGACGCGTGGGACCTCGAGGAACGCGCCGTCGCCGCGCTCGACGCGATCGGTGTCGGCGCGGGCATCGGCACGGGTGTCGGCGCGAGCGTCGGGTCCGGCACCGGCACCGGCACCGGCACCGGCCGGGACGTTCTCGACCGCCCGGCGAGCACCCTGTCCGGCGGCCAGGCCGTGCTCGTCGCGGTCGCGGGCATCCGGCTCCGGGGGCTCCCGATCGCGTTCCTCGACGAGCCGACGAACAACCTCGACCGCCGTGCCCGCGGGCTGCTCCTCGACATGGTCGACGACTGGCACGGCACCCTCGTCGTCGTCAGCCACGACCGGGAGCTCCTCGAGCACGTGGACGAGACGTGCGAGCTGCGCGCCGGGACGATGACCGTGTTCGGCGGGACGTTCAGTGCCTTCGAGGAGCACCTCGCCGTGCAGCAGGCCGCCGTCGAGCGCGAGGTCCGGGTCGCCGAGCAGCGGCACCGCACCGAGAAACGACAGCGCATCGAGGCGGAGACGAAGATCGCGCGCCGGGCTCGCTCCGGCGTCAAGGCAGCAGAGGGCATGCCGAAGATCTTCGCGAACGAGATGCGGAAACGTGGGGAGCAGACTGCCGGACGACTCCGCACCGGGTACGCCGACGACGAGGCCGCGGCGCTCGACGCCAAGCGCGAGGCACAGCTCCGGCTCCGCGCCGACGAGTCGATCCACGTGACGCTGCCCGACCCCGACGTGCCGGCGTCACGGCGGATCGCGACGATCACGGTACGGGGCCGCGAGACGCTCGTGCAGGGTCCGGAGCGGATCGCGGTCAGCGGGGACAACGGCATCGGGAAGACGACGCTGCTCGAGCAGCTCGTCGGGCTCCCCGACGCGCGGGAGCACCCGCTGCCGGACACCCGGGCCGTCCCCCACGTGGAGCGGATCGGCTACCTGCCGCAGCGGAAGGACACCCTCGACGACACCGCGAGCGTCCTCGACAACGTCCGACGGGACGCCCCGCACGTGCCACCGGCGGAGGTCAGGAACCGACTCGCGAGGTTCCTGGTGCGCGGGGACACCGTGGATCGCCCGGCGGGAGCGTTGTCCGGCGGGGAGCGCTTCCGCGTCGCGCTGGCGAGCCTGGTGCTCGCCGACCCGCCGCCGCAGCTGCTCGTGCTCGACGAACCGACGAACGACCTCGACCTGACGAGCGTCGACCAGCTCGTCGACGCACTCCGGGCGTACCGCGGCGCCCTGGTCGTGGTCAGCCACGACGAGGCGTTCCTCGACCGGCTCGACCTCACCACGAGGATCGAGCTCGGGTAGCCCGGGTCAGCGCCGCCGTGTCGGCCGGATCGCCAGCGACTCGATCGTGCCGCGCTCCGGCAGGTCGACGACCGTGCGGACGGCGTCCGCCACGTCCGAGGGGGCGAGGTAGTACGCGGTGTCGTAGTCCTCGCCGAGCTTCTCGGTGAGCGCGCGCTGCATGTCCGAGTCGGTCCGTCCCGGGTGCACGCTCGACACCCGGACGCCGTTCGGACGTTCCTCCTCGCGCAGGGCGTCGGCGAACGCCCGGAGTGCGAACTTCGACGCCGCGTACACACCGCCACCGGGCCCGGAGTGGAACCCGGAGCCGCTGTTGATCGGCACGACGATGCCCCGCGCCGCACGGAGTGCCGGCAGCGCGAGCCGGGTGAGCTCGGCGACCGCGAAGACGTTCGTCGCGAAGACCTGCTCCCACACCGCCCGCGGGGTGTCCGCCACCGTCGTGCCCTGCTCGACGCCGGCGCTGTGCACGAGGACGTCGAGCCGCTCGGGCAGGGGCGGGACGTCACCGGCCCCGAGGTCCCCGACGAAGGGGGACGCGCTCGGCAGCGCGGCGACCAACTCGGCGACGGCCGCCGCGGTGCGGCCCCCCACGAGCACGTGGTGGGTGCGTCCCAGGTCGAGCGCGATGGCCCGGCCGATCCCACGGGTCGCGCCCGTGACGAGTGCGGTCGGACGGACGGGAGGCGCGGTGTCGGTCATGCCCACCAGCCTACGGAGGCGGCGGGGCGGAGCCGCACCGCGCCTCCAGGCCGTCAGTCGTCGGAGCGCCCCGCGCTCTGCCGGATCTTGATGCCCTCGAGGACGTCCTTCGCGCGCTGCTCGTCCTGCTTCTCGATCTGGCGGGTGTCGCGCTCGGGGAGCTGGATGTCCTCCTCGGCGCGGATGCCCGCCTGCAACTCCCGACCGCGCTCCAGCTCCGCGTCGAACTCGGCGCCGAAGAGCAGCGCGTTGTTCGTGATCCAGATCCAGAGCAGGAAGACGATCACCCCGCCGAGCGAGCCGTAGGTGGCGTTGTAGTTCGAGAAGTTGCCGACGTAGAAGCCGAACCCGACGCTCGCGAGGATCCAGATCGTGATCGCGAGGAGGGCGCCGCCGCTGACCCACTTGAACTTCGACTGGCGGATGTTCGGGGCCCAGTAGTACAGCACCGCCACGACGATGATCATGATCGCGAGCAGGATCGGCCACTGGACGATCGAGAGCACGAGCGCCGCGGCGTCGCCGAGCCCGATGAGGTCGCCGAACTGCCGCGCCAGCGGACCGGACACCAGGGCGAGGAGGCCGACGACCAGCAGCACGACCGTGAACAGCGTCACGCCGAGCATGGTCGGGCGGAGCTTCCAGATCGGCCGGCCCTCGCGGACGTTGTAGATGCGGTTCATCGCCCGGCCGAAGGCGCCGACGTAGCCGGAGGCCGACCACAGCGCGCCGACGAGACCGACGACGAACGTGATCGGTGCGGCCGGGGACCGGACGAGCCCCTCGATCGGGCTCTGCAGCAGGTCGGCGACCTGCCCGCCGCCGATGCCGCGGACGACGTCGAGCAGGGTGCTGATCGTCTTCGCCGGGTCCGAGACGAGCCCGAGGATCGACACCACGGCCAGGAGCCCGGGGAACAGCGCGAGCACGGTGTAGTACGTCAGGCTCGCGGCGAGGTCCGTGCACTGGTCGCTGGAGAACTCGCGGAGGGTCTTCTTCAGCGTGTACGTGAAGGACGGCTTCGTGAGGTCGGTCGGGCTCTCCGGCTTCCGAGGGTCGTCCGGGGCCGGCTTCTGCTGTTCTCGCGCCACGGGACTAGCCTCTCGCCTTCATCGCCTGCTTCGACCGCTTGACGGCCTGCTTGCGGTTCGCGTCGGCCCGGCGCTGCACCGCGGCGATCCCGGCCTGCTGCTTCACCCGGAGCTTGTGCGCCGGATCGCGGTCGAGTGCGGCCTCGGCGGCCTTCCGCCGTGCCTTCCTGCCCTTGCGGCCGGGCTGCGACTGCTCCGTCGCGGAGGGACCGCCGCCGCGCGGGCCGAACGGCAGCAGCGCCGTGAACGCGGAGCTCGCGGGCGGCTCGGCGAGGTGGCCGGCGGGGCTGTTCCGGATCGCGATGCCGACGACGATCGAGGCGATGCCGGCAGCCGCGGTGACACCCATCGCCACGAGGGGCGTCGGGTCGCGGTGCCAGCGTTGCCGGGTCTTGGCGACGGCGAGGCGGGTGCGTGCCGGGAGGTCGGCGCGGCGGCGGATCTCGGTCACGGTGTCGGTGATGTGCTCACGCGTGCGGACGTTCGCGAGTTCCAGCTCGGGGAGACTGTCCTTGGCCATTCCCCATTTCCTACACGCTCCGGCCAGGGGCCCGTCCAGGCCCGGGCGTGTCCCGCGGCCGACGGCCCGCGGCCGAGACTCGGGCCGACGCGCCCGAGTCTCGCGTCGGGCGACCGTTCTCGTGGCCGCGCGCCCGAGACCGGTCGCCCACCGCGAGTCTCGCCGCCGCGGGCCGCGGGGGCGCGGGGCGGCGCGGGGGCGCGTCAGGACGGGACGACGACGTCCTCGGGGCGGCCGGACGCCGCGGAGCGCCCCGCCGCCTCCATGAGCGCGAGGCTCCGCAGGTTGTCGCGGCCGCTCGTCGCCGGCGCCGGGCCGCCCGCCACCGAGCGCGCGAAGGCCTGCAGCCCGCCCTGCCGGTCGGTGTGCGGCATCGTCGGCAGCTCGACCGCCTCGGCCTCGTCGTCCTGCGTCCGGCGCACCGTCACGCGGTCGCCCTCGACGGCGTTCGGCGCACCGCTGCGGCTCGTGAACCACAGCTCGCCGTCCTCGCCCTGGATGCTCCACTCGCCCGCCCAGGCCGTGCGGGGTGCCCGCGAGAGCCAGCTGCCCCGGTAGCTCACCACGAGACCGTCGTCGAGCTCGATGATCATCGACGCGACCGCTTCGTCCTGGTACTTGCTGTACGACGGGTACGACGCCTTCGCGAAGACCCGCACGGCCTCCTGCCCGGTGACCATCCGGAGCAGGTCGAAGTGGTGGATGGCCATGTCGTTGATCATCGCGTGCGGGAACCGGTAGTGCGGGTGTTCCTCGAACGCGAGGTCGTTGTCCCACTGCCGGAAGTCGATGTTGATCGCGGACAGTTCGCCGAGCGTGCCAGCGGCCAGGAGCTCCTGCGCGACCCGGGGCGCCGGGTACCAGCGGTAGTTCTGGCTGACCTGCAGCACGAGCCCGAGCTCCTCGGCGCGACGAACGGCCCGCAGCGCTTCCTCGGTCGAGTTCGCGAACGGCTTCTCGACGAGGACGTGCTTGCCGGCCTCGAGCGCCTCGAGCGCGAGCGGGACGTGCGCGACCGCCGGGGCGGTGATGACGACGGCGTCGGCCTCGACCCCGGCGAGCGCCTCGGTGAGGGACGAGAACGCGGCCGACTCCGGCAGGCCGAGGTCCGTGCGCACGGCGTCCAGCGTCGCCGGGACGGGGTCGACGAGCCCGACCACCTCCACTTCGGTGACCTCCGGGATGGCGGTGCGGGCCCAGTTGCCGCCCCACCCTCCGAGACCGACGTGGATGATCCGGACCGTCATGCGTGCACTCCCTCGTGGCTGGTGACGCACCACGGACGCCGCGGTGCGTCCGACCAGTCTGTCAGGGACCCGCTCAGTGCGTGAACGCGTAGGCGATGAGTGCCATGGTGACGATGAACCCGGCGAGGTAGTTGATCCAGAGGAACCGCTTCCACCCGGCGTTGGCGGACTCGGCGCCGTCGTCGGTGACGTTCCACCACGGCAGCACGTTGAGGGCGTACGGGATCACGACGACCGCGGCGATCGGCCCGGGGAACGCCGAGAACAGCAGCGCGACCCCGGCGACGAGGTACGCGACGAAGGCCAGCCGGACGGTCGCACGGGCGCCGATCACGGTGGCCACGGAGCCGATGCCGCCGGCCCGGTCGGCGAGGACGTCCTGCACCGCACCGAACGCGTGCGAGGCCACGCCCCAGAGGAAGAACGCCACGCAGACGGCGACGAGCTGGCCGGTCCAGTGCGGTCCGGCGAGCGCCAGGCCGTAGACCGCGGGCGACACGAAGTGGGTGCTCGACGTCAGCGAGTCGAGGAACGGCTTCTCCTTGAAGCGCAGCCCCGGCGCCGAGTAGGCGATGACGGCGAAGACGCTGATCGCGAGGACGAGCCACGACCACGGCCCGTTGCCGGACAGCGCGCCGAGCACGACGAGCGCGACCAGGAACGGCACGTTCGTGACGACCACGGCCCACAGCGTGGTGCGGTGCACGCTCTTGTCGAGCAGTGCGCCCTCGACCCCGCCCTTCCGCGGGTTCCGCAGGTCGGACTCGTAGTCGAAGACGTCGTTGATGCCGTACATCGCGAGGTTGTAGGGGACGAGGAAGTACACGACCCCGACGAGGAACGCCGCGAGCGAGAACCCGCCACCACCGCTGACGCCGACGCCGCTGCCGAGCAGGTAGGCGGCACCGAACGGGTAGGCGGTGTTCACCCAGCTGATCGGTCGTGAGGACACGAACAGGGCGCGCAGGGTCGACGGCCTGGAGGCGGTGCTCGCGTTCACGGGGATCCCTCCGGGGGTGTGGTGGTCCGGTCGGGCGCGGGGCGCGCGCCGGTGCGGTCGAACAGGACCCACAGGCTGGGCAGCAGCACGACCGCGGCGATCGAGTACGCGAGGTCCTCGACGGGGATCGCCCCGATCTTCGCACCGCTGATGAGCGCCGGGTCGTACGCGACGATGCGCAGCGTGACGATGACGTTGTCGAACACGATCGTCATGACGAGCAGGGCGATGCCCGCCACGAGCCCGGTGACGAGCGCGACCCGACGGCCCCTCGCGCCCCGGCGCCCCCGGGACCGCGCTCGACGGGCGGCGACGATCCCGGCCGCGACGGCGACCACGGCCACCGCGGCGAAGAACGGCACGGCGAGCAGGGCGTACGTGCCCGAGCCGGTCACGAGCGGCTCCGTCCGGTCCGCAGCAGGCGCCGCGCCACGAGCGGTCGGACGAAGCCGACCAGGTTCATGGTCGTGTAGCAGAGCAGCAGGAGGAAGAAGAGCTCCTCGAGCGGCACGTCGGGGGCGAGGAGCACGCCCGTCAGCAGGTTCTGCGGCCCGATGAAGAAGATGCCGAGGGCGACGCCGAGGCCGTCCCACAGCAGGAAGAACGCCACGCCGACCACCAGCACGGCGGCCGCACGCCACGGCGCCCGCCAGAAGAACAGCCGGAAGCGCGCGTCGAGCACGGTCATGCCGACGAGCGACACGAGCAACCCGGCGAGGTACAGGCCGGGCATCAGACGGTGGCCCCCAGCGGCGTCGGCAGCGGCTCGGTGCTGGTGTCGCCGTGGATGCGCTTGAGGAGCACCTCGGCACTGATCAGGCACATCGGCAGACCGATGCCGGGGATCGTGGAGGCACCCGCGTAGTACAGCCCCTCGACCCGCTTCGAGGCGTTCTTCTCGCGGAAGAACGCGCTCTGCCGCAGCGTGTGCGCGGGTCCGAGCATGGACCCGTTCCAGGCGTTGAAGTCGTCGGCGAAGTCCTGCGGCCCGATGGTGCGGCGGACCCGGATCCGGTCGCGGAGGTCCGGGACGCCGGCACGCTCGGCGACGACGTCGATCGCCCGGTCGGCGATCCGCTCGACCTCGGCGTCCCCGGCTCCGTCGACGCCGCCCTTGCCGATCGACAGGTCGGCCGGCAGCGGCACGAGGACGAACAGGTTGCTCGACCCGGCCGGTGCCACCGAGTCGTCGGTCTCCGACGGCGCGCAGACGTAGATCGAGGCGGGGTCCGGGACGTGCCGGTCGTCGCCGAAGATCGCGCCGAAGTTGGCCTTCCAGTCCGCGGTGAACACGAGCGTGTGGTGGAGCAGGCCGGGCACCGGTCCGTCGACGCCGAGGTAGACGAGCACCGCGCTCGGCCCGGGGTCGCGCCGCTCCCAGTGCGCCGACGGGTAGGTGCGGTGCTCGGCGTCGAGGAGCTCCAGCTCGGTGTGCCGCAGGTCGGACGCGCTCACCACGAGGTCCGCCGGTGTGGTGTGCTCGACGCCGTCGTGGTCGCGGTGGACGACGCCCGTGACGTGGCCGTCCTCGACGACGATCCGCTGGACCGCCGCACCGGTGGTGATCGACGCGCCCTCGCGCCGGGCCACCCGCTCGACCGCGGCGATCACCTCGGTGATGCCGCCCTTCGGGTAGAGCACCCCGTCGGCGAGGTCGAGGTGGCTCATCAGGTGGTACATGCTCGGTGCCGCGTACGGGCTCGTGCCGAGGAACACCGCCGGGTAGCCGAGGACCTGCCAGAGCCGGCGGTCCCGGACGGCAGCTGACGCGAACGTCGACAGCGGCTGCGTCAGGAGTCGGGCGAGCTTGGGCATCCGACGGAGGACGTCGGGCGCCGCGAGCGTCCGCAGGTCCTGGAACGAGGTGTAGAGGAAGCGCCGGATCGCCATCGCGTAGGTGTCCTCGGCGGACGCCAGGTACTTCCGCATCCGCTCGCCGGCACCCGGTTCGACCGACTCGAACAGGGCGATGTTCGCCTCGCGGTCGGCGCGGAGGTCGATCGGCTCGTCGTGGCCCTCGCTGTAGACGCGGTACCCGGGGTCGAGCTTCTCGAGGTCGAGCTCCGCGTCGGCTGAGGTGCCGAGCAGCTGGAAGAAGTGGTCGAAGACCTCGGGCATGAGGTACCAGGACGGGCCGGTGTCGAACCGGAAGCCGTCCTGCTCCCAGGACCCGGCGCGTCCTCCGAGCTGCTCCCGCTGCTCGAGGAGCGTCACCGAGAACCCGTCGCGCGCGAGCAGCGCCGCGGACGCGAGTCCGCTGATGCCGCCGCCGACCACGACGGCACGACGGGCCGGTACGGAGCGCGTGGAGCGCGTCCTGGAGGCGCGTGGCGGGGTCATGCCGCGCCTCCCGTCCGGTGGTTGGTCGCGCGCGACCGCAGCGGTGCGCGTCCCGCGAGCACCTGCGCGGCCAGCCGCGCCTTCACCGGGTTCGGCACGCGGACCCGCGTGCTGATCAGCCGGTCGGCCGGTGTGGCCGCGATGCGGTCGTTGAGCTCCTGGAAGAGCGCGTGCGCGAGGCCGACCGCCTTGCGGGCGTCGGCGGGCAGGAGGCGCACGGTCGCGGCGGCCCGGTCGAGGTCGCCCTGGACGTCCGCGACGAGCCGGCCCTTCGTCGTCTCGTCGAAGGTGCGGAGGTCCACGCCCGGGAAGTACGAGCGGCCGAGGACCTCGAAGTCGGCGTGCAGGTCGCGCAGGAAGTTGACCTTCTGGAACGCGGCACCGAGCGCTCGGGCGCCGTCCACCAGCACGTCGTCGTCGAACGTCGGGCGGCCGGCGCGGTACACGAACGCCCGCAGGCACATCAGGCCGACGACCTCGGCGGACCCGTACACGTAGCGGTCGAACGACGCCTGGTCGTGCTCGGTCCGGTCGAGGTCCATCCGCATCGAGGCGAAGAACGGCCGGGTGAGCTCCGGGCCGAAGCCGGTGACCCGTGCGGTGCGGGCGAACGCGTGCACCACGGGGTTCACCGAGAAGCCCAGGGCGATCGCGCGCTCGGTGTCCGACTCGAGCTCGTCGAGCACGGTGCGGGCGAGGTCGCGGTCCAGCCCGGCCTCGGTCGCCGGGCCGTCGACGACCTCGTCCGCGACCCGCACGAGGGCGTACACGTTGCGGATGTGCTCCCGCGTGTCCTTCGCCAGCAGCCGGGACGCGAGCCCGAACGACGTCGAGTACCGGTCGATGACGACCCCGGATGCGGCCTCGGCCGTGGCGTCGTACAGCGGGAGCCGGGCCGATCCGGTGGCGGGTCGGGGCTCGGTGGTGCCGTGCGTCAACGGGCGCGCTCCACGAGTTCGGTCACGAGGGCCTCCAGGCGGTCGGCGAGGTCGTACGGCAGTCCGGCGAGCTCGGCACGGGCGAGTGCTGCGTGCTCGGCGATCCGCGACTCCGCGGCGGCTCGGGCGCCGCAGGTGACCAGGGTCGCACGGAGTTCGGCCGCGCGCTCCTCGGTCAGGTCCGGGTCGCCGAGGTACGGCGCGATGTCGGGCCAGCACTCGGTGGTCGCGGCGTGCGCGATGAGCATGGTGCGCTTGCCCTCGCGGAGGTCCCCGAGCACGGTCTTGCCCGTCGTGGTCTCGTCGCCGAAGACCCCGAGCAGGTCGTCCACGATCTGGTAGGCGATGCCGATCTCGCGGCCGAAGGCGCCGAGCGCGGCGACGACGGACTCGTCGGCGCCGGCGAGCACGGCACCGGACTGCAGCGGCGCCTCGAACGAGTACACGCTCGTCTTCGCGCGCTCCATCCGGAGCACCTCGTCGACGGTCGGCATGACCCCGAGCGCGAGGTCGACGTCGGTCATCTCACCGGCAGCGCTGGCGAACACGGCCTCGTCGAGGAGCTCGAGCAACCGCGCCCGGCGCTCCCCGGTCACCCCGGACGCCTCGATGAAGCGCGGTGCCGCGGCGAGGGCGAGGTCCCCGGCGATCACGGCGGCGCTCATCCCCCGGTGCTCGGCGGTCGGCAGCGGGAGCCCGCCCGTCGTCCCGGTGTCGCGGAACGACCCGGCGACGTTCGGCTGCCCGCGGCGCGACCAGTCCCGGTCGATCACGTCGTCGTGGACCACGAGCGCGGTGTGCAGCAGTTCGTAGGCGGCCGCGACGTTCGCGCCGGCGTGCACGTCCTCGCCGCCGAGGCCGACGTAGGCGGTGAGGACCATGCGGGGACGGAATCGCTTCCCGCCCATGCTCGCCTTGCGGAGCACCCGCCAGAGTTCCTCGGACGGCCGGCCGTAGCGCTCGGCGCGGGCCGACGACACGGCGAAGAAGCGCTCGAGACAGTCTTCGACGAGCGCGAGGTCGATGTGCGCCACGGTGGCCGCTTCCTCGCTCATTGGCCTAACCTATCGGTGCAGATGAGCACTTTCCCGGAAACCGTGGTGCTTCTGGCTGACGACCGTACCCCGATCGGCACAGCGGACAAGTTCACGGTGCACACAGACCACACGCCCCTCCACCTGGCCTTCTCCTGCCACGTCCGGAACACCGACGGCGACGTCCTGGTGACCCGTCGCGCGCTGTCGAAGAAGACGTGGCCGGGGGTGTGGACGAACACCTTCTGCGGCCACCCCGGCCCCGACGAGTCCTTCGAGGACGCCATCGCCCGCCGGGCCTCGCGCGAGCTGGGCATCACCGTCCGCGACGTCGAACTCGTGCTCCCCGACTTCCGGTACCGCGCCGTCGACGCCTCCGGCATCGTCGAGAACGAGGTCTGCCCGGTGTACCGCGCGGTCACCGACGACGTCCCGGCGCCCGCCGAGGACGAGGTCGCGGAGTACGCGTGGGTCTCCGAGGACGCCCTGCGGGAGTCCGTGGCGGGCGCCCCGTTCGCGTGGAGCCCGTGGCTCGGGTGGCAGCTGACCGAGTTGTCCGCCGCCGGCCTGCACGTCACCCGCTGACCCGGCAGCCCGTTTCCAGCGGGCGCCACGGAGAATGGTCCGCATGGCCACCGAAGTCGCCCGTCACACCGCCGCCGACGCCGTGCTGGAGGCGCTCCGCGACGACCCGGTGATCGCGAGCGTCAAGGACGCGTCGGCCCTCGACGAGGTCCTCGCGTCCGACCGCGGCGTCGTCTTCGTGCTGTACGGCAGCGTCCTCGACGTCGCGGACATCGTCGGCCGTGCGAAGGACGCCGGGAAGACCGTCCTGGTGGACGTCGACCTGCTCGACGGCTTCGCGGCCCGCGAGGTCGTGGTCACGTGGCTGGCCGAGCACACCCGGGCGGACGGGGTGCTCTCCACGAAGTCGAACCTGGTCCGCGCCGCCAAGCGCGCCGGGCTCGTCGCCGTGCAGCGGTTCTTCCTCGTCGACTCGTTCTCGTACCACCAGCTCCCCCGCGTGGTGGAGCAGGCCGGCCCGGACGCGATCGAGATCCTGCCGGGGTGCATGCCCTGCGTGATCACCTGGCTGCGCGACGACACGTCGGTGCCGATCATCGCCGGGGGCCTGGTGTGCGACAAGGCCGACGTGATGGCCGCCCTCGGCGCGGGAGCCGTCGCCGTCGCGTCGTCGAACCGGGACGTCTGGGGCATGTGAGCGTTCGTTCACTTGGCTCGCCCGAGCGTCCGGAGTAGGGTCGGACGTCGGTCGCCGTCCGCGGCCCAGCGAGCAGGGAAGGGCAGGTGAGGCGCGATGTCGGGTGACCATCCTCGATCGGGCCAGCAGATCGTGCCCCGGCTCCTGCCCCGGCGGATCTGCACGCCCGTTCGCTGAACCACGCCTGCCCCGGACGACCCCGGGGATTCGCGCCTGCCTGCTCCGACGAGAGGAGCACAGCATGGCACTGATCGACAACGCGATCTACGTCGAGGGACGTCGCGTCGAGTCATCGTCGACCCTGTCGCTCGCCGCACGGGGTGACCTCACGTGGATCGGGCTGCTCCGCCCGGACGACGCCGAGCTCGAGGCCGTCGCGACCGAGTTCGACCTGCACGAGAACGCGGTGGAGGACGCGCGCAAGGGACACCAGCGCGCCAAGCTCGAGCGCTACGGCGACACGCTGTTCCTCGTGCTCCGGCCGGCGTGGTTCGACGCCCGTGCCGAGGCCGTGGAGTTCGGCGAGGTGCACCTGTTCGTCGGCGACCGCTTCGTGGTGAGCGTCCGGCACGCCGAGCGGCCGGACCTCGCGGCGCTGCGGGCACGCGTCGAGGCGGACCCGGAGTTCCTCGCACGGGGCTCGGAGGCGGTCACCGCGGCCGTGCTCGACGAGGTCGTGGACGGCTACGCACCGGTGGTCGAGATCCTGCAGGACCACGTCGACGCGATCGAGGACCAGCTGTTCGCCGGCCAGGTCGACCCCGGCGTCTCGAAGCGGATCTACCAGCTCCTCAGCGAGGTGCTGGCGTTCCAGCGCGCCACGAAGCCGGTGCCGGCGATGGTGAAGGGGCTGCTCCGCGGGGCCGACAAGTACGGCGTCGACGACGAGGTCCAGCACCGGCTGCGCAACGTGCTCGACCACGCGCTGCGGGTGACCGAGCGGGTGGACTCCTTCCGGGCCCTGCTCGAGAACGCGTTGACCCTGCACGCGACCCTGGTGTCGCAGGAGCAGAACGAGGCGATGCGCCGGATGACGAGCGCCAGCCTCGCCCAGGGCGAGGAGAGCCGACAGCTCGCCCGCGCGGCGCACCGGCAGGGCGAGGAGGTCAAGAAGATCTCCTCGTGGGCGGCGATCCTCTTCGCGCCTGGGCTCATCGCCGGGGTCTACGGGATGAACTTCGACCACATGCCCGAGCTGCACTGGCGCTACGGGTACCCGGTCGCGATCCTCGGGATGCTCGCCCTGATGGGCGTGCTCTGGGCGATCTTCCGCAAGCGCAACTGGCTGTAGCCGTCGCGCGGACGAACGCCCCGACCGACGGGAGGCGCGGTGCGGGCCCGCACCGCGCCTCCCGTCAGCCGACGATCGCCGCGGTGCGGCGGTAGACCGCGTCGGTGTGCGCCGTGACGTCCGCGCGCACCGCGCGCAGGGCGTCGTAGACGGACGCGGTGGCCGGGTCCGGCACGAACCGGTCCCGCTCGACGACCATCGCCGCGACCGCGTCCGCGAAGGACGGGTGCACACCGGTCGCGACCGCGGCGCAGATCGCCGCACCCCGTCCCGCCGCACTGTCACCGACGGTTCGGACGGCGGGGGTCTGGAACACGTCGGCCATCACCTGCATCATCAGGTCGGACGACGATCCGCCGCCGGACACGACGAGCCGCTCGTACGACGTCCCGAGCTCGGCGGCCATGGCGTCGCCCCGGTCGCGCATCGTCATCGCGATCCCCTCGAGGATCGACCGGTAGACGTGTGCCCGCCCCTGCCGCCCGTCGAATCCGAGGATCGAGCCCTTGCGGAACACGGCGTCGGCCGGCGCGAGCCAGTCGAGCACGGTGAGCAGCCCGTCGGAACCAGCGGGCACGGCGGCTGCTTCACTGTTGAGGCGGTCCTCGGCGCGTTCGCCCGCCGCCTCGGCCGCCGCCGCGAAGTCCGGTCCGAGCAGGTCACGGAACCAGCTCACCGTCCACATGCCACGGCGGATCCCGCCGGACTCGTACAGGTAGCGGCCCGGTTCCGACCCGAAGTTGGTCCAGAAGTCGGTCGCCCCGGAGGTGTTGCGCTCCCCGGTCGACATGCCCGCGATGTACGTGCCGAGCGAGACGAGCAACGTCGTCGGGTCGAGGAGCCCGCACCCGAGCGCCTCCACGGCCTTGTCGTTGGCCGTCGCGACGACCGGGAGGCCGACCGGGAGGCCCGTGACGGCGGCGGCTGTCGCCGTCACGGTGCCGAGGACCTCGCCCGGATCGACGAGCTCGAACAGCTGGGACCGGTGCATGCCGGTCGCGGTGTACGCCGCGTCGTCCTCGCTCCAGCGCCACGTGTCGGTGTCGATCGGCCAGACGCCCTGGGAGTTCGCCGCGGTGTCCCGGAACGTCCCCGTGAGCCGGTGCGTGACGTAGCCGGAGGACGTCGTGACGTACGCGACGTCGTCGTGCTCGGCGACGAACGGCTTCCCCACGCGGGCGTCCATCCAGCTCATCACGGGCTGGGCGAGCGATCCGTCCGCACGGAGCACCGCCCGGCAGAACCGGATGGTGCACAGCCCGACGCCGACGATCTCGGACGGGTCGCCCGGGAACGCGGCCATGGCGATCCGGCACGCCGCCGCGATCGAGTCCCACAGGTCGTCGTCGGGGTGTTCCACCACGCCGGGCGCCGGCGTGTGGTTCGGTCGCAGTGGCACGCGCCCCTCGGCGACGACCCCGCCCCGCTCGTCGAAGACCGTGACCTTCGACGACTGCGAGCCGTTGTCGATGCCGACGAGGTACCGGCTCATGCGCCCGTGGACGCGAACCGCGTGTCCGGCTCGGCGGCCGCGGGCTGGATCGCGCCCGGGGCCGGGAAGATCGTGCCCTTGTTCATGATGCCCTTCGGGTCGAACTGCGCCTTGAGTCCCTGCATGATCGCGAAGGCCGAGCCGTGCTCCTCCTCGACCCACGGCGTGCGGTACTTGCCGACGCCGTGGTGGTGGACCATCGACCCGCCGTGCCGCAACGCCTCCTCGACGATGATCGCGTTGAGGGGGATGTGGTACTTCTCGATCTCCTCCTCCGGGGAGCAGTCGATGCGGTAGTCGTAGACGAAGTACATGTTCGTCCCCGTCTGGTAGCTGTGCGACGAGTGCCCGCCGAGCATCGTCAGGTCGCCGGCGTACGGGTACTCCTCGCGGATGCGGCGCATGACCGCGTCGTACACGTCGCCGACGGCCGACCAGTCCGCGGAGACCTCGGTCGTGTAGCCGAGCTGCTTGTCGCGCAGCATGACGGCCTTCTCGGCGTCGATCTTGTCCTGACCCCAGTTGAGGTTGTCGAACCACGCCTCGATGAGCGCCGGGTCGACCTTCTCGTGCTCGTGCTGGTCGAGGACGCGCTGGATCTCCTCCGAGGTCGCGCGGACGATGCCGGCCGGGCCCTCCGCGACGAACACCACGACGCACTTGTCCTTCGAGAAGTGCGAGAAGTGCTGGTTGGCGTCCTCCGGTGAGTACAGGCGCACGACCGAGGGGTGGAAGCCGTTCGTGATGACCTCGCGCAGGATCGCGATGCCCGTGCGCATGTCGTCGACGAGCGCACCGTGGAACTCGTTGTTCTCCGGCTGGTACTTGAACACCTTGACCGTCACCTCGGTGATGACGCAGAGCGCGCCCTCGTTGCCGATGACGACGTGGCGGATGTCCGGGCCGGCCGAGCGACGCGGGACGGCCTTGATGCGCCGGACCTGCCCGCCGGGGAACACGGCCTCGAGCCCGACGACCATGTCCTCGATCGCGCCGTACAGGGTGGAGAACTGCCCGATGGACCGGGTCGCCACCAGGCCGCCGTACTGGGCGAGCGGCTTCGACTGCGGCGAGTGGCCCGTCGTGAGCCCCTGCTGCCGGAGCTCGTCCTCGAGGCGCTGGAGCGGCACACCGGCCTGCACCGTGACCTGCATGTTCTCCGGGTCGACCTCCAGGACGGCGTCCATCCGCGAGCAGTCGAGCACGATGGTGTCGACGACGCTGGTCTCGAGGCCGCCCTCGGTGCCGGTGCGACCGGTGCGCGGGACGATGTTGACGAGGTGGTCGTTCGCGAACGCCAGGATCGCGGCGACGTCCTCGGTGGACTCGGCGTTCACGATCGCGACCGGGGTCGGGGCGTCGTAGATGCCGTGCACGGACTGGTACTTCTTGAACCGGTCGACGCTGGCGTCCCTGAGGTGCTGCTCGTCCGTGTCGATCTGTTCGGGGCGGACGATGCCGGCGAGACGCTGGAGGATCTCGGCCCGGTCGAGGGTGGCGATCGAGTCGATCATGGTGGTGAGCCCTTCGTTGGTGTGTGTCGTTGCTCTGGTCTGGTGGACGGTCGGCGGACGGGTCGGCGGGCGGTTCAGCGCACGAGGTACCCGCCGTCGACGGTGAGGGTGTGCCCGTTCACGTAGTCGGATGCGCGGGAGGCGAGGAAGACGGTCGCGCCCATGAGGTCCGCGACGTCGCCCCACCGGCCGGCCGGGATGTGGTCGAGCACGCGCTGGTTCGTGACCGGGTTCGACCGGGTCCGCTCGCTGAGCTTCGTCGCGAAGTACCCCGGCGCGATCGCGTTCACCTGCACGCCGTGCTGCGCGAGCTCGTCGCAGTAGGCCTTCGTGAACCCCACGATGCCGTGCTTCGTCGCCGCGTACGCCGGGGACTGCTGTCCGCCGAGGAACGAGAACAGCGACGCGATGTTGATGATCTTGCCGGAGCCCTGCGCGATGAACCGCTTGGCGGCCGCGTGCCCGAGGGCGAACGGCGCCGTGAAGTTCACGGCGACCATCGGGTCCCACTTCGACCGGTCGAACGCCTCGACGTCGTCGAGCAGGTTGATGCCGGCCGAGTTCACCAGGACGTCGACGCCCCCGAGCCGCTCCACGCACGTCTCGATGATGCGCTCCGGTGCGTCGTCCCCGGTCAGGTCGACCTCGAGGAACTCGTACCGGCGCCCCTCGCCCTCGACGAGCCGGCGGGTGGTGCCGTCGTCGTCGACCACGCTCGGCACGAAGACGTCGGCGCCGGCCTTGGCGAGGGCGAGGGAGAACGCCTGGCCGAGGCCGGAGTTGCCACCGGTGACGATGGCGCGCTTGCCGGTGAGCGAGAACAGGTCCATCGAGAAGTCGCGGATGTCCATGGGGGTGAGGGTCCTTTCGTGGAGGGTCAGGCGGTGACGACGACGTCGTCCGCCGAGCGGGTCCGGAGTTCGCGCGCACGGACGCGCATCGTGAGGGTGGTGAGGAGCACGCCGAGGACGGCGGCACCGAGGAGGACGGCGAACATCGTCGTGTACCCGCCGCCCTGCGGAGCCACGCCGTTCGTCGGGTCGCCGACCCACCGTGCACCGAGCGCGGGGAGGAACGCGTCCGGCAGGTACGCGATGCCGGACGCCAGCCCGATCACGCCGCCGCGCTGGGCGAGCGGGACCTCGACCTCGCCGACCTGCGCCCAGTAGATGCCGCGGGAGGTGAACACCGCGAGGCACATCACGATCATGAGGACGACGGCGACCCACACGAGCGCGGGGTCGTGCGGCAGGAGCAGGAACCCGACCGCGCTGATCGCCGCGACGACGAACGCCCACCGGAGGAACGCCGGCGACGACCTGGTCCACTTGTCGACGAGCACGCCGCCGGCCGGTCCGCCGACGATCTGGAACACGTACGTGCGGATCACGCCGATCGCGCCGAGCAGCACGACGGGGACCGCGAAGCCGTCCTGCAGCAGCGGGGTGAGGTAGCCCAGGAGCGTGTAGAAGCAGTACATCAGCATGATCGAGAACCCGATCAGCCACGTGTACTTGTTGCGGGCGGCGGCCCCGAGCTCCCGGAGCGACACGGCCTGGCGTTCGACCTGGCCGAGGGCGTCCCGGTCGGTCCGGACGACGACGAGCACGAGCACGGCGAACACCAGGCAGAGCACGCCGTAGATGCGCATCACCCAGAGCACCCCACCGGTGTCCGCGATCGCCGCCGCCACGATGGCTGCGCCGACGAAGCCCACGACGGTCGAGGTGATGCCGCGGACGCCCTCGAGCCAGCCGAACAGCTTGCCCTGCTCGTCCGCCGAACCGAGCATCGAGACGAGCTTGACGAGGGAGGACCAGTAGAGCCCCATCCCGAGCACGGCCATCAGGACGTGGGCGACGAGGATGCCCGTCCCTCCGGGGACGGTGGCGAGCCAGAGGTCGACGACGCCCATCCCGGCGAGCGCGATCACGATGAGGGCCTTCGGTGGGAACCGGTCGGCGAACCAGCCGCCGCAGAAGTACATGACCACGGCGACCGCGCCGAACACCGAGGTGATCTCCCCGTACCGCTGGATGCTGAGGCCCAGCGCGCGCGCGGTCTCGGCGAGGAAGACGAACCGGATGTACGCGACCTGGAAGATCGCGCCGCCGGTCATCGACAGGACGATGAAGCTCGTCAGTCTGCGGGACTTGGTCAAGACCACTCCTTCGTGGTGGGTGGAGAGCGTGGTGGGTCGTGGGCACAAAAAAACAGCGACACCCCAGCGCTGGTGCGCTGCGGGTGCCGCTGTTCTCTGAGGTCTGGAGCGACTGTCGTCCTCGGGCGGACGACCGATCTGCAGTTGTGGGGCCCCGGTGCGTGCGTCCGCACGGAGACGACCTGAACGGTAACCCATCCGCCTGGGAGCAGCAACTCAGGTGGCGCCGACCTCCGAGGTGTGCATAATGATCTGGCTCGGAATGTGAACGTGCACATGGGCGTGCCACGGCCCCGGGCAGGAAACGAGTAGCAATGGCGTCGACGCGGACCCCGCAACCGCGATCGCCCAGCATCCGCGACGTCGCGCGGGTCGCAGGCGTCTCCCACCAGACCGTGTCGCGTGTCCTCAACAACTCGGACGCGATCCGCGCCGAGACACGGGACCGCGTCCTGGCCGCGATGGAACAGCTGCAGTACCGGCCGAACCGGGCCGCCCGCGCGCTGGTCACCAGCCGGACGCACACCATCGGCGTGCTCACCGCCCGGCGCGCGCACTACGGCCCCGCCGTCGCGCTCCAGGCGATCGAGGACGCGGCGATGGCGCGGGGGTACTCGGTCACGACCGCGAACATCACCGAGGCCACCGACGCCGCGGTCCGGCAGGGGCTCGGGCACCTGCTCGACCTCGACGTCGAGGGGATCGTGGTCATCGCGCCGCAGCAGCGCGTGTTCGACCTCATCGAGGAGCTCGGCATCCGCACGCCGTACGTCACGATGCGCTCGAGCGTCGGCGAGGACCCGACCGCGCTCTGGGTCGACCAGATGGAGGGCGCCCGGCTGGCGACCGCGCACCTGCTCGACCTCGGGCACGAGTTCGTCCGGCACATCGCCGGGCCGCAGGACTGGATCGAGGCGGATGCCCGCATGCAGGGGTTCCTGCGCGAGATGTCCGACCGCGACATGCCCGTGGTGCCGCCGATCCTCGGGGACTGGACCGCCGACTTCGGCTACCACGCCGGCCGTGAGCTCCTGCGCTGGCGGGACTGCACCGCGGTGTTCTGCTCGAACGACCAGATGGCGCTCGGTGTCGTGCACGCCGCGCGCTCGTACGGCCTCGACGTCCCGGGCGACCTGTCCGTGGTGGGCTACGACGACATCCCCGAGGCCAAGCACTTCTGGCCGCCGCTCACCACGGTGCAGGTCGACTTCGCCGAGCTCGGGCGCCGCTGCGTGGACCTCCTGCTCCCGGCGGAGGGGGAAGCGGCGCTCCGGCCGATCGACATCGTGCCCCAGCTCGTCGTGCGCGGCTCGACGAGCGCGCCCCGCACCCGCTGACCGCGCCGTGGGCGCGCGAGGTGCCGGACGGGAGGCGCGGGGCGGGACCGCGCCGCGCCTCCCGGCCGGAACGGGGTCACCGGGTACCCCACACCGGGGGGTGTGAACGGGCCTCTTGCGCCGGATCACGCGGGCCGTTACGAAACCGCGACCAAACCGAATTGACAGCCGCGCCGATCCCGTGCGTAGTATTACCTCCGTTCCGCCGATGTGAACGGTCACATGGACCGTCACACGACAGGACACCGGACGCGACAACGAAGTCCGCACAGGCCTCCTGTGCCCCTCGTTGCCGCAGCAGAACCACCCGAAGGACTGCCGCATCGCAGCGGCAGAAGGAGATGCACCGTGGCGTCAACCCCGATCGACACCGGCCTCGAGACCCGGTCGATCACCGCACCCGAGACGATCCTCGAGATGCGCTCGATCACCAAGGAGTTCCCTGGTGTGAAGGCGCTGTCGGACGTCTCGCTCAGCGTCCGTGCCGGCGAGATCCACGCGATCTGCGGCGAGAACGGCGCCGGCAAGTCGACCCTCATGAAGGTCCTCTCCGGCGTCTACCCCTACGGCACCTACGACGGCGAGATCGTCTTCGAGGGCGAGGAAGTCCGCTTCAAGGACATCAAGCAGTCCGAGCAGGCCGGCATCGTCATCATCCACCAGGAGCTCGCGCTCATCCCCGAGCTGTCGATCACCGAGAACCTGTTCCTCGGGAACGAGCCCGGCCGGTTCGGCGTCGTCGACTGGACCGCGGCCCAGCTCCGCGCCCAGGACCTGCTCGCCCGCGTCGGCCTGAGCGACGACCCGGACACGCAGATCAAGAACATCGGCGTCGGCAAGCAGCAGCTCGTCGAGATCGCCAAGGCGCTGCACAAGGACGTCAAGCTCCTCATCCTCGACGAGCCCACCGCCGCGCTGAACGAGAACGACTCACAGCACCTGCTCGACCTCATCGTCGGACTGAAGGCCAAGGGCATCTCGAGCATCATGATCAGCCACAAGCTGAACGAGATCGAGCAGATCGCCGACGAGATCACGATCATCCGTGACGGCAAGACCATCGAGACGCTGAACGTCAAGGGCGACGGCGTCAACGAGGACCGCATCATCCGCGGGATGGTCGGCCGCTCGCTCGAGTCGCGGTTCCCGGACCGCACCCCGAAGATCGGCGAGACGTTCTTCGAGGTCCGTGACTGGACCGTGCAGCACCCGCTCGACTCGTCGCGCCTGGTGTGCAAGGGCTCGAACTTCCACGTGCGGCGCGGCGAGATCGTCGGCTTCGCAGGCCTCATGGGCGCCGGCCGCACCGAGCTCGCGATGAGCATCTTCGGTCGCTCGTACGGCACCTGGCTCGGCGGGCAGATCATCAAGGACGGCGAGGAGATCAAGGTCACCAACGTCCAGCAGGCCATCGAGCACGGCATCGGCTACGTGTCCGAGGACCGCAAGGCGCTCGGCCTGAACCTGCTCGACACCGTGAAGCGCTCCACTGTCTCCGCCGACCTGCCGAAGATCTCGAAGGCCGGCGTCGTGGACTCCCTCGAGGAGTACAGCGTCGCCGAGAAGTACCGGAAGCTGCTCCGCACGAAGGTGCCGACCGTCGAGGAGAACGTCGGGAAGCTCTCCGGCGGGAACCAGCAGAAGGTCGTCCTGTCGAAGTGGATGTTCACCGACCCGGACATCCTGATCCTCGACGAACCGACCCGCGGCATCGACGTGGGCGCCAAGTTCGAGATCTACGGCATCATCCAGCAGCTCGCGGCGGAGGGGAAGGGCATCATCCTCATCTCCTCCGAGCTCCCCGAACTCCTCGGCCTCTCCGACCGGATCTACACGATCTTCGAGGGCCAGATCACGGCCGACATCCCCTCGGACCAGGCCGATCCAGAAACGCTCATGCGCAGCATGACCTCCGCGCGGAAGGGCGCTCTCGTCTCATGAAGAACCTGAAACTGCTGTTCGGCAAGGGCAACAGCATCGGCCAGTACGGCATGATCATCGCGTTGATCGCGATCGTGATCTTCTTCACGATCACGACCAACGGCCTGATCCTCGAGCCGACGAACGTCATCAACCTGTTCCTGCAGTACTCCTACATCCTCATCCTCGCGCTGGGGATGGTGATGGTGATCATCGCCGGCCACATCGACCTGTCGGTCGGTTCGGTCGCCGCGTTCGTCGGCATCATCGTGGCGCAGTCGATGTCGGTGTGGCACTGGCCGGCCTGGGCCGCGATCATCCTCGGCCTCGCCGTCGGTGCGCTCGTCGGTGCCTGGCAGGGCTTCTGGGTCGCGTTCGTCCGGGTCCCCGCGTTCATCGTGACGCTCGCCGGGCAGCTCATCTTCCGCGGTGCGAACCAGATCATCGGTCAGTCGACCTCCGTGCCGACCCCGGACTCGTACAACACCATCGGCGCCGGGTACCTCCCCGACTTCGGCCCGGACTTCGGGTACTCGAACGGCACGCTGCTCATCGGCCTCGCCACGATCATCGCGCTCATCGTCATCGAGGTCCGCGGCCGCAACCGCCGGAAGAAGATGCAGGCCGAAGTCCCGCCGCTGTGGGTCTCCGTCGTCCGCACCGGTGTCCTCGTCGCGGTCACGCTCGTCGCCACGTACCTGTTCGGCGCCGGCCCCGTCGGCACCTCGGTCCCGATCGTCGCGATCATCCTCGGTGTCCTCACGATCATCTACGGCTTCATCACGAAGAACACGATCTTCGGCCGCCAGGTCTACGCGGTCGGCGGCAACGCGAGCGCCGCGGTGCTCTCCGGTGTCAGCGCCCGCAAGGTGAACTTCTTCGTCATGGCGAACATGTCGGTCCTCGCCGCGGTCGCCGGCATGGTCTTCGTCGGCTACTCGAACGCCTCGGGTCCGGCCGACGGCACCGGCTGGGAGCTCGACGCGATCGCCGCCGTGTTCGTCGGTGGCGCCGCGGTCGCCGGTGGCATCGGCACGATCTCCGGGTCGATCATCGGTGGTCTCGTGATGGCGCTGCTGTCCAACGGCCTCCAGCTGATGGGCATCGAGTCGAACAAGGTGCAGATCATCCGTGGCCTCGTCCTGCTCGTCGCCGTCGCCTTCGACGTCTACTCGAAGTCGCAGGGTCGCCCCTCGCTCATCGGCGGGATGATGCGGCAGTTCCAGCGCAAGGACACGGAGCAGAACACCGTGGCCGCGCAGCAGCCGCAGTCCATCCAGGACCAGCCGGAGAAGGTCAACACCCAGTAAAGACGTGGCGTCCGGCGAGCACCGCTCGCCGGACGCACGAACCCCACCACCACAGCACCACCCCTCAACGAAGAGAAAGCAATCTCATGCGCAAGAAGCTCATCGCCGGAATCGGCCTGGCACTCGTCGCGGGCCTCGCCCTCAGCGGCTGCTCGGCTCGCGGCACCTCCGGCTCGGACTCCAGCACGGAGATCAAGAAGGGCGACCTCATCGGCGTCGCGCTCCCGGCGAAGACCTCCCAGAACTGGGTGCTCGCGGGTGCCGCCTTCGAGAAGTCCATCAGCGACGCCGGCTTCAAGTCCGACATCCAGTACGCCAACGCCGGCAACCCCGTCCCGGACCAGCAGTCGCAGATCTCCGGCATGATCACCAAGGGCGCGAAGGTCGTCATCATCGGCGCCGCCGACGGTTCGCAGCTCGGCTCGCAGGTGAAGGCCGCCAAGGCGAAGGGCGTCACCGTCATCGCCTGGGACCGCAACATCCTGAACACCAAGGACGTCGACTACTACGTGGCGTTCAACAACTACAAGGTCGGCCAGCTGCAGGCCAACGCGCTCCTCGACGGTCTCAAGGCCGAGAAGGGCAGCGGCCCGTACAACATCGAGCTCTTCGCCGGTTCGGCTGACGACGCCAACGCGACCGTGTTCTTCAACGGTGCGATGAGCGTCCTCGAGCCGAAGATCAAGGACGGCACGGTCAAGGTCACGTCCGGCCAGGAGACCTTCCAGAAGGTGCAGACCAAGGGCTGGCTCGCGCAGAACGCCCAGTCGCGCATGACGGACCTCCTGTCGCAGTACTACTCGGGCGACACCAAGCTCGACGGCGTCCTGTCCCCGAACGACACGCTCGCCCGCGCCATCCTCACCGCGACGAAGGCGGCCGGCAAGCCGAACCCCGTCGTCACCGGTCAGGACTCCGAGACCGCGTCGATCCCGCTCATCATGAAGGGCACGCAGTACTCGACGATCTACAAGAACACCACCGAGGAGGCGCAGGCCGCCATCAACCTGGTGTCCGACCTCTCGAAGGGCAACAAGCCCGCCACCAAGATCGACAAGACGAACAACTACAACGGCGTCAAGACGGTCCCGGCGATCGAGCTCACCCCGATCCTCGTGACCAAGGAGAACGCGGTCGAGGCCTACAAGGGCAACGACACCCTCGAGGCACTCGCCAAGCAGGGTTGATCTCCCCGGCACCCACGGACGGCCCCGTCTCGCCTCGGCGAGACGGGGCCGTCCCGCGTCAGTCGACCGCGGCGCGGAGTCGCGTGACCGCCTCGCACAGCGACGGCACGTCCACCCGCGCCGTCCCGAACACCACCGCGGGCGTCGTGTCGAAGTAGCGACGGGTCAGCCGCTCCCCCAGCAGGGACACCCGCGACCACGGGATGCTCGGCTCCGCGGAGGTCACCGCACTCGGGAGCATCCGCACCGCCTCACCGATCTCGACCAGCCGCATCCGGACCGCGTCGTAGACCAGGTCCTCCGGCAGGGCGGCGTCGTCGACGTACCGACGGATGACCCCGCACGCCCGGATGACATCGTCGAGCCGGTCCACGACGTCTCGGCTCACAACGGCACCGCGTCCCGGACCGCGTCGGCGCCCATCCCCGCGGCGTCGACGACGTCCACCCGCACCCCGAGGAGCTGCTCCGCCGCGTCCTGGATGCGCATCAACGCGAAGATCCCGAGCCCCTGGTCGAGGTCCACCATCAGGTCGACGTCGCTGCTCGGTCCGTCCTCACCACGGGCGACGCTCCCGAACAGCCGGGGGTCGTGTCCGCCGTGACGGTGCACGACGGCGATGAGCTCGTCCCGGAGCGCCGCGACCCGTTCGCGGAGCGGCAGCGGCTCCTCCACGGGGTGGAGGTCGATGACGGTCGTGAACCCGGCGGCCAGGAGCAGACGCTGCAGCGCGGCCAGGGAGGGTTCCCGTCGGCCGTTCTCGTACGTGCTGATGACGCTCTGGGTGACGCCGGCGCGACGAGCGAGCTGCACCTGCGTCAACTCCGCGCGGATGCGGGCGTCCCGGATGAGCTCGGCGGCCGACACCGGTGGCGCCGATCGGGGGAGGACTGCGGACATGCTGTCACGATACACAGAATGCGACATTCCGGGCCGCCCCACGCGGCGCGCGCTGGGTCTACGAGCGGCGGGACACGTCCGTGCGCAGGAAGTTCTGCGCCGAACGGGACGGCGTCGGTCCGCGCTGCCCCTGGTAGCGCGACTGGTACTCGGCGGAGCCGTACGGCTTGTCCGCCGGACTCGACAGCTGGAAGAAGCAGAGCTGGCCGATCTTCATGCCCGGCCAGAGCTTGATCGGCAGCGTCGCCACGTTCGACAGCTCGAGGGTCACGTGCCCGGAGAAGCCCGGGTCGATGAAGCCCGCGGTCGAGTGCGTCAGGAGCCCGAGGCGTCCGAGGGAGCTCTTGCCCTCGAGGCGCGCGGCGATGTCGTCGGGGAGCGTCACGACCTCGTACGTCGACCCGAGGACGAACTCCCCCGGGTGCAGCACGAAGGCCTCGTCGGGGTCGGTCTCCACCAGACGGGTCAGGTCGGGCTGGTCCACCGCCGGGTCGATGTGCGGGTACTTGTGGTTGTCGAACAACCGGAAGAACTTGTCGAGCCGGACGTCGATGCTCGAGGGCTGGACGAGGGACGCGTCGTAGGGGTCGAGCCCGATCCGGCCCTCGGCGAGCTGGGCGGTGATGTCGCGGTCGGAGAGCAGCACGCGCAGCAGCCTAGCGGTCCTCCACCCGCGCCGGTATGCTGCGAGGCTGCCCGGCGCCGGGTGGCGTCACACCGCCGGGAGGATCCGACATGACCGCGTACACCGTGCACGAACTGACGGTCCCCGCGTCGATGGACGACGACCCCGCCGCGGTGGAGGCCTTCCGGGAGTGGGTCGCGGCACAGAACGCGGCCGAGGTCGCCGTCACCGGGTTGCCCGAGATCCTCTGGACCGCCGAGGAGCAGCTCCCGTACCTGCTCGACCCCGACGCGCCGAGTCGGCTGTTCGTCGTGCGGGACGCGGGCGGCACGGTCGTCGCCGCCGGGTCGTACGACACGAAGCGGGAGCCCGGCACGCCGAACTGCTGGATCGCGATCGGCGTCGACCCGGCGCACCAGCGACGCGGGGTCGGCACCCTGCTCGCGGACCACGTCGAAGGCATCGCCCGCGCCGAGGGTCGGACGCAGTGGAAGACGTACGCGGTGTCCCGGCAGGTCGGGCCGGCCGCCGGCGACGGATTCCTCGTGCCACCCACCGGGTACGGTGCGGTCCCCGCGGACGAGGCTGGTGCACGGTTCCTCACCGGACGCGGGTGGCGGTTCGGCCAGGTGAACCGGATCAGCCGGCTCGCCCTGCCGGCCGACCACTCGGTGGTGCGGGAGCTGCACGACCGCGCGGCGACGGCCGCCGGCCCGGACTACCGCGTCCACGCCTGGACCGGCCGGACGCCCGAGCGGTGGCTCGACGGCATCGCGCTGCTCGAGACCCGGATGAGCACGGACGCGCCGGAGGGCGACATGGAGGAGCCGGAGGACGTGTGGACGCGGGAACGCCTGGAGGAGCACGAGGCGCACCTGGAGCGGTCGCCGCGCACCATGGTCACGGTCGCCGTCGAGCACGTCCCGAGCACCACCCTGGCCGGTTTCACGCAGCTGGCGGTGCCGGACGACGCCACTCTGCCCGTGATGCAGGGCGACACCCTCGTCCTCCGGGAACACCGCGGCCACCGGCTCGGGTGGCTCCTCAAGGTGGTCGGCATCGAGCGCGTCGAGCGGGACCTCCCCGGTCGGCCGTCGATCATCACGTTCAACGCCGAGGAGAACCGACCGATGCTCGACGTCAACGAGGCGGTCGGGTTCGTCGGCGTCGGCAGCGAGGGGATCTGGGAACGCCGCGTCTGAGACGCGACCCTGTGGCGGGCCGCAGCCGGATCCGGCGACTCGCGCCGTCCCTCTCCCCACCGACACGGCCTGACCGCCGCTGGCGCGTCGTTCAGGAACCGGCGGCGTGGGCCCAGTCCGAGACGCCTACCATTGGACGGTCATGACCGTCACGTCACCCGAAACCCAGCCTGGAGGCGCGGCGCCGGAATCCGCGCCCGTCACCGCGCGCACGTCCACCGTCGCGACGGTCCTCGTCGTCGCGATCCCGCTCGCGGTCGCGTGCTCGGTCCTCGGGATGACGATCACCGGCGCGTTCGGCGCGAGCCAGCAGCTCCTGTCCGCCGGCGACCTCGTGGAGTACGGCCTGCCCGTCGCGCGGGTCGTGCACGACACGATGGCCGCACTGACCATCGGGCTCCTGGTCGTCGGCGCGTTCGCACTGCCGGCCCAGAAGAAGGACCACGGGGCGATGTCGAGCGTGCAGCACCGGGCGTCGCGGTGGGCCGCGGCGACCGGCGCGGTGTGGTTCCTCGCGGCCGTGGTCAGCATCGTCCTCACCGGCGCGAACACCCTCGGCGTCCCGCTGACCAGCCCGGTGTTCGCCCGGAACTTCATGCTCTTCGCGTTCCAGGTCGAGATCGGCCAGGCGCTCGTCGTGTCCGCGGCGGCGATCCTCGTCGCCACGGTCGTCGCCGCGTTCGCCACCCGGGTGACCACGCTCGCCGTCGCCACCGTCGCCGGGCTCTTCGCGCTCCTGCCCCTCGCACTGTCCGGGCACGCCGCCGGATCGCTCGAGCACGCGAACGCGGTGAACTCCCTCGCGGTGCACCTCGTCGCGGTGTGCGTCTGGGCCGGCGGCCTCGTGGCGGTCCTCCTGCTGCGCACCCGGACGAAGGGCGCCACCGGCCGGGTGGTCTCGCGGTACTCGACCCTGGCCGGCTGGGCGTTCGCGGCCGTCGCGTTCTCCGGCATCGTGAACGCGTCGCTCCGGCTGACCGGTCCGCTCGACCTCGTGACGACGACGTACGGGTGGCTCGTCACGGTGAAGGCCGTGATCCTCGTGCTGCTCGGTCTCGCCGGGGTCGTGCAGCGCCGACGGCTCGTGCCCGCCCTCCTCCGGTCCCCGCTCGACCGCCGGTCGTTCACCCGGTTCGCCCTGGCCGAGGTCGTCTTCATGGCGATCGCGATCGGCGTCTCGGTCGCGGTGTCCCGGTCGCAGCCGCCGATCCCGCAGACCCCCGAGACCGGCGAGGACACCCGTTCCGGCCTGATCGGCTTCCCGTACCCGCCGGCCCAGACCGTGCAGACGTACCTGACGCAGTGGCACATCGACTGGGTGTGGCTCGCCCTCGCCGTCGTGGGCGCCGGGTGGTACCTGCTCGCCGTCCGGAAGCTCCGGCAGCGCGGCGACAAGTGGCCGGTCGGGCGCACGATCGCGTGGCTGATCGGCTGCGCGCTGTTCATCTGGACGACCTCCGCTGGGCCGGCGGTCTACGGGATGATCCACTTCTCGTCGCACATGCTCCAGCACATGCTGCTGATGATGTTCGTGCCGCTGCCGCTCGTGCTCGGCGGTCCGGTCCTGCTCGCGCTGCGCACCCTGCCGGTGCGCAACGACGGCTCGCGCGGTGCCCGCGAGTGGCTGATGCTCTTCACGCACTCGCGCTACATGCAGTTCCTGGCCCGGCCGGCCGTCGCGGGCGTGATCTTCGCCGGGTCCCTCGTGGTGTTCTACTTCACCCCGGCGTTCCAGTACGCGATGCAGTCGCACGAGTGGCACGTCGCGATGGTCGTGCACTTCGTGTTCAGCGGCTACCTGTTCTTCTGGGTGTTCGTCGGCGTCGACCCGGGGCCCGCCCGTCCGCAGTACCCGATCCTGATCATCGCCCTGCTCGCGACGCTGGCGTTCCACGCGTTCTTCGGCGTCGCGGTGATGACCTCGCAGTCGGTGTTCGCGCTCGACTGGTTCCACGCGCTCGGGCAGACGAACGACGCCGCGCTCCTCGACGACCAGCACACCGGCGGTGGGATCGCGTGGGGTGCGTCCGAGCTCCCGATGGTGTTCGTCGCGCTGCTCGTCGTGCGGAACTGGGTGAAGTCGGACTCCCGTGACGCCAAGCGCCTGGACCGCAAGGCCGACCGTGACGGGGACGCCGACCTCAGGGCCTACAACGAGCGGCTCGCCGCGATGAACGACCGCGACTGAGCACTGCCGGACACGGAACCGCGCACCGTGCTGGGTCGCACGGTGCGCGGTTCGTCGGGCGTGGCGCCGCCGCGGCGGGCTAGTCCGCCGAGCCCCGGGCGTCCCGGGCCGCTCGGGTGCGTCGCGCCAGGAGCAGCACGACTCCGCCGAGGAGCAGGACCGCGGCGAGACCGATGCCCGTCCCCATCGCGAGCGGCGACCCGGTGAACGCGAGCGCACCGGTCCGCGGCGCGCTCGCCACCGGAGCGGTGGTCGCCGACGGCGTGACGGCGCTGGTCGGGTCGTCGACCGGAGCGGGTGCGGACGGGGTCGCGGTCGGGTCGTCGACCGGTGCCGCGTCGACGACGACCTCGAGCGTGGTGCTCGACGCCGCGAACGACGCGTCCCCGCTGTAGGCGACGGTGACGGTGTTCGTGCCGACCGGCAGGGCGTCGGTCTCGCAGCTCGTCTCCGGCAGCGTGGCCGTGCACAGGACCGTGCCGTCCGCCGCGGTGAACGTCACCGTCCCGGTCGCGCCCGACGGCAGGCCGGAGGCGCTCAGGCGGACCTTCGACCCGACCGTCGTGTGCGCCGCACCGGTGGACGCCACGAGCTGGGTCGGCTGCGCGGTCACGACCAGGTCGAAGGGCTCACCCTCGGCCGGTTCGTAGTTGTCGTCGCCGCTGTACTCCGCGTGCACGCGGTGGGTCCCGCCCGCGAGGTCCGAGGGGACCGCGCACGTGGTGTCCGGCAGGGTCGCGGTGCAGAGGACCGTGCCGTCGTCGGTGACGAAGTCGATGGTGCCGGTCGCGTCGTCCGGCACCGTCGGGGTGTGGAGCTTCGTCGTCTCGCCGTGCGTGACCGTCACGGTCGTGTCCGTCGGCGCGGTCGGGTCCGTCGGGTCGGTCGGGTTCGACGGCGTGGGCGTCAGCGTCGTCGACGCCTTGCGCACGGTCAGGTCGACGGCGACCGCGCTCGAGCCCGCGTACCGGTCGTCGCCGGAGTAGACCGCGGTGATCGCGTGCTTCCCGGCGGTCAGGCCGGTGACGTCGCAACTCGTGTCGGGCAGCGTCGCGGTGCAGAGCACGGTGTCGCCCTCCGAGAACGTCACGGTGCCGGTCGGTGCCGGCGCCGTGCCGTCCTGCGCCCCGAGCCCGTCGACGCCGACCGTCACGGTCTCGCCGTACGCCGCGGACTCGGGGTCGGACGTCAGCGTGATCGCGGTCGGGACCTTCGTCACGACGAGCGAGCCGGTGCCGCTGGCGGCGGTGTGGTCGGCGTCGCCCGCGTAGGTCGCGGTGATGCCGCGGGTGCCGACCGTCGACGTGGGCACGGCGCACGATGCGACGCCCGAACTGACCGGGCCGGAGCACAGCACCTCGCCGGACGCGGTGTCGGTGAACGTCACGGTGCCGGTCGGCGTGGTGCCGCCCTGCTCGGAACCCGAGGCGACGGTCGCGGTCAGGACCGCCTGGTCGCCGACGGTCGCGGTCGTGTCGGTCACGGTGACCGAGCTCGACTGCGGCTGGACGGTGACGGCGCGGGAGATCGTGATCGCCTCGGCGTCCGTGGACGCGACCACCGTCGAGACGGTCGCGGTGCGCGCGGCGCCGGACACCGTGTACGGGATCGTCAGCTGCGGCAGGACGGTGCCGGGGTCGCGGTCCGCCGCGGCCTGGTCGCACGTGACGACCTGACCGGACGCGGAGCAGGTCCAGCCGTCGCCGGTCGCTCCCGCGGCCGAGGGCGTGATGCCGGCGGGGAACGTCGTGGTGGTGCGCACGAGCTGCGTCTCCGACCCGCCGTCGGCGGAGACCGTCGGGGTGACCGTGTACGTGCCGGAACCGGCGTGCGCGACGGTGGTCGTGCCTCCCGGCTGGGCGGTCAGGACCGGCACCGGACCGGCGGCCGTCGTCGTCTTGAGGTAGTTGACCTCGTGGATGTCGTTCTGCCCGCCGGTGCCGGCGACCCAGCCGTAGGTGAGCTTGTACGGGTAGCCCGTCGCCGGGTCGATCCAGGAGGAGTCGATGTTCGCCGCGTTCGAGGAGGTGCCCAGCTTCGGCAGCACACCCGTCACGATCTGCTGGGTGCCGCCGATGGAGGTGAAGACCACCGCGTACTGACCGGCCGGGACCGACACGGACGTGTTCTGCTGCGCGGTGAGCGCCGACGACGTCGGGTTGATCACGATCTCGACCGGGACCTTCGCCTGCGCGCGGTCCGTGACGCCGGTCTTGTTGAGCGACCCGTTGACCGCGGTCCTCGACTGCACGCAGTACCCGGTCGACCCGTCGCCCGGGCCACGGACCGTCACGGCGTTGGCGAAGAGGGTGCCGTTCGTCCCCGCGTCAGCGTTGCAGCCGGTGCCGCCGAACTGCCGGTTCGCGAAGTTGCCGAACCGGTCGAGGCCGATGCCGAGGTAGGCGTGCGAGAGCCCCTGCGCGTTGTTCGCGGTGCTGGCGCTGTAGCCGAGCGAGCCGCCGAGGTACCCGATCTTCGCGGGGACGGCCGGGTTGTACGGGTCGGTCGCCGCGAGGTAGAACACGATGCCGTCGGCCGACGTGCCGTTGTACTGGTAGCTGTTGAACACCGCGTCGATGCCCTTGGTGATCGGGACCGACTGCTTCGCGCCGACGCCACCGGACTGGTTGTTCACGTTCGAGGTCAGGCGGAGCGCACCGGAGTCGACCGCATCCGTCGTCCCCGCACACGTCGGGATCGATCCCGTGTTCGTGCCGGAGGTCGGGGGCGCGGTGAGGCACGCGACGTTGCCGCCGGACGAGGTGGTGGTCGGCAGGATGTAGCCGCTGCCGGCGGTGGCGCCGGTGAAGCCCTCCTGCACGAAGGTGGTCTGTGCCGGGGCGGCGGCCGACGCGCTGGTCGCACCTGCCCCCACGAGCGCGAGACCGGCGAGACCGGCGACCACGAGGCCGGCGAGGATGCTGCGGGCGCGCGCGACGGCACGCTGCTGGGGTTGTGTACGCACTGGAGCCCTGTTCAGTGAGAAGAGCGGTGCCGACGAGGGGCGTGCGCGCCCTGCTCGTCGACTCGGGTATTCACACCGTAGGGCTGGTCAGGGTACTCGCGGGTCTCGGGAGCGGCGTTCGCACCACAACTGGGGACACGCGCGGGGTGCGATGGCCGGTCCGCGACGCGTCAGTCGCCGTGCACGATGCACACCGCGTCGAGGTCGAGCGCGGCCTCGAGCGCCGCCGAGATCCCCGACTCGCCGTCGGCGCTCGCCGGGGTCACCGTGTCCACCCACCACAGCGGCGTGGACAGGGCGGGGGCGTCCGGCAGGATCCGCTCGACCTCGTCGAGGGAGTCCACCCGCCGCACGCCGAGCACCGTGATCACGGGGTGCGTCGCGTCGCGGCAGACCTGCATCATCGGTCCGTCGTCGAGCGCTCGGACACCCCAGGTCTCGTCGTGCAGGAGCAGGGCCTCCGCCACGTCGCGTGTCTCGACGGGTCCGCGGCAGAGCAGGGTGACGTCACGGGGCACCGTGACCGCCGAACACGTGCGAGCCGGTCCCGCCGACGTGCCCGTCGAGCGCGCCGTCGTCGTGCGCGGGGTCGAGCGGTGCGCCGCCGACGAGCTGCAGGAAGCGGTCCTCGTCGATGCGGTCGAGGAACGCCTCGAGCGCGGACCATCCGTCGTCGAAGCGCACCACGAGCCCGCCCCCGCCGAACGTCGACGTGGCGGTGCGCGGCGGCGGCCACGCCCCGTCACGGTCGAGGAACTCGGTGGCCTCCGACCCGACGACGACCGCGAGCGGCGAGGGCTCGCCGTGCGACACCGCGCGGACGAGGTGGTCGGCGTCGCCGCGGCGCTGCATGACCACCCCGAACACCGGTTCGACGTCGTCCGCGACGCGGTGCACGGCGTCGAGCAGCTTGGACGCCAGTGCGGGGTCCGCGCCGTCCTCGGGGATGGTCAGCACGGCGGACATCGTCTCGACGACGACGCCGTCGAGCAGGTGCGCCGTCATCGTCGCGGAGAAGCCCTCGCCCACTGCGTAGGAGGTCGAGATCGCCGGCGCCTCGTGCTTGGCGTACTGCGTGACGACCCAGCGGTCCCACGGCACGGTGAGCGGCTCCGCCGTGCCCCAGCGCGTCGGACAGGTCCCGACGGTCTCGCACAGGGCCTCGATCGCGGAACCGATGTCGACCGCCCGCTCGGAGTGGTGCCGGAGGGTCAGGTCGATGCTGATCTGCCGCACGGAGTCGGTCGAGTCGGGGTGGTCGGGCGACGGCGTCCCGACGAGTTCGGGGCCGAGGTGGACGAAGTCCTCGATGCCGGAGGCCGCGACGCCGGTGCGTCCGTCCCGGAGCGAGCCGTCGGCGTCGACCACGGCCCACGCGGCGCCGTACGCGCCCAGCGCGTGCCGCAGGGCGGGGGTGACCGCTGCCTCCCGGCCGGTCCGGAGCACGACGGTGCGCCCGGATTCGGCCGCACGTCGGAGCAGCGAGGCGAGCGCGTCGGTCAGCCACACCACCGGCGAGGAGGACTCGACCACGATCGCGGGGCCGACCACGTCGTCGATGAGGGGATGCCTGACCATCCGGGTCCTCCTCCGGTTCACGGGTCGCTGGATCCACCTGGACGGTACACACGCGGACGACACCTGTCCGTCAGGCGGGCGGGCTCACAGCGGAGACACGGGTGCAGCCCGGGAGGCACTGCTCACGCCTGCATCGCGGCCCACGGTGCGCGCTCGGCTGGCGTCCAGCGGAGAATCCGCTAGGCTTGCCACGTCCCGCTGAGCGGGGTGCGCGAGTGTAGTTCAATGGTAGAACTCCAGCTTCCCAAGCTGGTAGCGCGGGTTCGATTCCCGTCACTCGCTCCGGTGCACGACGGGCCGCCCGACCGGGCGGCCCGTCGTCGTTCCGGCACCGGGCAGGTCTCCAGGAACGCCGGGCAGGGTACGGGCATGCCTCGCGCCGTGCTCCTCGTCGTCGCCGGTCTCGTGGCCACCCTCACCCTCGCGGGCTGCACGGCCGGCGGACCGTCGGCCGTGGGAGCGTCGTCCGGACCGTCATCCGCGGGCCCGTCCACCACCGCGAGCGCCTCGCCGACGCCCGCGCTCGACCGAGCCGGCGTCGACCGGTCCCTCCGCGCCCTCGAGCAGGAGTACGACGCCACCGTCGGGGTCGTCGCCACCGAGCCGTCGACCGGCCGGAGCATCGCGTACAACGGCGGCCGACGGTTCGGCTACGCCTCGACGCTGAAGGTCTTCGCCGCGGCCGAGTTCCTGCGGACGGTGCACGGTGCGGACCGGGATGCGCGAGCGCACTGGACGGCGGCGGACACGACGGCGGCCGGGTACTCCCCCGTGACGTCGCAGCACCTCGACGACGGCCTGGGGTACGCACAGCTGGCGGAGGCAGCCGTCCGGCAGAGCGACAACACCGCGCTGGACCTCGTGCTCGACCGGATCGGCGGCCCGCGGGCGCTCGACGATGCCCTCGCCCGGCTCGGCGACACGACGACCGAGGTGGTCCACACCGAGCCCGACCTCAACACCGTCGAGCCGGGCAGCACGGACGACACCACGACCCCGGCGGCGTTCACGGCCGACCTGGCGCGGATCCTCGACGGTCGCACGCTCGGCGCCGCCGACACCGCGCTCCTCGTGGACTGGATGAGCGGGAACGCCACCGGAGACACCCTCATCCGCGCCGGGGCGCCCGAGGGATGGACGGTGGCGGACAAGTCCGGCGGTGCGGGCGGGATCCGGAACGACGTCGCCCGGGCGACCCGGCCCGACGGCCGCACCGTGGTGATCTCGGTCCTGACCGCGCGCAACGACCCGGCGGCGCGGTACGACGACGCGCTGGTCGCGAAGGCCGCCGCGACCGTCCTGCAGGCCTTCCGCGCCGCGGGCTGACCCCACCGGGCGGCTCCGCGTCACACGGCGTCATCGACGACACGTGTCGGAAACGCACCGCGGTTACGCTCACCCCATGTCCTCTCCCACGGTCGTCGTCGGTGCCGGTGTCATCGGTCTGTCCACCGCCTGGCACCTCGCCGATCTCGGGCAGCGCGTCGTCGTGGTCGACAGCGGCCCGGCAGCGGGTGGCACGACGACCGCCGGCGCCGGGTTCGTCGGCCTGTGGGCAGCCGGGTACGCCTGGTACTGGAACGAGTCCGAGCGGGACGTCGAGCAGTACGGCATCGACTTCTACCGTCGCCTCGCCGGGTCCGGACACGGTCCGATCGGCCTCCGCGAGAACGGCAACGTCTGGTTGACGGTCACCGACGCGGGCCGCGCCGACCACATCCCGCCGTTCGAGGAGCACCGCCTCCGCCCCGCCGGCGCACGCAGCCTCACCCCGGCCGAGGCCGCTGAGCTCGTCCCCGGCCTCGACCCGTCCGCCGTCACGGCCGGGTTCCTCCACCCGGACGGCATCCAGATCAGCGTGCCGGACGCAGCGGCGGCGCTCGTCGGCGCACTGCGCGCGCGGGGCGTCACGGTCCGCGAGCACACCCCGGTCACCGGCCTGGAGGCGCGGGGCGGCACCGTCACGGGCGTCCGGACCGCGGGCGGCGAGGTCATCGACGCCGCGCGGGTCGTGCTCGCCGCGGGCAGCTGGACGAACACCCTCCTCGCGCCCTTCGGGCGCGAACTGCCGACGGTGCGGGTGGTCGCGAGCCGCCTGGTCACGAGGCCGTTCGGCCTGCCGGGCACCCTGCCGACGCTGATGCTCCCCGAGCTGCACGGGCTGTGGATCCGGGAACACCGCGGCGGCCTGACCTACGGCGCCGGACCGGGCTACGAACCGCTCTTCAGCGGCGGCGCCGACCGGCGGACCGAGCCAGCACGCCGACCGGTCCGTCCCGACCTCCTCGACGCCATGCGCGCGTCCCTGCACCCGATCGTCGCGCGGCTGCTCCCCGACGCGGCGAGCGCCCTCGGCACGGACGAGACCGCCACGCAGGGCGTCGTCTCGATGACCGCGGACCGGAACTTCATCGTCGGCGCCGTCCCCGAGGTCGCGGGGCTCGTGGTGGCCGGCGGCGACAACGAGTCCGGCGTCACGCACGGTCCGGGTCTCGGGCGGATCGCCGCCGAGCTCAGCGTCACGGGCACGACCACGCTGGGCGACGCGAGCCGGTACGACCCGGCGCGGTTCCCGGCGGAGGCGCCGAGCGAGCAGGACGTCGTCGCCCTGATGCCGGCACGCCGCGAGGCCGACGCCCGACGCGCGGGAGCAGTCGCGTGACCGCGAGCACGACCGCCCACGTCGTCGTCGGCGGCGGTGTCGTGGGCGCCGCGACCGCGTACGCCCTGACCGCCCGCGGCGAGCGCGTCGTGCTCGTGGAGCAGCACGAACGCGGGCACCTGCACGGGTCCTCGCACGGTGCGAGCCGGATCTTCCGGCAGGGCTACGCCGACGCCGAGTACGTCGCGCTGACGACCCGCGCGCTCGCGATGTGGGAAGCGCTCGAGACCGCGAGCGCCACCACCCTGATCGACCGCACCGGCGCCGTGGACCACGGCCGTCCCGAGGTCGTCGACGCCATCGCCGCGGCGCTCGCGGACGCCGGCATCCCGCACGAGACCCTCACCCCGGACGCGGCCGCCGCCCGCTGGCCCGGCATCGCGTTCGAGGGGCACGTGCTCACCCACGCCTCCGCCGGGCGGATCCGGTCGGCCGAGGCGATCGAGGTGTTCCTCACCCTGGCCGAGCGCACCGGCCTCGCCGACCTCCGGTTCGACACCCGGGTCACCGGCGTGGTGGACCACGGCGACACGGTGACCGTCACGCTGGCGACCGCCGACGGCGGGTCCGCGACGATCCGCACCCGGTCCCTGGTGGCCGCGGTGGGCTCGTGGGCCCCCACGCTCGTCGGCGACCTGCTCGCGGAACGCGGGGCGCGCCTCCCGGCCATCCGCGTCACCCAGGAGCAGCCCGCCCACTTCCCCAGCCACCTGCCGGACGAGGCCTGGCCGAGCTTCGTGCACTGGGCCGACGGCGACGACGTGTACGGCCTGCTCACCCCGGGCGAGGGCGTCAAGGTCGGGTTCCACGGGACGGGACCGGTCGTTCACCCGGACCACCGCGACCCCGCACCCAAGCCCGCCGAGGCCGAGCGGTTGCAGGCGTACGTCGAACGCTTCGTGCCGGGGGTGGACGCGTCGAAGCCGACGTTCATCAGCTGCCTGTACGACACCACCCCCGACGAGGACTTCGTCATCGACCGTCGGGGCCCCCTCACCGTCGCGACCGGGTTCTCCGGCCACGGCTTCAAGTTCGCACCGCTGCTCGGCGACATGATCGCCGACCTCGCGACCGGCGGGGCACCCCATCCCCGCTTCGCCCTGTCGGAACCCCTCCCCATCGGAACCCCATGAAGAAGCGAACCAGCGCGCTCGCGCTCACCGCGGCCCTCGCCGCCCTCCTCTCCGGCTGCGCCTCCACGGGCACGTCGACCGACGCCGCCGTGGACGGTCTCGTGGTCGGCACCACCGACGTCGTCACGTCCCTCGACCCGGCGGGTGCCTGGGACCGCGGCAGCTACACGGTGCAGACGCAGCTGTACCAGCACCTCCTCACCTACCCGGCCGGGACGACCACCCCGCGCCCGGAGGTGGCGAAGGCCTGCGACTTCACGGACGGGACGCACTACGTGTGCACGATCCGCAGCGGGCTGCGGTTCTCGAACGGCGACGACCTGACCGCGAAGGACGTCGTGTTCTCGTTCGAGCGGCAGGTGTCCCTCGGGTCGTCGAACGGGCCGGGGTCGCTGCTCGCGAACATGGCGTCGGTGTCGGCGTCCGGGAGCACCGTGACGTTCACCCTGAAGCAGGCGAACGACCAGACGTTCCCGTACGTGCTCGCGAGCATGGCGGGCGCGATCGTCGACTCGACGGTGTTCTCGGCGACGAAGGTGCACGCGAACGGCGGTGTGGTCGGCTCCGGGCCGTACGCGCTCGAGCAGGCCGCGGACGACGGCGCGACGATCGCGCTGACCGCCAACGAGCACTTCGACGGCGATGCCCCGGCGACGAAGGACGTCACCATCAAGCAGTACACGAAGTCCGCCGACCTCAAGCTCGCCGTGCAGAAGGGCGACGCGGACGTCGCGTACCGCCAGCTGACCCCGACCGAGGTGACCTCGCTGTCCGAGGACGACGGGCTGCAGCGCGTCCAGGGCAACTCCGGCGAGATCCGGTTCCTCGCGTTCAACCTCGACACGATGCCCGGGAAGGACGCCGCGCAGAAGCAGGCGATCCGGCAGGCCGTCGCGGCGGCGATCGACCGGGCGGCGATCGCGAAGGACGTCTACCAGGGCACCTACGCACCGGCCTGGTCGATCGTGCCGACCGGGTTCGCCGGGGCGACGGACGCGTTCGAGCACGCGTCGGAGGCGTCGGCAGAGTCGCTCCTGCAGGCCGCCGGCGTGACCACCCCGGTCACCCTGCCGATCGAGTACACGACCGACCACTACGGCTCCGGGTCGGACGACGAGTACGCGCTGATCAAGGAGCAGCTCGAGGACACCGGGCTGTTCCGGGTGGACCTGCAGTCGGCGAGCTGGGACACCTACGTCGGCAACGTCGGCAAGGGCGAGTACCCGGTGTTCCAGCTCGGCTTCTTCCAGGACTACCCCGACGCCTCGTCGTACCTGACGCCGGCCTACGGTTCGGCGGACGTGAACCTGCTCGCGAACGGCTTCGACGACAGCACGGTGCAGGGACTCGTCGCGTCGCAGGCCGTCGAGCCGGACACCACGAAGCGCACGGCCGAGATCGAACGGATCCAGCAGGACACCGCCGAGTCGGTCCCGCTCATCCCGCTGCTCGCCGGGCAGGAGAACGTGATCGGCCAGAAGTCGCTCACCGGGCTGTCGAAGTCCGTCGACGCCTCGGGCGAGTTCCGCCTGTGGGAGATCGGCCGATCGTGAGCGAGGCCGCCCTGCGCGCCGCCGTCCGCGACCGGATGGCGGGAGGCCTCGACGACCTCGCGGCGCTCGTGGCGATCCCGTCCGTGCACGACCCGGCGGTGCAGTCGCTCGACGACTGCCGCCGGGTCGCCGCAGCGGTGCGCGACGCGTTCGCGGACCTCGGCCTGGAGGCACGGCTCGCCACCACCGCGGACGGCTCGCAGGCGGTCATCGCGTCCACCCCGGCGCCCGCCGGGGCACCCACGGTGCTGCTCTACGCGCACCACGACGTGCAGCCCGCGGGCGACCGCACCGCGTGGACGAGCGACCCGTGGACCCTCACCGCGCGCGACGGCCGCCTGTACGGCCGGGGAGCGGCGGACTGCAAGGGCGGGATCGTGACGCACCTCGTCGCACTCCGGGCACTGCTCGACGTGGACGGCGCGTTCCCGGTCGGGCTCGTGGTCGTCGTCGAGGGCTCGGAGGAGCAACCGACCGACGGGCTCGAGGCCTGGGTCGCCGAGCACGCGACCGAGTTCGCCGCGGTCGACGCCGCCGTCGTGATGGACGCCGGGAACGCCGCAGCCGGGGTCCCCGCCCTGGTGACGTCGCTGCGCGGGACCGCGGGCGTGGAGGTGCGGGTCCGGGCGCTGCGGGGCACCGTGCACTCCGGGATGTTCGGCGGCGCGGCACCCGACGCCCTCGCGACGCTGGTGTCCGTCCTCGCCTCGGTGCGGGACGACGCCGGCGACACCACGATCGACGGGCTCGACGCCTCCGGCACCTGGGAGGGGCTCCCCTACGACCCCGACCGGTTCGCGTCCGACGCGGGGCTGCTCGACGGCGCCGCGCCGATCGGGTCGGCGGACCCCGCGTCCCAGGTCTGGGCACGACCGGCCGTGACGATCGTGGGGATCGACGCTCCGGCCGTCGCGGGCTCGTCCCCGTCCGTGCAGGCGACCGCGGCGGCGGCGCTCAACCTGCGGGTGCCGCCGGACGTCGACCCGGTCGCCGCGGGCGCGTTGCTCGTGGCGCACCTCGAGCGTCGGGCCCCCGCCGGGGTCGAGGTCACGGCGCGGGTGGTCGGCGGCGGCCCCGGGTTCTCGGCGACCGCGGGCCCGTACTCGGCGGCCTTCCGGGCGGCCCTGGCGTCGTCGTACGGGGTGTCCTCGGTGGGCTCGCTCGGCGGCGGTGGCTCGATCCCGCTCTGCGCAGCACTCGAGCGGGCGATCCCGGGCGTCGAGGTGGTCCTCGCGGGCGTGTCCGAGCCCGCGGCGAACGTGCACGCGCCGGACGAGAGCGTCGACCCGGCCGAGATCGAGCACATGGCGTTGGCCGAGGCCGCGTTCCTGGCGTCGCTCGCCGGACGCTGAACCACCGAGGCGGCGGCCGCGGCCTCCGCTACGGTTTCCTGGTGCGCATCGTGATGGCTCCGGACTCGTTCAAGGGCACCGCGACGGCGGCGCAGGTCGCGGGAGCGCTGCGTGACGGCTGGCTCGGGGAACGACCGGACGACGACGTCGTGCTCGTACCGATGGCCGACGGCGGCGAGGGCACCCTCGACGCCTTCGCGACGGCCTTCCCCGGGGCCGTCCGCGTCCCGGTGACGGTCACCGGACCGGCCGGCACCCCGGTCGACGCGTCCTGGCTCCGGCTGCCCGACGGCCGCGCCGTCGTCGAGCTCGCGGCGACGAGCGGGCTCCCGCTGCTCGGCGGCGACCTGCTGCCGGACACGGCGACGACCCGCGGGTTCGGCGAGGCGATCGTCAGCGCACTCGACGCGGGCACCACCGGGCTCGTGCTCGGCATCGGCGGGAGCGCCTCCACCGACGGCGGTGCCTCGGTCCTCGACGTCATCGGCGACCGGCCGCTCCCGCCCGGTGGGGTGGTCGTGCTCACCGACGTCACCTCCCCGCTGCTCGGACCGACCGGTGCCGCGGCCGTGTTCGGGCCGCAGAAGGGCATCACGGCGGACCGGGTGGCGTGGTTCGACGACCGGCTGGCGGCGTTCGCGGCACGGTACCCGGACGTCGACCCGTCGACCCCGGGCGCCGGCGCCGCAGGTGGGGTCGGGTTCGGTCTGCTCGCCTGGGGCGCGACGCTCGCGGGCGGGGCGTCGGCGGTCGCCGAGGTCCTCGGGCTGCCGGCGCTGCTGCACGGTGCCGACGTGGTGGTCAGCGGCGAGGGTCGGTACGACGGGCAGAGCGCCGCGGGCAAGGTGCCGTCGGTCGTGCGGACACTCACGGCGGTGCACGCGCCCGGGGCCCGGTCGATGCTCGTCGCCGGGGCGATCGACGCCCGACTCGACGACCACGACGCGGCTGCCTCCCTGACGGTCATCGCGACGCAGACGACCGGCGAGCCCGACGACGCCCTGGCCGACCCGCTGCGGTTCGCGCGGATCGCGGGCCAGCGGCTCGCCCGCACCGCCGGCTGAACACCCCCGGGCACCAGGGGAGCCCCAACGGAACCTCCCACCGAGTGGCGCGCTCCACCACACTGGACGGCGGACCGGATCCGGTCCGAACGCAACCCCACGAGGAGACCATTGCGCACCGTCAACGCGTACGCGGCCCCGTCCGCCACGGAACCGCTCGTCAAGACCACCATCACCCGTCGTGACCTCGGCCCGAACGACGTCGAGATCGACATCGCCTACGCCGGCATCTGCCACTCGGACATCCACACCGTCCGGGGCGAGTGGGGCGAGATCCAGTACCCGCAGGTCGTCGGTCACGAGATCGTCGGCCACGTGTCCGCCGTCGGCGCGGACGTCACCAAGCACCAGGTCGGCGACCGCGTCGGCGTCGGCTGCATGGTGAACTCCTGCGGCGAGTGCGAGAACTGCCGGAAGGGCGAGGAGCAGTACTGCCTGAAGGGCAACATCCAGACCTACGCGGGGATCGACCCCGCCGACGGCAGCATCACGCAGGGCGGCTACTCCGAAGCCGTCGTGGTGAACGAGGACTTCGTGCTCCGTGTCCCGGAGTCGCTCGACATCGAGCGGGTCGCGCCGCTGCTCTGCGCGGGCATCACCCTCTACTCGCCGCTGCACCACTGGGGTGCCGGTCCCGGCAAGAAGGTCGCGATCGTCGGCCTCGGCGGGCTCGGCCACATGGGCGTGAAGATCGCCGCCGCGCTCGGCGCCGAGGTGACCGTCCTGTCGCAGACGACGTCCAAGCAGGAGGACTCGCTCCGCTTCGGCGCCGTCGCCCACCACGCGACGAAGGACCCGGAGACGTTCGAGCAGCTCGCGAACTCCTTCGACCTCATCATCAACACGGTGTCGGCGAAGATCCCGATGGGCGCGTACCTCAACCTGCTCAAGGTCGACGGCACCATGGTGAACGTCGGCGCCCCGGCGGAGCCGCTCGAGGTCCCGGCGTTCGCCCTGATCGGTTCGCGCCGCAGCTGGGCGGGTTCGGCCATCGGCGGCATCCGCGAGACCCAGGAGATGCTCGACTTCTGCGCCGAGCACGGCATCCTCCCGGAGACCGAGCTCATCAGCGCGGACCGCATCAACGAGGCGTACGAGCGCGTCCTGGCGTCGGACGTCCGCTACCGCTTCGTCATCGACGCCGCGACCCTGGCGTAGCGGACGGGCACTGGACGCGACCAGCGTCCGATCGGGAGGCGCGGTGTCGATGACGGCACCGCGCCTCCCGGCAGTCCGGCACGCGCACCACGCGCGCGCGACCGGCACGGACACGGCAGGCTGACCCCATGAGCACTCCGGCCCACGAGGGCCCAACGCCCCTCGTGTCCCTGGCCGGGACGGACACCGAGACCGCCGTCACCGACCTCGCCGGCATGTACGACGGCCGGACCTGGCGTGCCGGCCGAACGGACGGCGACTACTGGTACCGCTACGTCGCCGTCGGCGACGAGCGGATGAGCATCCGGCGGTCCCAGATGAGCGGCTCGCTCCGCGGCGACGTCGCCGTCGAGGGCGAGGTCGTCGTGCAGTGGCTCGAATCCGGGACCGCGCGGGTCGACGTCGGTCGCGACGAGGTCCGCATGCAGGCCGGCGTCCCGACGCTGTTCCCGATCGACCAGCGCTTCGACATGGAGTACGCCGACTGGGACCAGCGGCTCGTGCACCTGCGCCGCGACCTCGTCCTCGACGTCGCGTCCGAGCGGTACCTCGTCGAGGGCGCGGTCGGCTTCGACCGGACGGCCACGCCGACGGCGGAGTCGATCGTCCGGTGGCGGACCGCCGTGGCTGCCTCCGTCCGTGCGCTCCGGACCCAGGGCGCGGACTCACTGGCCTGGCACGAGGCCCAGCGCGGGACCGCTCGGGCACTGCTCGACCTGTACCGGTTCCGGGCCGAGGTGGCACCGATCGGGTGGGGCGAGCACCGCAACGCGCGGATCCGCACGGCGGTCGAGCACATCCACGCCCACGCGCACGAACCGCTGACCGTGTCGGACCTCGCCCGGGTCGCCGACCTGAGCGTCCGTGGACTCCAGGAGGCGTTCCACCGCACGCTGGACCGGTCACCGATGCAGTACCTCCGCGAGGTCCGGCTGCGCCGGGCGCACGAGGACCTCCTGCAGGCCTCCCCCGCGCAGGTGTCGGTCGCGGACGTCGCGGCGCGCTGGGGCTTCACGCACATGGGCCGGTTCTCCGGCGAGTACCTCCGCCGGTTCGGCGAGTACCCGAAGGTGACGCTCCGCCGCTAGCCGACCTCGTCGCCCGACGGCAACGCGGAGCACCAGTCCACGGACCCCGCCTCGACGCTCGCCTCGAGGGCCCCGGAGGTCGCGTCGACGATGCTGACGAGCTCGCTCGTCGCCGACTTCGTCGCGACGGCGACGAACTGCCCGTTCGGGGAGGGGCAGACCGCGGTGACGCTCGCGTCGTCGGGGACGGTCACGGCCAGCCGGGAGGCGCGGCTCCCGTCCACCCGCACGATCCGTTGCGCGATGGTCCCGTCCGACCGCACACTCCCCACCACCCGGAGGTAGCTGTCGTCGGTCAGCTGGGCGATGCGCCCGAGGTACGCGGCGTCGGTGCTCGCGGCAGGGGCCTGCAGCGCGGTGCGCTTCCCGTCCGTCAGGTCGAGGCGCACGATGCCCGTCCCGGACTCGACCACGGCGGTCGCGCCGGTGCCGACGAAGCCGTGCAGGTACGTGGCGCTGCCGAGACGGACGGCACCGGTCCGGCCGCTCATGTCGACGAGCACGAGGTCGTCGCCCCCGGTCCGGACGAGGGCGCTCTCGGTCCGGGGCACGTACGCCCACTGCCCGACGGTCATCGGCACGGCCCCGGTCACGGGTCTGCCGCTCGCGTCGATGGCGGTCGGCAGGTGCGTCCCGGTCATGTCGACGACGTAGAGCCCGACGTTGCGCGACTGTCCGGTCGAGGTGTCCGCGTACTCGAACCCGAAGGAGGCCCCGTCGTCCGCGGCGTGCAGTGCGGTGACGCGGCCCTCCGCGGTCGGCAGGGTCAGGTGCTCGACGGGGGCGTCCTGGTCCTGCACCCCGCCGGCGAGGGGGACGATGTCCACCGAGGACCCGGCGTCCGTGCCGCTCACGACGACGAGCGACCGGCCGAGCCGGACGTACTCGCTGATGCCGGTGCCCTCGTACACGGTCGTCGCTCCCCCGGCGTCGAGGGACCGGCGGACGATGCGGTCCTCCGCACCGGCGGACCCGGGCACGAGCGCGAGCACGTCGGTGCTGCCGGTCCGGATCGCGGCACGGAGGTCCGAGGTGGCGCGCTGCCCCGGTGCGCGGACGCCCTCGACCGTCACCGTGTAGTCGCGGTCGTACGCCAGGGGCCCGGCGAACTCGACCGCGATCGTGTTCCCGCTCGAGGTCACCGTGTGCGGGGCGGCCGGGCTGACCCGGACGTCGTCGGCCGACACACGCTGCAGCGCCTGGTTCGCCGTGAGGATCACCCGCTGGGCCGGCCGCGAGACGAGGCCGGTGGCGTCGTACGTGACATCGCGGAGCCGGGGTCCCTGCTGCGAGCCCACGACGGCGGCGGCGGTTCCGACGACGACGAACACCAGGACCGTGGCGACGAGCCGGCGGCGGAAGCGGTTCCGGGGCCGGCGGCGCTGCATCGGCTCAGTACCCGTACGGGTCTCAGTACTCATACGGGTCCTTCGGCTGCGCGATCTTCTTGACCGTCGCGGCCCTGATCACGATCCGGGCCTCGGCCGACTGGTCCGGGTTGGCGGCGAGCGCCCCGGTCACGGTGACCCACTGGTCCTCGTCGGGGACCGTGCCGTCCGTGACCACCCCGAGGCCGACCGGCTGCGCGTCCACGGCGCAGCAGCTGATCACGAACCGGGTGAGCGTGAAGGATCCGTCCGACCCGGGGACGACGAACCCGGACAGCCGCACCCGCTTGCCGACGAGCGACGTCGTGTCCGTGGTCTGCCGGATGAGGGCGGCCCAGTCCTTCACGCCGTACTCGGACGTGTCGACCGATCCGCTGCCGAGCAGGGACACCGCGGCCTCCGACCCGGTGGCGTTCGACAGCGTCGCGGAGTCCACGCTCCGCTGCTGTGCGGTGCGGGCGGAGAGCGTCGTCGGGGGCAGGACGAGCATGGCGGCGGAGACCCCGATCGTGACGAGGGCGGCCACCCCACCCAGGACGATCCGCGTGACGCGGGCCGCGCCTCCCGGCCGGTGCTCGTGCTCCTCGTCGTCGTGGCTGTGGCCGTGCCCGTGTGCCACGACCACGAGGCCGGCGACCGACGCGGGTACCGCGACGGCCGCGAGCACGATCGTGAACACGGAGTACCGCGGGTTGATGTACAGGTCGAGGTGCCCGGCGAGGGCGAGCCACAGCGTGCAGAGCGCCACCGCGAGCACCGACCCGAGGCCGAGGTACGCGGGCAGGCGCGACTCAGACGAGGACATTCATCACCAACCCGACGGTCGCGGCGAACAGGACGCAGACGGCGGCGAGCAGCACGAGGAAGCGTGCGCGGAACGTCGTCCGGAGCAGGGCGATCATCTTCACGTCGATGATCGGCCCGATGATGAGGAACGCGGTGATCGACCCGGGCAGGAACGTCGAGGCGAACGACAGCGCGAAGAAGGCGTCCACGTTCGAGCACAGCGACACCGTCATCGCGAGGAGCATCATCGCCGCGACGGACAGCACCGGGTTCGCGCCGATCGACACGAGCGTGGACCGGGGCACGGCGACCTGGATCGCCGCCGCCAGCCCGGCTCCGACGAACAGCGCGGGCATCATCGTCGCGGTCTCGCCACCGAACTGCGCGGCGCTCTCCCGCCAGCGGTTCCGGGATCGGGGCGCACCGATGACCGCACGGCAGCGGGCCTCGAACGCGGGCAGCAGCAGGTCGGCCGGGCGGCGGTGCGCGGCGACGATCCAGCCGACGAGGTTCGCGATCACGAACCCGCCGACGATCCGGACCGGCAGGATCCAGCCGGACCAGCCGAACGCCTGCGCGGTGCTGATGATCACGAGCGGGTTGAGGATCGGCGCGGCGACCAGGAACGTGACGGCCTCGGCCGGGGTGAACCCGCGCATCATGAGGCCACGGGCGAGCGGCACGTTCCCGCACTCGCAGACCGGGAAGAGCATGCCGATCAGGGAGATCACGGCCCGGCGCGGGATCGGACGCTGCGGCAGGACCTTCTCGAGCGCACCGACGGGCACCCAGACCTCGACGACGATCGACAGCACGATGCCGAGCACCACGAAGGGCAGGGACTCGACGACGACGCTGATCGCGAGCGTGAGGAAGTCCTGCACGACGTTCGGGAGCCCTGCGGTCCCGACGGCCGGGGAGAGCAGCCGGATCCCGAGCAGCGCGACGACGGCGAGCAGCACCAGGCCCGGGCCGGTCAGGGCCCGCGAGCGCGGCGTGGTGCGTTCCTGCGGCGGCGTGGTCGTCGTCACCGGGCAAGGATAGGCGACGAGGGGTGCGGGGCGCGGGTGCGCGCGCCGGGTCAGCCGCGCGCGAGCCCGTCGAGGTGCCGGTCGAGCACGTCGATCGCCCAGTCGCCGGACTCGCCCGGCGCGAGGCGCACCACGTGCATCGCGAGGCCGTCGATGAGCGCGTGCAGCCGGCAGGCCTCGTACTCCCGGTCGACGACCGGCACGCCGAGCAGCCCGAGGATCTCCTCGCTCCACTCCCGCATCTCGACGACGACCCGGTCCAGGGCCGGCCGGAGCTCGGCGTCCGTCAGCGCCGCGTTGCCGAGCGCCAGGTAGACCTCGAGCTCGATCACCCGCTCCTCGTCGAGGGGCAGCAGCTCGAGGACGAGGCGCCGCACGCGCTCCCGGGGTGGCAGGCCCCCGGGGATGGCCGCGATCCGCTCCTTGGTGCGGTCGAAGACGAGCGTGATGGTGTGCTCCCGCATGCTCGACTGCGTCGGGAACACGTACCGCACGGTGCTCGGCGGCAGCCCGGCCTCGGCGGCGACGTTGCGCACGCTCAGGGCGCCGAGACCGTCCCGGGCGAGCACCCGGCAGGCGCCCTCGGACACGATCCGGCGCCGTTCCCCCACGTCGATGCTCCTGGCCACGGAACCATACTCGCACAGTCGTACGAACTCGTGCTACCGTGGAGGACGTTCGCACAGTCGTGCGACTATGACTCCCGAACGGAAGGACATCGTCATGGCGTGGGTCATCCTCGTCCTGTCGGGCGTGCTCGAGGCCGTGTGGGCCACCGCGCTCGGCGCCTCGAACGGCTTCAAGAAGGTCGTCCCGACGATCGTGTTCGTGGCCGGCATGGCGCTGAGCATGGTCGGCCTCGCCTTCGCGATGAAGGCCATCCCGGTCGGCACGGCCTACGCGGTCTGGGTCGGCATCGGTGCATCCCTGACGGTGATCGTCGCGATCGCCCGCAGGCAGGAGGCCGCCTCCGTCGGCCGGATCGCCCTCGTGCTCGGCCTCGTCGCCTGCGTGGTCGGCCTCAAGGTGGTGAGCTGAGATGGCGTGGATCGTCCTGTTCGTCAGCGCCGCGCTGGAGACCGTGTGGGCGACCGCCCTCGGCGAGAGCGACGGCTTCACGGTGCCCGGTCCGACGATCGTGTTCGCGATCACCATCGTGGTGAGCCTCGTCGCGTTCGGCTACGTCCTCAAGCACATCCCGATCAGCACGGCGTACGCGGTCTGGACGGGGACCGGTGCCGCGCTCACCGTGCTGTGGGGCATGGCGACCGGCGCCGAGCCCGTCACGGTCCTCCGCCTGCTGTTCATCGCCGGGATCGTCGGCTGCGTCGTCGGCCTCAAGCTGATCCCGGCCCGCCCGGCCCCGGCCCGCCCGGCCCCGGCCCGCCCGGCCCCGGCCCCGGCCCGCCCCTCGCCGCCCCATCAGCAAAGCGACAGGTAGCCGCGAACTGTTCGCGCCCAACTGTCGCTTCCGCGGCATCAACGGCTGCGGCACGCGAGATCTGTCGCTTCCGGGATCTACTCGGCGCGACGCCCGGCCCAGCGCACGCACGCGCGGACGGACGGGAGGCGCGGTGCGAGCCCGCACCGCGCCTCCCGTCCGTCAGGGGGTCACGCGACGATCAGACGGACGCGCCCGTCCACTCGTCCTCGGCGGCGACGTGGTCGCTGCCGGCCGTCCCGGCCGCCAGGGCCGCTGCCGCGCGCGCCGCGTGCGACGGCGGGTCGGACGGCACGTCCGCCGGACGACCCTCGTCGTTGATGGTGCGGAGCGCCGGCACGATCTCCCCCGCGAGGATGTCGATCTGCTCGAGCACCGTCTTGAGCGGCAGCCCGGCGTGGTCGACCAGGAACAGCTGGCGCTGGTAGTGCCCGACGCTGTCCTTCATCGCGGCGTACCGGTCGATGACCTGCTGCGGGGAACCCACGGTCAGCGGGGTCTGGCGGGTGAAGTCCTCCATCGACGGCCCGTGGCCGTACACCGGCGCGTTGTCGAAGTACGGGCGGAACTCGTCGACCGCGTCCTGCGAGTTCTTCCGGGCGAAGAACTGTCCGCCGAGGCCGACGATCGCCTGGTCGGCACGCCCGTGGCCGTAGTGCTCGAAGCGCTGCCGGTACAGACCGACCATCTGCGCGGTGTGCTCGATCGGCCAGAAGATGTTGTTGTGGAAGAAGCCGTCGCCGTAGTACGCGGCCTGCTCGGCGATCTCCGGCGTCCGGATGGAGCCGTGCCACACGAAGGGCGGCACGCCGTCGAGCGGACGGGGGGTCGAGGTGAAGCCCTGCAGCGGCGTGCGGAACTTGCCCTGCCAGTTGACGACGTCGTTCTCCCAGAGCTGGCGCACGAGCGCGTAGTTCTCGATCGCCAGGTTGACGCCCTGCCGGATGTCCTGCCCGAACCACGGGTAGACCGGGCCGGTGTTGCCGCGGCCCATCATGAGGTCCATGCGACCGTCGGAGATGACCTGGAGCATCGCGTACTCCTCGGCGATGCGCACCGGGTCGTTCGTGGTGATCAGCGTCGTCGAGGTCGAGAGCGTGATGTGCTTCGTCCGACCGGCGAGGTAGCCGAGCATGGTGGTCGGCGACGAGGCCACGAACGGCGGGTTGTGGTGCTCGCCGGTGGCGAAGACGTCGAGACCGGCCTGGTCGGCGTGCTCGGCGATCGTCAGGATGTCCCGGACCCGCTGGGTGTCGTCGGGCGTGGTCCCGGTGGTGGGGTCGGTCGTGACGTCACTGACCGTGAAGATGCCGAACTGCATGATGCGCCGCCTTCCGCGGATTGCTCCGGTGCGATTTCGATGCGTTTGCATCGACTTGCTCGGTACAACGTAGCGCAGGCGCAGGCATTCCCGCCAGCGGCACCTACACCTCGTCGTCCTCCAGCACCCGCCCGCGCAGCACCCTCGACTCGCGCCAGAGCAGGTACGCGCCCGTCCACACGAACATGATCGCCACCAGCGCCAGGCACGGGAACAGGAACACGAAGTCGAGCGTCGTGCCGATCGGCGGGGCGCCCGGCATCGCCGACCGGAGCGCCGGGAACGACAGCAGCGTGGCGCTCAGCCAGATGACGTTCGCGAACTCGAGCTTGCGCCGCAGGATCGCCGCCCCGATCGTCACGACCGCCATCAGCGTCGTGAACAGGATCGCGAGGATGTAGAACGACACGATCACGACGCTCAGCGTGTCCCGGTGCCCGTCGATCTGCATCGGCACCAGGGTCCGACCGTCCTGCTGCTCGCCGGCACTCCGCTCGGCGTTCATCACCCACGGGCGAGCCGAGTTCGACATGTCGACCTCGAACGGCACGGCCGCCCCCGAGTCGTCGTTCTGCACGCTCAGCTGGAAGTTCGCGAACGGCTGGTCGAACGGGTACGACGTGTCACCGCGGTCCAGGGTCAACGTCAGCGAGGTCGCATCCACCACCGACTGGCCCGGGAACGTCACCACGCTGGTCGTCACGCCGCCGCTCGACACCTCGATCCGCAGCGGCCTCGAGATCTCGCCGGCCTTCTCGCCCTCGAAGCTGCCGTGCGGGATCGGCAGCACGTTCGCCTGCATCACCCGGTTCGACAGGTCGACGTCCTGCACGCTCATCCGGAGGGTCATGTAGTTGCCCGACTGGCTGTTCGACCCGCTGACCGGCACCGCGGTCGTGGTCTTGAGCGCTCCGGACAGCCCGATCACCACGTAGTACACCGCCAGCAGGACCACTGCGACGAGCAGGATGACCGGAGCGGGGTTCCTCCGGGTGCGCTTGGCCCCGGGCGCTTCGGTCGGGGCGTCGGTGGTGTGTGTCATCGGTTGCTCCCGGACGGTGGATCGGTGGTCGGTCGAGGACTGGTCGGACTGGAGGCGCGGCTCGGGTCCGGTGGGCCGGACCCGGTCGACGACGGGGTCGCCCCGGCGGCGGGGCCGGCCGTGGCACGTCGTCCCGCGACGGTCGCGGCGAGCGCGAAGAGCAGCATCGCGAGGAGGGGCACCATCGCGCCGGGGAACTCGGTCGCGTTGAAGGTCGTGATCTGGTCGGCGAGCTGCGAGGCCTCGGTCTCGCCCTTCGCGACGGCGGTGGTGACCGTGATCGCGTTCGCCTGCGACGCCCGGTTCGACGCGAGGGAGATCTGCTGCACCGCGGTGTCCGGGGCGTTCACGGGGTCGGCGTACACGCGCACGTCGACGTCGGCCTGCTGCCCGGGGTCGAGCGGGATCATGCACGAGAACGTGGTCGTCGCGACCGAGCAGTCGAGCGACTGGTCGTCGACCTCGACGGCCACGTTCCGGTACACCATGCCGCTCGACATCCGCGCCTGGAAGGTGATCGCGACCGTCGCCCCCGAGGCGTTCGGGCCGAGCGTGCCCCGCATGTCGGAGGCCGTGCCGGGCAGGATGCGCTGCGTGCCGAACCGGAGGTCCATCGGCATCGGGCCGTCGTCCGTGCCGCTGCCGGCGTCACCGCCACCGCCACCGGTGCCGTCGCCGGTGCCGGTACCGCCGCCGGGCGCGGACGTCGACGGCGGCGTCGAGGCCGGGGGTGCCGACGGTCCGGACCCGGGCGCCGTGGACCCACCGCCGGTCCCGGTGCCACCGCCGGTCCCGGTGCCACCGCCGGTCCCGGGACCGCCACCGGTGCTCGTGCCGGAGCCGGGGCCCTGGGCCGGACCGCCCGCGGAACCGCCGCCGGTGCCGCCGACCGGAGCCGTGCCTCCAGGCTGTGCCGGCCGGGTGACCGTGAACGAGACGCCGCCCTCCGGACCGGTGATCCCGCCGAAGGTGTCGGTGACGCGGAGCGTGACCGTGCCGACCGCGAGGTCCGCCCGCGGGACGCACGACCAGTAGCCGCCGGAGTCCCCGGTGGCGCGGCAGACCTCGCGGTCGCCCTGCAGGACCATGACGCTCGCACGGTTCGGCACGTTGTTGCCCGCGATCGTCGGTCGCCGATCCGTGGTCGACGACCCCGCCGCCGGGCTCGTGACGCCCGGTTTCCCCGGTGCGGCGACCGTGAAGGTCGTCGTGACGTCGTGGGAGCCCGTCGGGTCCACGGGAGACGCGACCGTCGCGGTCAACGGCCACGCCGTGCCCGCCGGGGTCCCGCTCGGCACCACGCCCCGGATCGTCACCGTCCGCGTCTGACCGGCACCGATCGTGCCGATCGACACCGGATCGCCGCCGAGCAGGGTCGCACACGACGGCTGCGTGGTGGCCCCGGACACCGAGCACGACCGGACCGGGAACCCCGCCGGGTCGTCGATGCGGATCGTCGACCGGCCCGACGTGTCCGGTCCGGTCCCGCGCACCGTGAAGGTCTTCGTGACCGGAGCCGTCGGCAGGCCGGAGTCCGGGCCCGCGGCGGAGACGGTCAGCGCGGAGCGGACCGCGGGGAACGTGAGGGTCGACGTGGTGCTGTCCTTCACGCGGGACGCCGACTGGTCCGTCGAACTCGCCAGCGTGGACGTCAGCGTGAGCGTCCGCGCATCCGCGTCCAGCGGCAGCGTCACGGTCGCCGAGGCACGCTGCACGCACGACGCACCGGGCGCGACCGCCCCCGAGGACGCGGTGAGGAGGCCCGAGGTCGTCGCGTCGGCCGGGAGCGCGCACGCCCCGCCGGACGTCGACGCGAGCGCGTCGAGCGAGCCGCCGAGTGCCTGGACACGAGCGGCGAGGTCGGACCGCACCGCCGGGACGAGCTGCATGTCCGCCGCGGCGGTCGTGTTCGCGATGGTCGTCGTGACGGGGACCTCGTAGGTGACGGTCGTCCCGCCGTCGCCGGCCGCCACGTCGGTGGGCACCGCCTGGGCGTCGGCGGTCGACACCGTCCCCGTCTGGCACCCGAGCGCCGGGGTGATGACGTAACCGCCGTCGTTGCCCGCCCCCTGGCCGGACTGGTGCAGCGTGATGCTCGTGACCGGCTGCTCGAACCAGACGTCGGCCGACTTCTCCGGGATCGGGTCGGCGTTCGCGGCGTACGCGGACGAGCCGACGACGTGCAGTGTGCCACCGGCCGTCGACGTCGTCGTCGCACCGGCCTCGGTGCTGCGCGCGGCGCCGTTCGGGACGACCGCGCCGCCCGGCCCGGCCGCCGTGACGTCCACGACGGACGGCGCGTCCAGGCCGCCGATCGTGAACTGCAGGCGCTGTGCGTACGGCAGCGTGATCGTCACCGTCGAGTCCGACGCATCGGTGATGTCCTGCGCGCCGATCGCGAGTTCCCCGCGGTAGACGGTGGTGTCGCCGTACCCGGTGGGACGGTACGAGCTGAAGAACGCGCTCGTGGCGGCGCTGTACGTCCCAGTCGTCGGCGGGAACGCCGAGGCCGTCGTGTCCAGGCCCAGGTCGGTGCCGGGCGCGGCCGGCGTGTACAGCGCGGTGGAGGTCTTGCCGTACACCGGGGTGGTGCCGGCGTCGTCGAGCGTCGTGCACTGCAGCCGGTTCACCGGGGCCAGACCGATCACCGTGACGGCGAAGGTGCCCGTCTCGACGCCGCTGATGGTGGACGTCCCCCGCTTCAGTCCGCCCGTCGCGGTGGCGTCCGCGGTGAGGCCGACGACGACCTGGTTGCCGGCACCCCACGTGCTCGTCTGGCAGTCCGCGGTCGCGCCGTCGGCGGACGGCGTGCAACTGAACTGGCCGAGGCCGCTGCCCGGCGCGGACTGCGCACTGGTGATCCGTGTCTCCGGCGGCGCGGTGATGGTCCACGTGCCGGTCCCGGCGGACTGGTTCTGCACGGTCACGGTCGTCGAGGCGCCCGGATCGACGTTGGGGACATCGCCGACCTGCGTCATGGCCGCGGCGGAGGCGGTCGGGACGAGTGCGCCGACGGCCACCAGGAGCAGACCGAGGGCAGCGGCGGCCGCCTGACGTCCCCGACGCCCCGGCGTCGCGGTGTGCTGCACCCGCATCGGTCCCCTGTCCGCGGCGGGTCCCTACGCCGCCGACATCGGCGACGGTAGTCGTTCAGCGCGACGGACGTTCCGGTCCGTCACCGTTCCGTGATCGTCGGGAGGTCGCCGTCCCCGGTGACGGGGATCGCCTCGGTGTCGGTGCGGGCGGCGTGGTGCATGCCGTCGGCGATCCACACGACCGTCACGGTGGCGAGCACGCTCGCGCTCGAGGCCATCCGACCCGCGACCAGGATCGCCGCGTGATCGTGCTGACCGCCCACGACGCCGTAGACGAGGGCGCCGACCGCCACGAGGAAGGTCACGCCCGTCGCCAGGACGAGGACGGCCGTCACGATCCGGCGAGGAGCACGGTGGCCGTCCCGGTCCCCTCGCTCCCCGCGGTCCACCCGGGGCCCGAACGCCCGGACGAGGCCGAGCCAGAACACCGCGATCGCGCAGGCGCCGACGATGTCGCTCACCCGGTGCCATCCGTAGACCACGGTCTGGTTCGCCACGAACACCGCGTACGCGGCGCCGAGCAGCGTGACGACCGGCCGGAACCGACGGGGGGTGACCATCAGGACGGCGAACAGTGCGGCGAGCGCGATCGTGGCGTGACCGGACGGGAACGAGTTCGGCGTCGTCGACTGGGCGATCTCCGGGCGCTCGGCGATACGCTTGACGAGCGTCGAGGTGGCCGCCGCCGCGAGCACCACCACGCCGGCTCCGAGCCCCACCGCGAGTCGTCGACGAGCGAACGCGACGGCAGCGATCACGACCACGAGCAACAGGATCACCGGCACCGAGATGACGTTGAGTGCAGTGTCCGACCCGAACAGGTCGGATTCGCGGACCCCGCCGAGCGCGGCGTCCTCGACCCGCTGCCCCACCGGCGTCAGGACCGCCGCCGCGTAGACGAGAGGCACGATCACGAACCCCAGAGCCGCCAACAGCCCCCACCGCAACCGTCGCGAGACACTCGGTCCACGCGGCTCCGGAGCGGTGCGTTCGGGCGTTCGGGTCACCGGACTGGTCCTCCTCGGGGTGCTGGTCGCCGGTCTCGTCACACGCTTCGTGGCGCGCGTGCGATTCGGACGGTCGGGGTCCGACACGATACCGTTGGACCGCCGGTCGGAGGCTGGGAACGCACCGATCGGCCTCGCGCGGGTGAACGCACCGGCGCACATCGCCGGACCGACGCACAGTGCGCCGGCTGCGTACGAGGAGGAAACCGAAGTGGCCATCAAGGAACCGAGCATCACCGCTTCCCCGAACCGCGGACTCGCCATGACCGCCGGCGCCGTCCTGTTCGTGTGGGGCATCCTCGGGTTCTTCTTCGCGGCCGACGGGGACCCCGGGTTCTTCAGCCGCAAGGGTGGCATGCTCTGGAACGCCTTCGGCGTGAACCCGGCGCTCGCCCTGATCTGGGTCATGCTCGCCGCCGCGCTCCTCATCGTCGGCCTCGGCAACACGATCGGGTCCCGCAACGTCAACATCCTGGTCGGTGCCGTGCTCGTCGTGCTCGCGGTGTACGGCTTCGTCCTCGGGAACACCTCGGCCAACGTCTTCGCGCTCAACACCACGGACAACGTGTTCCACGCGATCGTCGGGGTCATCCTGCTCCTGACGGCGTTCGGTGCCGACAAGGAGAACATCAGCGCGCTCCGCGCCGAGGCCGCTCGCGCCTGACGCCCCGCTGCGCCGTCCCCGACGCCCCGCCCGCCCCCGTGGCCGGCGGGGCGTCGTGCGTCCGGGGTCGGCCGGCGGCCGCGCGGCCTGCCGGCGGCGGGCGGCCGCCCGCCCGTCCGTCCGCCGTCCGTCCGTCCGTCGAGATCGCAGTCCGGCGGTCATCGCGCACGGACGTCCGCGCGGAAGTGCGATCTCGGCGGACGACGGGGCGCGCGCGGGCGCGCGCGGGCACCGGGCGGCGGGGTGTCAGGCCTCGGGGGCCTCGAGCTCGGTCGCGACGATGCGGGGCGCCTCGGACATGAACCGTCGCACGTCGAGGTCCACGATGATGTCCTGCGGCCGGAGCGGCCGGGTCAGGTAGAGCCCCTCGAGCGAGGTGAGCCGCGACAGCGCGACGTACGTCTGCCCGGCGCTGAACACCCGGTTGCCGAGGTCGACCACGGCACGGTCGTACGTGCTGCCCTGCGACTTGTGGATCGTCACCGCCCACGCCAGGCGCAACGGGAACTGCTGGAACTCCCCCACGGTGTCCTTCTTGAGTTCCTTCTTGTCCGGGTCGTAGGAGTACTTGAACTTCTCCCACACCGAGGGTTGGACCTCGAAGGACTCCCCGTCGACGTCGACCCAGACGGTGTCGCGGATGGTCTGCACGATCCCGAGCGTCCCGTTCACCCAGCGCTGGTCGGGGTCGTTCCGCAGGAACATCACGTGCGCGCCGGGCTTCAGCTCGAGGGCTTCGTCCGCCGGGAAGTTCCGGCCGCCGAAGTCACCGTTGACGTCGGCGCGGGCGGTCTTCACCTTGCCGGGCAACCGGTCGAGCGCCGCCTTGTTGATGCGTGCCACGGTGTCGTTGCGCGTGGCGAGGGTGATCGCGTCGTCCGGAGCCGGTCGCGCCCCTGCGGCGTTCAGCTGCCCGGCGACGTCGGCGGTGACCCGGCCGTGCCGCACCGCCGTGAGCATGGCGGCGAAGGCGTCGTCGCGCTGGCGGTGGACGGTGGCGAGCTCGACGATGTGCAGCTCGGCCTCGAGCCAGACCTTCGCGTCGAAGAACCACATGGAGCGGTAGTGGTCGGTGAAGTAGGCGCGCTCGTCCCCGTCGCCGGGCACCGGCGGGAGCTGGTACGGGTCCCCGAACATGACGACCTGCACGCCACCGAACGCTTCGAACTGACGCCCCCTGGCCTTCCGGAGCGAGCGGTCCATCGCGTCGAGGAGGTCCGCGTTGACCATCGAGACCTCGTCGATCACGAGCGTGTCGATCGTGTTGAGGAGCTTGCGGGTGTCGGGGCCCTGGCGGAGCTCGGCGTCGGCGATGAGTCCGATCGGCAGCCGGAAGAGCGAGTGGATGGTCTGCCCACCGACGTTCAGCGCAGCGACGCCGGTGGGCGCGCAGATGACGACCTGCTTCTCGGTGTTCCACGACAGGTGGTTGAGCAGCGTGGACTTGCCCGTCCCGGCACGACCGGTGATGAACACGTGGTCACGTGTGTGCTCGATGTACTCGAAGACCGCGCGCTGCTCCGCGCTCAGTTCGACGCTCACCGGATCACCGCCGAGTCGTCGGTGCCGTCGTCGAAGTCCGGCTCGTCCGACGCCCGGTCATTCGCGACGGAGGCCGCGGCGGGGGCGGGGCGTGGGACGGCAGGGGCGGCGGGCGCGGGCGCATCCTCGCGTCGCAGACGGACCAGCACGATCACCACGACGGTCACGAGCACTGCGACACCGGCGACCACGAGCAAGAGTCCGGCCCGGGCCTGGTCGACGAGCGGCTCCGGGCCCCACGTCCGGCCCATCGCGCCGAACCACGACGCCTGCAGGAGCCCGAGCGGCCCCCGCATCGCGACGCCGAGCGACACGAGCCCGGCGGCGACGACGACGGCTCCGGCGACCCGGACGAGCGCGGCGGGCACGGAGGGCCGTCGTGCTCCGGCGGCGATCGGCGTGAACAGGGTGGGCAGGGCGAGCAACCCGACGAGCAGGAACACGACGTCGATCACCGTGCGCCCGGTGGAGTCGCTCACCGACCAGCGGAGCGCGTCGGTGTCGTAGAAGGCCCACCAGACCGCGGCGAGGAACACGAACGCGGGGAAGGGCTGCACGAGGTAGCGCACGGCGGCGTTGTCGAGCAGGACGCCGGTCCACTCGCGGACACCGGTGCTCCCGTCGTCGCGCGGGTGCACGGCTGCGCGGACGAGCTGCACGGGCGCCGCGGCCCAGAGCAGCGCGGGGACGACGAGCCCGAGCAGCAGGTGCGCTCCGACGTTGGCGGACACCAGGAACCGGTCGTAGGTGTGCAGCGAACCGGACGTCGCCACCACGAGCGACACCAACCCGACGGCCGCGGCCACCGATCGTCCGACGGGCCACCGCACCCCACGGCGGCGGAGTCTGACCACCCCGGCGGCGTACGTCCCGGCGAGGAGGACGGCCGCCATCAGCCAGAACAGGTCGACGTTCCAGGCCGTGAGCCACCCCCACGTGCCGGGGGCGTGCGGCAGGGTGTCGTCGGTCAGCAACTCGGCCGGCGAGGGGTTCGTGGTCTTGCTCAGCGCGATCTGGTCGACCGGGGTGGCCGTACGGCCGAGCGCGGCGGCGAACCCGCTGGCGACGCCCATCACCGCGAGCTCGACGACGATGAGCAGCCAGAACGGACGACGGCGCCCGGGCGCGACGGCGAGCGAACGGATGGCGCGCCGGCGCTGCACTGCGCCGAGCACGCCGATCGCCACGAGCGCCCCGGTCTTGACGAGGACGAGCACGCCGTACGCGGTCGCGAGGTTCGAGAACGCACCGACCCGGATCTGCGCGGAGGCGACGCCGGACACCGCCACGAGGACGAAGCACCCCAGCGCGATGCTCGAGTACCGGGCGACGACCACGGCGAGGCGGTCGCGGTCGATCACCGGCCGCAGCAGCACGAGCATGACGAGCCCCCCGACCCACAGCGCCGCCCCCACCAGGTGCAGGCCGAGGGCGGTGACCGCAGCGTCGTGACTGGCCGTTCCCGCGGCGTGACCCTGCTGCGCGAGCGGGATGAGACCGATCATCGACACGCCGGCAGTGAGCGCGACCATGCCGCGCGAGCGCACCGCGAAGCACAGCACCGTGACGGCCGCCGCGACGAGGACGGTGACGAGCCAGGCGAGCCCGAGGTCCGTGCCGGTGAGGAACACGCCCATCGACTGCCCGAACTGGTCGTCGAGGCTGATCTTCGACCCGGCGACGCTCAGGAACGTGAAGAACGTGGTGACGGCGGAGGCCACGGTCCAGATGCCCGCGGCCCCGGCGGCGACGTCGATCGCACGGTTCCACTCCGGCGCAGTGCGGGAGAGTCCGACGGTCGCGAGCGCCAGGCCGCCGATCGTGGCCGCCGCGGCGAGGTCGACGACCAGCCGCGCGATCGGGAGCCCGAACCGGACGACGGCGCCCGGGTCGGCGATGAGCGCGGCGTTCGCACCACCCCCGATGACGAGGGCGACCAGGAGGGAGACGAACCCGACGAGCAGCAGCACGGCGGGGCCGGCGATGCGCGCGATCCGGTTCACCCGTCAAGCCTAGGCGCTGCCCCGCCCGGCCACGGAATCGGGTGAGCCGACCTGTGGACGGCGATCCGCGCCTCCAGGCCGGAAACGGAACGAGCCGAGAACGAGACGAGCCGGGAACGACGAAAGGGACGGCCGAAGCCGTCCCTCGCGTACGCGGAAGCAGTCTTACTTGACGGCAGCCTTGAGCTTCGAGCCGGCGCTGACCTTGACCGAGTCGCTCGCGGCGATCTCGATGGCCTCGCCCGTCTGCGGGTTGCGGCCGGTGCGGGCGGCGCGGTGGGTCTTCTCGAAGGCGATCCAACCGGGGATCGTGACCTTGGTGCCGTCGGCGACCGAGCCGGAGACGACGGAGAAGAGCGCGTCGACGACGCCGTTGACGGTGGCCTGGCTCTGGCCGGACTCAGCGGCGACGGCAGCGACGAGCTCGGTGCGGTTCAGGGACTTGTCAGCCATGGATGTCCTCCTCGGACTTCTTGCAGTATCGGTCGGACGACTTCTCGTCCGGCGCCCGGAGCGGGTGCCCCGTGCCACGGTGCCGGTGGGCGCGAGACCCTGCGGAACCGGAGTCGAACGTACCAGCCACCTGGGACGAAACCTGCCGACTCGCCCGGATTTCCGGGGTTGTCGGGCTCCTGGAGGGGCTGGAGTGACCGATGTGACGAAGATGTCCCCCGAATCGGAGCGCGAACGACGGACGCCCCGCCACCACTGGGGTGACGAGGCGTCCGCGGGAACCGGTGCTTACCAGGAGCTCTTCGTGATGCCCGGCAGCTCGCCACGGTGGGCCATGTCGCGGAAGCGGACACGGCTGATGCCGAACTCACCGAGGTGGCCACGGGGGCGACCGTCGATGGCGTCGCGGTTGCGGTAGCGCACCGGCGACGCGTCGCGCGGGAGCTTCTGCAGGCCGACGCGGGCGGCCTCACGCGACTCGTCGGTGCCGTTCGGGTCCACGAGGGCCTTCTTCAGCTCGAGACGACGCTCGGCGTAGCGCGCGATGATCTCGGCGCGCTGGTTGTTCTTCGCGATCTTGCTCTTCTTCGCCATGCTTAGCGCTCCTCACGGAAGTCGACGTGCTTGCGGATCACCGGGTCGTACTTCTTGAGCACGAGACGGTCCGGGTTGTTGCGACGGTTCTTCTTGGTCACGTAGGTGAACCCGGTGCCCGCCGTGGAGCGGAGCTTGATGATCGGACGAACGTCCTGACCCTTCTTGGCCATCAGATCTTCTCCCCACGGGCGAGGAGATCCTTCACGACGGACTCGATGCCGCGCGCGTCGATCACCTTGATGCCCTTTGCACTGAGCGTGAGCGTGACGTTACGACGAAGCGAGGGCACGTAGTACGTCTTCTTCTGCACGTTCGGGTCGAAGCGGCGCTTCGTCCGGCGGTGCGAGTGCGAGATGTTGTGTCCGAAGCCGGGGGTGGCTCCGGTCACCTGGCACACTGCTGCCATGGTTTCCTCCTGAGGTACCGTGCGGCTGACTGCCGCACCCAAGTTCACTTGCCTGGCACGCACGCGCTGCCGCTCGGTCGGTGACCGGGCTGTCAGCGAGGGGGTTGTGCGCGCCGCCCAGGCCCGCGGACCCTGTCGAAGGGACCGAGAACACCGCGCGACCGCGGCGTTCGCGACGGTCGGAGGGCTTGGAACAACTGGGCTCGCCGCGCGGACGCGGAGAACCAAGGGTCAAGCGTACGCGACGACCGGGCGTGTCGCAAACGGCGCCGGTCTGGAGGCACGTCCCGCGTCCACCGAGTGCGTCCAGTGAGCAGGAATGGTCGGGTCGCGTTCGGTCACCCGACCATTCCTGCTCAGTGGACGCGGCAGGCGAGCCCGCACGACCCGCGGGCGAGCCCGCACGACCGGCGGGCGAGCCGCGCGAGAGCGACCGCGCGAGCGCGACCGCGCGGTCCTACGGCGCCTCGGTCGGCTTCGGTGCGAGCGCCTGCACCATCAGCTCGCCGAGCTCCCGCGGGGCCGTGAACATCGGCCAGTGCCCGGTGTCGAGCCCCACGATCGAGAGCTCCTCCGTCGCCACGAGCTCCGCCGCCCAGGTCTGGTGGTCGGCCACCATGGTCGCGAGGTCCGTCGCCGGGATCTCGCACGTGATCACCGTCGCCGGGATCGTGTGGCGCGCGGCGTCGCCGTAGTGGAACCGGTCGGACGGCACCGCAGCGGGTTCGGGGATCGCCCGGTGCTCGAACGCCTCCCGCAGCTCCGGGGTCATCCCGCGCACGGTCGCCGGTTCCCAGACGTCCCACGACGGCAGTGGCACGACACCGTCCACCACCGGCAGCTCGTCGTTCACGCAGCCGCCCTCGGGCCCGGGGAAGGTGTCGACGTAGAGCAGGTGCGCCACGAGCGATGGTCGCTGGTCGGCGGCCATGTACGCGATCGGCCCCGCTCCCGAATGACCCGCGAGCACCACCGGCTCGGAAGGGGTGGCCACGTCGTCGAGCTTCTCGACCAGTGCCGCGACCTGCTCGTCGAGCGTGTCGCCGTCGCGGGTGACCGCCTCGACGGAGTGACCGGCCGCGCGGAGCACCGGGGCGACCTCGTCCCAGGCGCTCGCGTCGAGCCAGAAGCCGGGCACCAGGATCACGTGCATGGGGCGGACACTACGCGCCGGTACGGGTCGCGGTGCACTCCGCGCACTCGCCGAAGATGTCCACGACGTGGCTGGCGTTCGTGAAGCCGTTGGCCGCGGCGACCTCCTGCGCCCACCGCTCCACCGGGTCCGCCTCGATCTCGACGGTGCGGCCGCAGTTCCGGCAGATGAGGTGGTGGTGGTGCGCGTCGGTCGTGCACGCGCGGTAGAGCGACTCGCCGTCCTGCTGCAGGGAGTCGGCGTCGCCCTCGGTCGCCAGGTCGGCGAGCGCCCGGTACACGGTCGCCAGCCCGATCGTCGAGCCGTCGTCGCGGAGGTGCTGGTGCAGCGCCTGCGCGCTCACGAACCCTTCGGTGCTCGACAGCGCGCTGCGCACGGCCTCGCGCTGCCAGGTGTTCCGCTTCGGCTTCTGCACGGCGTTCATGCGGTGATCCCTTCCTTGCGGCTCGCGTCCGACGACACGTCCGGAGATGCGGACGGGAGGCCCGGTGCGCCTCCGCCACGCTCGTCGCGACCTGCGATCCGGTCGCGTCCACGGCGGTCCCTGCGCCCGCCGACGATCCGGCAGACCACCCAGATCGCGAACGAGATCGTCGTGACGTAGGGGCTGATCGGCAGCCCTCCGCCGAGGGCGAGCAGGATGCCGCCGACCACCGACACGACCGCGAACACGGTCGACAGGATCGGCACGACGACGGGGTGGGAGCTGAGGCGCAGGGCCGCGGCCGCCGGGGTGACGAGCAGGGAGAGCACGAGCAGCGCGCCGACGATCTGCACCGACACCGCGGTCGCGAGTCCGAGCGCGAGCATGAACACGATCGCCAGGGTCCGGACCGGGACACCGGCCGCCGCCGCCACGTCGGGGTCGACGGACGAGAACATCAGCGGGCGCCAGATCACGAGCAGCGTCGCGACGACGATGGCGGCGATGACGATGAGGAACGTCAGCTGCGGGTTGTCGACCGACACGATCTGTCCGGTGAGCAGCCCGAACTTGTTGGCCGCGCGGCCCTTGTAGAGCGCCAGGCAGAGGATGCCGAGCCCGAGCCCGAACGGCATGAGCACGGCGATGATGGAGTTGCGGTCGCGGGCCTTCGAGCCGAGCAGGCCGATGAGCAGCGCCGCGATGACCGACCCGACGAGCGAGCCGGTCACGACGTTCACCCCGAGCAGCAGCGAGGCCGAGGCACCGGCGAACGAGAGCTCCGAGATGCCGTGCACCGCGAAGGGCATGTTCCGGGCGACCACGAACGGGCCGATCAGGCCGCCGACGATGCCGAGCACTGCGCCGGCCCAGATCGAGTTCTGCACGAGCACGACGAGCTCGCCGTAGTCCTGGAAGGAGAAGATCGTCGACCAGACGTCCATCAGATCCGCCCTTCGTCCGGCGCCGGGGCGTGCGGGTCCGGGTCGCAGTGGTGGTCGTGGGCGTCGTTCGCCCCGACGATGACGATCCGCCCCATGGTGCGCACGACGTCGACCGGCGTGCCGTAGAGGTCGGAGAGCACGTCGGTGCGCAGGACCTCGTCGGGCGAACCGATCCGGAACCGGCCGCCCGCGATGTAGAGCACACGGTCGACGACGTCGAGGATCGGGTTCACGTCGTGGGTGACGAAGAGCACGGCCGCGTCCCGCTGTCGGCGCTGCCGATCGATGAGCTCGGTGACACCGCGCTGGTGGCGGAGGTCGAGGGAGATGAGCGGTTCGTCGCACAGGAGCAGCGCGGGGTCGGCGGCGATGGCCTGTCCGACGCGGGTGCGCTGCTGTTCGCCGCCGGAGAGCTCGGCGACCGGGGCGTCCGCGAACGCCGTCGCTCCGACCTCGTCGAGGATGCGGTCGACCCGGGCACGTTCGGCCCGGCTCGCGGGCAGGACGCCCCAGCGTGACCCGGTCACGCCCTGCGCGATCATGTCCCGCGCACGGAGCGGGGTCCCGGCGTCCATCAGGCGCTGCTGCGGGATGTACCCGATCTTGCGGTGCCCGCGGCGGACCGGCTGGCCGAGGAACGACATCGTGCCGGAGGTCAGCCGCTGCTGCCCGAGCACGGTGCGGAGGAGCGAGGTCTTGCCGGCACCGTTCGGCCCGAGCACGGCGACGAACTCGCCGGGCGCCACGTCGAGGTCGAGGTGCGACCAGAGTCGGCGCACCCCGTACGAGAGCTCCGCGTCGCGCAACGCGAGCACGGGGGAACCGCCACTGCCCGCGGCAGTGACGGTTCGCGAGGGGGTCTGGACCGCGGTCACTTCTGGAGCGCCGCCTGCACCGCGTCGATGTTCGCCTGCTGCCACGAGACGTAATCCTCCCCCTTCGGGAGCGTCTCCGTGACACCGACGACCGGGACGCCGTTGTCCTCGGCGGCCTTCTTGACCTGTTCGGTCTCCGGGCTGGAAGTCTGGTCGTTGTATGCCAGGAGCTTCACGGTCTTGGCCGTGAACAGCTTGAGCGTGTCGTTGAGTGCGGCCGGCGGGACGTCGTCGCCCTCCTCGATCGCCTCGGAGAAGGCCTCGGGTGTGACGTTGTCGAGCCCGATCGCGTCGAAGAGGTAGCCCGGCACCGGCTCGGTGTAGGAGACCTTCTCGCCCGCGTACGTCTTCTTCAGGTCGGCGGTCGCCGACTCGAGCCCGTCGAGCTTCGTCGTCAGCGCGTCCGCGTTCTCGGCGAACTCGGCCTTGTCCGCGGTGTCGAGCTCGCCGAGGCGCTTCGACACGTCTGCCACGAGCTTCACCATCGTCGGGTAGCTGTAGAACACGTGCTCGTTGAACTCGGCGTCACCGGCCTTGTCCAGCCCCGAGAGCTTGACGACGTTGATCGTGTCCGCCTTGGTGCTCGACGCGTCGGCGAGCGTGGTCATGAAGTCGTCGTACCCGCCGCCGTTCTCGATGAGCAGGTCGGCCTTCGAGACCGCGAGCTGCGTCTTCGCGCTGGACTCGAACGAGTGCGGGTCCTGCGACGGGTCGTTCAGGATGCTCGTGACGGACACGTGGTCGCCGCCGATCGCCTCGACGATCGAGCCGTAGACGTTCGTGGAGGCGACGACACGGACGGTGCCGTCGGCCGACGCGTCGCCGGAGGCGGAGGAGGTCGCGCAGCCCGTCAGGGCGAGCGCGGCGGCGCCGGCGACGAGCGGCAGGGCGAGGAGACGGTTGTGCATGTCGTCGAGCGTAGGCCTTGTTGATAACGGTTGTCAAAACCAGTATCAGCTGACCAACGGACGGGAGGCGCGGTGCCAGCTGGCACCGCGCCTCCCGTCCGTCAGATGGGGACGCCTACGGCTTCGTGGCCGCGTCGATCGTGTTCTCCGCGATCGTGTCGTCCTCACGTCCGGGCGTCCGGAGGTTCCACTTCTTGATCACGAAACTGAACAGGAAGTAGTAGACCACCGCGTACCCGAGGCCGATCGGGATGAGCCAGATCGCCCCGTCGGCCTTGCCGAAGTTCAGGACGTAGTCGATCGCACCGGCCGAGAACGAGAACCCGTCGTGGATCCCGAGCGCGTTCACGAGGGCGAGCGAGGTGCCGGTGAGCACCGCGTGGATGATGTAGAGCGGGAACGCCACGAACATGAACGAGTACTCGAGGGGCTCAGTGATGCCGGTCACGAACGAGGTGAGCGCGGCCGAGAGCATGATGCCGCCGACGAGCTTGCGGTTCTGCGGCTTGGCGTTGCGCCAGATCGCCAGGGCACCGGCCGGCAGGGCGAACATCATGATCGGGAAGAACCCGGTCTGGAAGATGCCCGCGGTCGGGTCACCGGCGAGGAAGCGGTTGATGTCACCGTGGACGACGTCACCCGCAGCCGTCGTGAAGCTGCCGAGCTGGAACCACGGGAAGAAGTTGAGCAGCTGGTGCAGACCGATCGGGATGAGCATGCGGTTCGCGAAGCCGAAGATGCCACCACCGATGACGGCGTTGTCCGCCACCGCGGTACCCGCAGCGGTCAGCGCGATGTCGAAGTAGCGGTAGACGAAGGACATCAGGACGGCGATGACCAGGCCGGCAGCCGCCGTCAGGATCGGGACGAGACGACGACCCGAGAAGAACCCGAGGAAGTCGGGCATCTTCGTGCGGTGGAACTTCTCCCAGAGGACAGCGGAGACGAGACCCATCACGATGCCGCCGAGCACGCCGTAGTTGATGGTCGCCTGCGCCCCGGCCGCGTCCTTCACGCCCGCGAGGACCACCGGCGACATGATCGCGAACACCTGGTACATGACCATGTAGCCGACGACCGCGGCGAGCGCGGTGGTGCCGTCGGACTTCTTGGCCCACCCGATGGCGATGCCGACCGCGAAGAGCAGCGGGAGCCAGGTGAAGATCGCCTGACCGGCCGCCGAGATGACCCCGGCGCCCGTCTCGAAGCCGGGGATGGCGCCGAGGAGGTCGGGCTGGCCGATGCGGTTCAGGATGCCCGCGGCCGGCATGACCGCGATCGGGAGCAGCAGGCTGCGGCCGAGTCGCTGGGCGTTCGCGAAGAGACGCGACTGCTTCTTCGGCTTCTTCTTCTCCGGCACGTCCGTGGCAGTGGTGGTGCTCATCGGAGGTCCTCTCGTCATTGGGTGGAGCTGTCGGGGTGAGTTGAGTCGTGCAGCCAGCGCAGGTAACCTCGGCGGTACCACCAGGTCCGGTCCTGTCCGGTCATGACCAGTTCCGTAGTCTGATCCGAGACAAGGCCCGTGTCAACCTGGTGCGCTCACCCGTAACGAGGAGGAAACGATGGCTGACATCAAGGCCGCTGACATCATCGCCGCGCTCGGCGGGGTCGACAACATCGAAGAGGTCGAGGGCTGCATCACGCGCCTCCGCGTCGAGGTGGAGGACGGCGACCTCGTGGACAAGGCCGCACTGCAGGCCGCGGGCGCCCAGGCCGTCGTCGGCAGCGGCACCGGCTGGCAGGTCATCGTCGGCACGGTCGCCGACAACCTCGCGCAGGACATCCAGGACGAGCTGTGACGAGCGTCCGGACCCCGTTCGCGGGCCCGGTCGTCGCACTCGCCGACGTGCCCGACCCGGTGTTCGCCGGGCAGCTCGTCGGCGCCGGGGTCGCGGTGGACCCGACGGGCGTCGAGGGGACGGTCACCGCGGTGGCACCCGTCGACGGCTCGATCGTGAAGCTGCACCCGCACGCGTTCGCGCTGCAGGGCACCGCGGGCACGGACGTCCTCGTGCACGTCGGCATCGACACGGTCAAGCTCTCCGGCGAGGGCTTCGAGCTCCTCGCGAAGGAGGGTGACACGGTCTCCGCCGGTGACCCCGTCGTGCGGTTCACCCCGTCGGTGATCTCGGCCGCCGGCTACTCGCCGATCTGCCCCGTCGTCGTGCTCGGCTCCGCCCCGGACTCGATCGGGCAGGGAACCGTCGGCACCACCGTCCGCGAGGGCGACGCGCTCTTCGAGGCCTGAGCCCCGCCGGGCCTCGGCGCCCCGTGCCCCCGTGCCCCCGTGCCCCCGTGCCCCCGTGCCCCCGTGCCCGAGACTCGGCCTCAGCGACAGTTCTCGGGCCGGGGAACGCGCGACCTGTCGCTTGGCGCGAGACTCGGGGCAGGCGCAGGCCGGCAGGCGCGGGTCGGCAAGTGCCCGGCGCTACGCGATCGCCTGCGAGGCGGTGACCTCCATCTGCACGCGGTACCGGTCCGACCGGTACCACGAGCGGGTGTGCTCCACGGGGCGCTCCCCCGTGTAGGACACCCGGTCGAACTCCAGCACCGGGGCACCCGTCTTCGTGCCGAGCAGCGTCGCGACGTCGTCGGCCGCGGGGTTCGCGGCGACGGTCTGCTGCGCCCGGTCGATGGGCGTGCCGTACTCGGTCGCGATGATCGAGTACACGGACCCGGACAGGTCGTGGTCGAGCAGGCCCGGGAAGGCATCGGCGACGAGCCAGGCGTCGTCGATCGACACCGGTGCGCCATCCGCCATCCGCAGGCGCTTGACGTGGAAGGCCGGCACGTCGGGGTCGAGCCGGAGGGCCGCGGCGGTGTCCGACGGCGGGACCTTCTCCTCGCGCACGAGCACGACCGTCGTCGGGACGTGCCCCATCGCGCGCATCTCCTCGGTGAAGGACGCCAGGTGCAGCGTGGACTGCACGGGACGGTGCGCCACGAACGTGCCCTTGCCGCGCACCCGCTCGAGGTAGCCCTCGTTGACGAGCTGGCCGAGGGCCTCGCGCACGGTGATGCGCGAGACGCCGTACTCGGCGATGAGCTGTCGCTCGGACGGGATCGCGGCGCCGGGGGCCAGACGGGTGGTGGCGAGCTCGAGGAGGATGCGCCGCAGCTGCTGGTGCTTCGGTTCGGCACCCTCGGTGATCCGGCTCGTCATGGGTCCCTCGTGCTCCGTCGCTGGTCTTCGGGGTGGTCATGCGCGGACATGACCAGTTGGCATCACAGTAGCGAGTCCCCCTCCGAACGCCAACGTGCATGACAAGATGACGGCCGTGACAACCGTGGTGATCGTCGACGACGAGACGCTCGTCCGCTACGGCTTCGAGCTCATCCTCGGCGCCGCACCGGACATCGACGTCGTGGCCACGACCGGGGACGTCGACGCCGTGCAGGTCATCCGGACGCACACGCCCGACGTCGTGCTGCTCGACGTGCGGATGCCGCGCGTGAACGGGCTCGAGGTCCTCCGCGAGCTGCAGGCCCTCGCCGATCCCCCGGCGGTCGCGATGCTCACCACCTTCGACACCGACGAGTACGTCGGACAGGCGATGGAGCTCGGCGCGGCCGGGTTCCTGCTCAAGGACACCGATCCGGAGGCACTCGCCGAGTACGTGCGCGTCCTCGCCCGGGGTGGCGTCGTGCTCGCCCCGGGCGTCGACCGTTCCCGCCTGTTCGCCGCCCGTCCGCCCGGCCAGGAGCCGCCGGCCCTCTCCGAGCGCGAGCGTGCGGTCCTCCGCCTGGTCGCCGACGGCGCGAGCAACCCGGACATCGGGCAGCGCCTGGGCGTGAGCACCGGGACCGTCAAGGAGGACGTCCGCGGGCTCCTCGCCGCGTTCGGCGTGCCGACCAGGGTCCAGCTGGCACTGCGGGCGGCCGAGGCGGGACTGCTCGATGGCTGACCGGACGACGGCCCAGCGGGTCCGGCAGGTGCTCCGGGCGACCGACGGGAGGCTCGACCGCCTCGTCGACGCCGGCCTGCGGTGGGTGCGCACCCACCGGGCACCGTGGTGGCTGGTCGACGCCTTCTTCGTCGCGGCGGCGGTCGCGGACGCCGTGCTCGACATCTCCGGGGCGACGGGCCTCGAGACCTGGCTCTCGCTGCTCGCCGCCGCCGCGCTCCTGCTCCGCCGTCGGTTCCCGGTGCTCGCGTTCGCCCTGACCGTACCCGGCCTGTTCGTGGGCTCCGCGGTGGTGGCGGCCAGCATCGCGCTGTTCACCCTCGGGGAGCGCACGGACCGCCGCTGGCTCATGCTCCTCGCGGCGCTCGTGCAGTTCGTCGGGTTCGGCGGGTTCGTCGGGCCGCCGCAGACCCTGGACGAGATCGTCGTGTCGGTCGTCTACGCCCTCATCTTCGCGCTGGGGCCGCTCGCCGTCGGTCTGCTCGTGCAGACCCGGGCCCGCCTGACCGAGCAGCTCGTCGAGGTGCACCGGGCGCGGGAGGACGAACGCCGCCAGGCCGCCGCGGTGGCACTCTCGCGCGAACGAGCACTGCTCGCGCGGGAGATGCACGACGTCGTCTCGCACCAGGTCACCCTGATCGCCGTGCAGGCCGGGGCGATGCAGATGGCCGGACGGGACGATGCCGAGCGCGGCTTCGCCCGGACGATCAGGCAGCTGTGCGTCGTCACGCTGCAGGAGCTCCGCGAGATGGTCCAGGTGCTCCGGGCGTCCGGCGGCACCGACCGTGAGATCGCCCCGCAGCCGGTGCTCGCCGACCTGCCCCGGCTCGTCGCGGAGAGCGGCCTGGAGACGAGCACCACCGTGGACCTGCCCGACACCCTCGCGCAGCCGCTCCAGCGCGCGGTCTACCGGTTCGTCCAGGAGGGCCTCACGAACGTCCGGAAGCACGCCCCGGACGCGACCGTCCGGGTGAGCGGACGGATCCACGCCGGGCAGGTGCTCGTCGACGTCGTGAACGGACCGGCGCGGGCGGACCGTCTCGAGCTCCCGGGGTCCGGGCTCGGCCTGATCGGCCTCGGGGAGCGGGCGTCGCTCCTCGGCGGCAGCATGGAGTCCGGGCCGCAGCCGGACGACGGCTTCGCGCTGCACCTGCGCCTGCCCGTCGAACACGTCCCCACCGCGCCGCCGACCCCCGCGGGGTGACCGTCATCCTCCGAGCCAGTCCGGGGTGGCCGATCGGCCATCGCGGTTCACGCCGCGGAGCGATGACGCGGCGTGCGGGATCGGCTGGGATGGGATCGTGGCACCTCAAGCTCTGCTCGGACGACTCCGTCGCTTCCCGGTCTCCGTCGTCGTGACCGTCGCGGCGGTCGCCCTCGTCGTGACGGCCCGGATGGCCCACGCCGAGCCGGACTTCCCGCACCACCCGCCCGTCGCCGGACTGGCACTCGTCGCGGTGGCGCTGACGACCGTCCTCGCGGAGCGGTCCCTCGGCTCCGTCCGCACGCTCGTGATCGGCGTCGGAGCGCCCGTGCTCGCCCTCGCCGGCACCCTGGCCACGGTGTCCGTCGGCGCCGCGTTCGGCGAGGCCCACGCCGAGTTCGCCGTCGGCCAGCCGCTCTTCGCCCCCTCGATCGTCGCCGCCGCACTGCTCGGCGCGGCGACCGCGGCGATGCCGGTGCAGCGCCGCTGGCGCACCCGCGCCGCCCTGTGGACGGTCGTGCTGACGCTCGTGCTGTTCGCCGGCCACGGCTCGGACCTGGCCCGTGCCCTGGCGACCCTGCTCGGGACCGCCGCCGGCGTGTTCGTCGTGCGCCGCGCCTCCCGTCCGGACACGCGCACCACGCGCGATCCCGTCAGCGCGCGGACCGTCGTCGTGAGCGCGCTCATCGCGCTCGGCGCCGGCACCCTGGTCACCCTGGTCGTGCCGGACCCGGACGGCGTGCTCTCGGTGTTCGTCGACGCGATGAGCGACCGCTCGGTCGTGCTCGTCGGCGTCCTGCTGCTCTGCGCGGCCTGGCTCGTGCACCGCGGACGACGCACCGGGATCGCCCTGGCGACCGGTGTCCTGGTGGTCCTCACGGTCGTGCTCGCCGACGTGTTCGTCATCGAGCCGATGCGCGACGACGCCGTCCAGTGGCAGGGACTCGGGCTCGACGCGCTGGAGTGGCAGGTGACGCTCCTCGGGGCGTGGCTCGTGCCCGCCGCCGTGCTCCTCGCCGTCCTCGCGCTGCACGGGCGACTCGTCCGCGGACGCTTCCGCGCGGCCGGCCCGTGCCGCGACGACCTCGTCGAGATGCTCCGTGACGGTGACGCCGGGACCCTCGGGCACATGGGCACCTGGCGCGGCAACGCGACCTGGACGCACCCGCTCGGGCTCGGCGCCGTCGCCTACCGGGTGCGCGGCGACGTCGCCCTGACGGTCTCCGACCCGGCCTGCGCCGCCGCCGACCGTGCCGAGGTCATCCGGGCGTTCGCGGCGTTCTGCGACCGGAACGGCTGGACCCCGGCGTTCACGAGCGTGCACGAGCCGGTGCGCGAGATCCTCGTCGCGGAGGGCTGGTCGGCGCTCCCCGTCGGCGTGGAGTCGGTGCTCGACGTCACCGCCTTCGACCTGCGCGGCAAGAAGCGCCAGGACCTCCGGACCGCGTCGAACCGGGCGGACCGTGAGGGACTGCGCGACGAGTGGACGACCTTCTCGGCGCTCGACGACGCCCGGCGTGCGGACGTCGAGGCGATCTGCACCCGGTGGGCCGCCGACCGCCGGTTGCCCGAGATGGGGTTCACCCTCGGCGGCTTCCGCGAGCTCGACGACCCCGACGTGCGGCTGCTGCTCGCCGTCACCGCGGCGGGCCACGTGACCGCGGTGACGAGCTGGCTGCCGGTCTACGCGCACGGGACGCTCACCGGGTACACACTCGACGTCATGCGCCGCGGCGAGGACGGGATGCCCGGGGTGATGGAGTTCCTCATCGCCCGCACCGCCGTCCGCGCCCGCGAGGCCGGGCTCACCACCATCAGCCTCTCCGGCACCCCGCTCGCCGCCCACGCGGGTGCCGGGTCGCTCGTCGCGCGCGGGTCGATGCTCCTCGCCCGGGTGCTGGAGCCGGTGTACGGGTTCCGGTCGCTGCAGCGCTTCAAGGAGAAGTTCGGCGCGCGGCACGAACCGCTCTGGATCGTCGTCCCGACCGTCATGCACGTGCCGCGGGTGGCCCGCGCGCTGGCATCGGCGTACGTGCCGGGGCTCCGACCGAAGCACCTGTGGGCGCTCCGGCAGGCGCACCGCAGCGCGGCGGCCGACCGCAGCACCGCGGCCCGCTCGTGAGCCCCACGGAGTGGCTGCTCGCCACCCAGCTGCAGGCGCCGTCGAAGCTCGTCCCGATCGACGTCGCGTTCGCGGTCCTCGCGGTCGCGGTGCTGCTGCCCGTCGTCCGGTCGTGGCGAGTCCGGAGCGCCTGGCGGCGCGTCGGCGTCCGGGCGGCGATCGCCGCGGGGGCTGCCGTCGTCGTGCTCGTCGTCTGCTGGGTGCTGAGCGACGTCCTGAACCTGTTCGGCGTGGCCCTGAGCCCCGTCACGCGGATGTGGACCGCGATCGCCGCGGCCGCCCTCGCCCTCGCGGTCACCGGCATCGTGCAGGGCGGCCTGGGACGACGGGTGCTCGCGGTGGTCCTGGTACCGGCGGCGCTCGTCGTGCCGGCACTCGGAGTGAACGTCGAGTTCGCCAAGTACCCGACCCTCGGCACCGTCGTGCAGAGCGACCCCTACCCGTCGCTCGACGTGCACGCCGCGCCGGCCACGACGCTGCCCACCGCCGGCGAGGTCCGCACCATCGACATCCCCGGCACCCGCTCCGGCTTCCCCGCGCGCCCCGCGGTCGTCTACCTGCCTCCGGCCGCCCTCGTCCGCGACCCCGCGCCGCTGCCCGTCGTGCTCGCGTTCGCCGGCCAGCCCGGCGCCCCGAGCGACATGTTCACCGCCGGGCAGATGGGCACCGTCCTCGACGCCTACGCCGCAGCACACGACGGCCGCGCCCCCATCGTCGTGTCCGTCGACCAGCTCTCCGCGCCGGGGCTGAACACCATGTGCGTCGACTCGCGGCTCGGGAGGTCCGCGACCTACGTCACCGAGGACGTCCCCCGCTGGCTCACCTCCCACCTGCCCGTCACCACCGACCGGCGGGCGTGGGGACTCGTCGGCTTCTCGCAGGGGGCGACGTGCGCGATGCAGTTCGTCACCGGTGCACCCGACCGGTTCGGCCCCGTGCTCGCGATCTCGAGCGAGCTCCAGCCCATCGACCAGAACGGCCGGCACAGCGCGGACCAGGCGTTCGGCGGCTCCGTGGCGGCGTGGAAGGCAGCTGCCCCGATCGCGCAGATGCGGGCGCACGGGCTCGGTGGGCACGCCGTCTGGTTGACGGCGGGGTCCTCCGACCACGCGTTCAGTCACAACGCCCGGGCGCTCGGTGCCGCCGCGCGGAAGGCGGGGGCGCGCACCGACGTCGCGTTCGCGCCCGGCAGCGGGCACGACTGGAACACCGTGCAGTGGTCGCTGCGCACGGAGTTGCCGCGCGAGGCCGACGTGCTGTTCGGGGCGCTGCGGTGAACCACGCCGTGCTCGGTGTCGTCGCACTCGTCGCCGTCGTTGTGCTGACACTCTGTCCGTTGGCCGCGGTGCCGCTCACTGGAGCGCTGCTGGCCCTCACCACGATCTGTGCCACGTTGGGCAATCCGCCGCGGAGCCATCGTGATGGTTGATTGATCGACAATCAGAAATATTCAATTCTGAGTTTTTGACATCGCCGTTCACTTCCTGCCACGCTGAGGCTCGCCTCACCAGGGGGCAGTGAAAGGGGAATGATGCAGAACACGAAGATGAAGGTCCTCCTCGGCCTCGGGCTGTCGATCGGTCTGATCGCAGGGACCGCCACGATCGCATCGGCTGCGCCGGACGACGTCCTGGGCTCGGGTCTCGAGGCCGGCGGCGTTGTGATCGCCGACTCCGGAACCGGGTCGACGGGTGAGACCGCGGGGGTCTCCACGAGGGCGGGCGACGGCGGGGGCGGGAGCTTCTGGCAGTGGGGAGTCGGCAAGGACGACACGTGGTCGAACTACTTCCGTGAGAAGCGGTGCCACGGTGCCACTGCGGTCGGCAAGAAGACGAAGCGTGTGACCGGCGTCGCCGGTGGCAAGTACGCCTACGCAGCGACGTCGAAGGCCAGCAGCGGCAACAAGGCGTACTACCACAACTGCTGATCGACGCGCGGGCACTCCCGGTGGGAGTGCCCGCTCCTGCAGCGACCGAGACGGGGGAGCATGACCATCAGATCGTTGGCGCTCGCGTACGCCGTACCGCCGATCCTCGGCGTCGTCCTGAGCTTCATCGGCATCATGCAGATCAGCGAGGCGGGCATCATCGGCGCCAGCTCGATCGTGACCGCCGCGGCCGGCTCCGCACCCACCTCGAACGCCGAAGTCGCGGCGGCCCTCGAGCGCGTGGCCCGCTCGAACGACGCAACGATCGTCCGGGTCGTCGCCGACCGCACTGCGCCCACCACGCGACGCGCAGCCCTCGTGACGAGCGCGCCCGAGAGCGACGGCGCACGGTGGCTGCGCGACGGCTACCCGGACTTCACGAGGTCCATGACCACGACGGTCCGGCCGATCTCGGCGCTCGACGCGTTCGACCCGACCGGCCCGTACGACGTCCTCGGGAACGAACGCGCGCGGCAAGCGACGGTCGATGCGCTCGTGGCCGGCGGCTACGACGTGACTTCCGAGACGGTGCCGATGCCCGTGCGGCTCGGGATCGCCGACGGCGCTGGCAGCGCATGGACACTCATCGGCGCACTCGGCCTCGGGAGCATCGTGCTCTGCTTGGTCGGAACGATCGGTTCGCCCCGGAGGATCGCAGTCCGACGGCTGCACGGCCACAGCCTCCTGTCGATCGTGATCGTGGAACTGTCCGCAGCCCGGACAGCACTCGTGATCGCAGCCGCCATGGTCCCGACCCTCACCATCGGTCTGTGGTTCTACAACGGGCTCGCGTTCGCGGCGTGGTTGGGGACTGCGGCCGTGGTGTGTTGTTCGCTGCTCCTGCTCCCCGTCGTCGTCGCACACACATCGGGGGTGATCCTCGCCTGCCGCCCGCCGATCGCGGCGGCCCTCCGAGGCGCACGCCCATCAGGAGCGTTGCTCCTCGTCACCCAGCTGGCACGAGTACCGGCGGCGCTCCTGCTCGTGGGTGCTGTGTTCGACCTCACGGGCGCCGTCGCCGTCGCCAAGTCGGGCTCCGCGGAGCGAGACCTCCGAGCGGCAGGAGAGACGGTGCAACTCTGGGTGACACCGGACCCTCGACCCGGCGTCGGCACGCAGGCGTACTGGGACAAGATCGGCAGTTTCACTGCCACCGCGCTCGACGACCGTCGAGCGCTCCTGTCCGCCGGGGTTGAAGTGACGAGCGGTCGCGGCACTGACACCGTCCCCGCGCTGTTCGTGGACCAGGAGTACCTGGAGCGCCAGGACATCCGTGCCGCTGACGGCTCACGCATCAGAGCCGATGACGATCGGATCTCGTTGTGGCTGCCGGCCTCCTCAGACATCCCCCGCGACACGCTCGTGCGCACGTTGTCCGAATGGGAATTCCGGAACGCTCCAGATCAACTCCGGCGCGACATCGGTGGCGGGCGTCTCGCCTCCCAGGAGGCGTACACCTACCCTGGAGATTCGACGTCACGGTCTTGGCTGGTCGATGCGCCGCTGATCGTCGTACCGAAGCCCTCGGCGGTGTTCTCGACGGACCAGCTCGGCTCCTGGTTGTCGACCGGGGACGTGGTGTTCACCTCCGAGGAATCGGCAGAACGATCCATCGCCGGGTCGGACGTCGAACATGAGTTCAGCGCGGTCGTCGCAGTCGGCCAGGTCGCCGCGGAAGCGGTACGACAGGCCAACGCTGCAGCTCGCATCGCTGCTGCCTCGGTCGGGAGCAGCCTGATCATCACACTCGTGCTGGCGACTCTGAGCACACTCGCCCATCGGCGTCGACATGGACGCGCGTTGTTCGCGGGTGCCGTGGTCGGCACACCCTTCATCAGAGCAAACGGCTCGTTGCTCACGGTCGAGGTCGCGCTGCTCGCAGCGGCCGCCGTGGTCACCTACAACACGTGGTGGGACCAACGTCCCGACGGGAGCGGCGCCCGCTCCGTCCTCGATCCGGTCGCACAGTCCTCCGGTGTCGCCTGCGCTGTCTCGGCCATCGTTCTCGTGATCGTGGCCAGTGTGAACGTCGTGGTCATCGCTCGATCCGGGAGGAACGTCATCCGAACGAGAGGAAACGGATCATGATGATCGAAGTACGCAGTGTCAGCAAGCGACGCGGACGACGGGTTCTCTGGCAGGACCTGACGTTCGACGTCGATCGCGGCGAGACCGTTGCCCTCGTCGGACCGAGTGGGGCCGGCAAGTCGACGCTCCTCGACTGCATCGGCCAGATCGACACGTTCGACTCCGGGTCGATCCGGATCAACGGCGTGGTCGCCAGCGGGAGAGGTCGGAGCGCACGTCTCGTCCGCCGAGATCACCTGGGCTACCTCTTCCAGGACTTCGGGTTAATGCCGGATCTGACCGTGCAGGCGAACATCGACGTCGCGCGTGTGGCGGGTCGGAGACGATCCGGGATGGCGATGCGCACGGCGGCCGCTCTGGAACGGGTCGGACTCGTCGGTCGGGCGACGGATCGTGCACACGAACTCAGCGGAGGTGAACAGCAGCGCGTTGCCCTCGCACGCCTGCTCGTCAAGCAGCCAGACGTCGTCCTCGCCGATGAGCCGACGAGTGCGCTCGACGGCGCGAACGCGACGATGGTGCTCGATCTGCTCGACGAGTTCGCGGAGTCTGGCGCGGCCGTGATCATGGCGACGCACTCAGCGGACGTGGAAGCGCGAGGGTCGAGGACGATCTCGCTGGTCGGCAGCGAGGACTCAGGCGTTGGCGACGAGCCAGGCCCGCTGCGTCCGTGAGAGCGCCCGGTCTGCCCACACCTGCCGCTCGACACCGGTCGGCAGCGTGGCGGACGTCGATCCCTGCCACACGAGCGACAACCCCGCCCGCTCGAGCACCGCGGCCGAGGCCGGGTTGTTCGTGAGCACCCGACCGGTGATCGGGACATCGGGTGCGATCTCGTGCGCAGCGCTGACGGCGGCACGGGCGATCTCCGTCGCGTAGCCGTTGCCCCACGCCGACGGCGCCAGTCGGTACCCGACGTTCCACACTCCGGCGCCGGTCATGTCGACACCACCGACCCCGAGGAACGCGTGGTCCGCTGCCGAGCGCACTGCCCAAGACCCGAGGCCGTGACGGGCGCGACCACCGATCTTCCGCTGGACGAGATCGACCGTCGATGCCCGCACCGTGTGCCGACCGGTGGGCAGGTGGGTCCACGTCCGGGCGTCGGAGAACACGCCGTGCACGTCGTCGATGTCGGCGGGGGTCAGCGGGGTGAGCAGGAGTCGATCCGTTCGGATCTCCTGCGGGGGCATCAGGAGCTGGTGGACCATGCGTCGATCATCCCGCCGCCCACCGACATCCGGGTGAACGGCGCGCGAACGGGCGAGAGTCCCGCCGGGCGGGGCGTTCAGTGAGCAGAAATGGTCGGGTCATGTGACGCGACTCGACCATTTCTGCTCATTGAACGCGGACGGGCGAACGCGGACGAACGAGCGCGGACGGACGAACGCGGACGGACGAACGCGGACGGGCCCGCAGCGCGCGGCGCCCGTCAGTCGAGCAGGAGCGCCGGCTCCTCGAGCACGGACGCGACGTCGTGGACGAAGCGGGAGGCCACGTCGCCGTCGACGACCCGGTGGTCGAACGAGGCGCCGATCGTGGTCACCATGCGCGAGCGGACCTCACCGTCGACGACCCACGGCTTCGGCTTGATCGTGCCCATCGCGACGATCGCCACCTCGCCCGGGTTGAGGATCGGGGTGCCGGTGTCCATGCCGAACACGCCGATGTTCGTGATCGACACCGTGCCGTTCGCCATCTGCGCCGGGGTGGTCTTGCCGTCGCGGGCCGTGATCGTCAGCTCCTCGAGCGCCTGGGCGAGTTCGAGCAGCGACATGTCCTGCGCGTCCTTGATGTTCGGCACGATGAGCCCGCGCGGGGTCGCCGCAGCGATGCCGAGGTTCACGAAGTGGTGCACGATGATCTCGCGGTCGGTCCACGTCGAGTTCACCGAGCGGTTCCGGCGGACGGCCCAGATCACGGCCTTCGCGACGAGGAGCAGCGGCGAGACCTTGACACCCGCGAACGTCGGCGAGGACTTCAGGCGCTTGACGAACTCCATCGTGCGGGTCGCGTCGACGTCGACGAACAGCGACACGTGCGGCGCGGTGAACGCCGACGTGGTCATCGCGGTCGCGATCGCCTTGCGGACGCCCTTCACCGGGATCGTCTCGCTGCGGACGTCGCCCCACTCCGGCGTCTCGATGTTGCGGAAGACGCTGGCCTGCTTCGCGTGCCGGATGACGTCGTCGCGGGTGACCTCGCCGGCGAGCCCGGTCGCGACGACCTCGGTGAGCTCGACGCCGAGGTCCTTCGCGAGCTTCCGGATCGGCGGCTTCGCGAGGACGTTCGTCGCGGTGCTCTGCTTGCGACCGGAACCGGAGCCGAGCGCGCTGATCGCCTCGGCGGTGCTCGCCTCACCGGGATCGGTGGCGGCTTCGGCCGCTGCTGCGGCATCCGCACTGGAGGCACGGCTCGCCTCCGCCGCGAGGGCCGCGGCCCGGCGGGCGCCCGGCTTCCGGCGGGACGGGGACGAGGTCGCGGAGCCGTAGCCGACGAGCACGGCGCCCGAGGACTCGTCGGTGCCGACGACGGCCGCGTCGACGGCGACCGGCTGCGCCGGGGTCGGAGCGGCGGCCGCGGGAGCCGGCGCGGCGGCGGACGCCGCTGCGGGCGCGGGCGGGGTCTGCGCGACCGGAGCCGCCGGAGCGGGCGCCGCCGGCGGGGTGGCCTCGACCACGGGCGAGGTCGGGACGCTGTCGACGACCGGAGCCGCGCCTCCCGAGGGGGCCGTCGCGACCGGCGCACCGGACGCGACCGACGCATCGGACTCGACGCGGATGATCGGCTTGCCGACCTCCACGGTGTCGCCCTCGGACACGAGGAGCCCGGTGACCGTGCCGGCGAACGGCGACGGCAGCTCCACCAGGGACTTCGCCGTCTCGATCTCGACGAGCACCTGGTCGACGGCGATCTCGTCCCCGATCGCGACGCGCCACTGCACGATCTCGGCCTCGGTCAGGCCTTCGCCCACGTCGGGCAGGGGGAATTCGGCGACGGCCACGTCGGCTCCTTCGGCGTTCTGGTCGGGCTCGGTCAGGGTGTCAGTAGGCGAGGGCGCGGTCGACGGCCTCGAGGACGCGGTCCGCGTCCGGAAGGTGCAGGTGCTCCAGCTTGGAGACCGGGAACGGGATGTCGAACCCGGACACCCGCAGCGGCGGCGCCTGCATCGTGTAGAAGCACTGCTCCGCCACGGTCGCGGCGATCTCGCTGCCGACGCTCACGAACCCGGAGGCCTCCTGCGCGATGACCAGCCGGCCGGTCTTCCGGACCGACGCGAGCAGCGGCTCCCAGTCGATCGGGGAGATCGAACGGAGGTCGATGACCTCGCAGCTCGTGCCCTCGGACTCGGCGAGCTCGGCGGCCTGCATGAGGGTCGCGACCATCGCACCGTGGCCGACGAGGGTCACCTCGGTGCCGGTGCGGGCCACGCGGGTGGTGTGCATCGGGACGTGACCGTCGACCAGGTCCACCTGGCCCTTCGGCCAGTAGCGGGACTTCGGCTCGAGGAACACGACCGGGTCCTTCGACGCGATGGCTTCCTGGATCATCCAGTACGCGTCGTTCGGGGTGCTCGGGCTCACCACGCGGAGGCCCGGCGTGTGCGCGAAGTACGCCTCCGGGGACTCCTGGTGGTGCTCGACGGCGCCGATGTGGCCGCCGTAGGGGATGCGGATGACGACGGGGAGCGACATGTGCGCCGGCAGCCGGTTCGCCATCTTCGCGAGCTGCGAGGTGATCTGGTCGAAGCCGGGCCAGACGAAGCCGTCGAACTGGATCTCGACGACCGGGCGGTACCCGCGCAGGGCGAGCCCGATCGCGGTGCCGATGATGCCGGCCTCGGCGAGCGGGGTGTCCCGGACGCGCTCCGGCCCGAACCGCTCCTGCAGGCCCTCGGTGATGCGGAACACGCCGCCGAGGGCGCCGATGTCCTCGCCCATCAGCAGGACCTTGTCGTCCGCCTGCATCGCGGCGGCGAGCCCGGCGTTGAGCGCCTTCGCCATCGGGAGGGTCGGGGTGGGGTCGCTCGGGACCTCGCCGGCGCCCGGGTGGGAGCGCAGCGTGTAGTCGAAGAGCTGCTCGGTGGTGCTCATGCGTGGGCGCCCCCTTCGTAGCCGGCCTCGTAGCGTTCGAGCCACGCCTTCTGCTCCGCGATCAGCGGGTGCGGCTCGCGGTACACGTTGTCGAACATGACGTCCACCGACGGCGGCGTCAGGGCGACCGTGCGGCGCCGGACGTCGGCGGCGATGTCCTCGCCCTCGGCGTCGAACTCGGCGAGCTGCGCGTCGGTGACGCCCTTGCTGCGGAGGTACGCCGCGGAGCGGACGATCGGGTCGCGGCGGACCCACTCCTCGAGCTCGTCGTCGCCGCGGTACCGGCTCGGGTCGTCCGAGCTGGTGTGCGCGCCGATGCGGTAGGTGTCGGCCTCGATGAACGCCGGACCCTGGCCGCTGCGGGCGTGGTCGGTGGCGACGACGGAGGCCGTGTACGACGCGAGGATGTCGTTGCCGTCGATGAGGACGCTCGGGATGCCGAAGCCGCGGGGCCGGTCGACGAGCGGCGTCGGCGACTGCACCGACACCGGTACCGAGATCGCCCAGTGGTTGTTCTGCAAGAAGAAGACGACGGGGGCCTTCGTCGAGGCCGAGAACACGAACGCCTCGTTCACGTCGCCCTGGCTGGTCGCACCGTCGCCGAAGTACACGATGGAGCATGCGTCCCGGTCGGGGTCGCCCGTGCCGACGTCGCCGTCGAGCTTCTGGCCGACCGCGTAGCCCGTCGCGTGCAGCGTCTGCGACCCGATCACGAGCGTCGAGATGTGCGTGTTGCCGCGCTGGTCCGGATCCCAGCCACCGTGGGTCTGGCCGCGGTACATCGCGATGATCTCCATCGGCTCGACGCCGCGGTGCATCGTGACCGCGTGCTCGCGGTAGGAGGGGAACACGTGGTCCTGCGCACGGAGGGCGAACACGGAGCCGGTCTGCGCGGCCTCCTGCCCGTGGCTCGGCACCCAGAGGCCGAGCTGGCCGGTGCGCTGGAGGTTGTGACCGGCGTGGTCGAACCGACGGGTCAGCACCATGCGGCGGTGCATCGCCAGCAGGGTCTCGTCCGGGATCGCCCGCGCGGCGGCGGCGAACTCGGCGTTCTCGTCGGTCTCCACGAACCGGCCCTCGGGGTCGAGGAGCCGGATGGTGGTCGTCGCGGGGGCCGCGGCGCGGAATGACATGCGGGCCAGCGTAGCGGCAGCGACTAGCGCGCTGCCTGGAGGTCCCCCACAAGCGAGCGTGCCGTTTCGAGGAGCGTTCCCACAGCCTCGTGCTCGCCGATCGAGACCCGGATGCCCTCGTCCGCGAACGCCCGGACGATGATCCCGGCGTGCTCGAAGCGCTCGGCGGCGTGGGCGGTCAGCGCGCCGGTCGGCAGCCAGACGAAGTTGCCCTGCGCGTCGGGCACGTCCCAGCCCTGTTCGCGCAACGACGACACGATCCGGTCGCGGAGGGCGGCGATCTCGGACACCCGCTGGAGCAGTTCGGTCTCGCGTTCGAGGCTGGCGAGCGCGGCCGCCTGCCCCTGTGCGGTCACGGACAGCGGGATGGCGCACGCGCGGACCGCGTCGAGGACGTAGGCCGGGCCGAGGGCGTAGCCGACCCGGAGGCCAGCGAGGCCGTACGCCTTGGAGAACGTCCGGAGGACGACGAGGTTCGGGTAGCGCTCCAGCAGCGGCGCGCCCCGGACCGCCGTCGGCTCGGTGACGAACTCGGCGTACGCCTCGTCGAGGACGACGAGCACGGTGGACGGCACCCGCGCCATGAACGCCTCGAACTCCGGACCCGTGACGACCGGGCCGGTCGGGTTGTTCGGCGTGCAGACGATGACCATCCGGGTGCGCTCGGTGACCGCCGCGGCCATCGCGTCGAGGTCGTGGCCGCCGTCGGCGCGGTTCGGCACCTGGACGCTCGTCGCGCCGGCGACCGTGACGACGCCGGGGTAGGCCTCGAACGACCGCCAGGCGTACACGATCTCGTCGCCGGGGCCCGAGGTGGCCTTGGCGAGCTCGTGCAGGATCGCGACGCTGCCGGGCGCGACGTGGACCTCGTCGACGGTCAGGCCGAAGCGGTTCGCGAGGACGGCCCGGACGGCGAGGGCGGTGGCGTCGGGGTAGCGGTTGAACGCGGTCTGCGCCTGCACGGCCTCGACCACGCCCGGCAGCGGCGGGAACGGGTTCTCGTTGCTCGACAGCTTGAAGGCGTCGGCAGCCGCCTGGCGTCCCTGCTTGTAGGCGGGGAGGACAGCGATCTCCGGCCGGATGTGCACGCGCTCGTCAGTCACCGCTCCAGGCTACCGGCCCGTCCGCGGGCGACGGAGGGCATCATGGGGGCATGCGATTCCTCGTCCGCCTCGTCGTCAACGCCGTCGCGCTCTGGCTCACCACCCTCATCGTGAGCGGCGTCTCGGTCACCGCCTTCGGCGACGGGGGCACCACGGCCACCGTGCTGACCTTCCTGCTCGTGGCCTTCGTGTTCGGGCTCGTCAACGCCGTCATCGGCACGATCATCCGGGTCGTGGCGTTCCCGGTCTACATCCTGACGCTCGGGCTGATCTCGTTCGTGGTGAACGCGATCCTGCTGCTCATCGTCGCCGGCATCTCGGACGCGTTCGGCTTCGGGCTGCACGTGGAGTCGTTCGGGTGGGGCATCGTCGGCGCCTTCGTGCTCGCCGTCTTCGCCTGGCTGATCGGGCTGTTCGTCCGGCCGGTGCTCAACCGTCCGCGCGCGTGACGCGGGTCGACGACGCGACCGGCACCGCGCCTCCAGTCCGCAGCAGCGTCGCGGACGCGACGTCCCTGCGTCATGATGTCCCCATGACCACGGACACCGGAGCCCCGTTCCGGGTCTCGTTCGTCTGCAGCGGCAACATCTGCCGGTCCCCGATGGCCGGCATCGTCTTCGCCCAGCTGGCGGCCGACGCCGGCATGTCCGACCGGTTCCAGGTGGAGTCGGCCGGCACCGGCGACTGGCACGTCGGCGAACCCGCGGACGAGCGCACGATCGCGGCCCTCGCCGCGCGCGGATACGATGGCAGCAGGCATCGCGCCCGTCAGTTCGACCCGGACCGGTTCCCGGACCTCGACCTGGTGGTCGCACTCGACCGCTCCCACGAACGCATCCTGCGCTCGTGGGCCCCGACCATGGACGACGCCGCGAAGGTGACGCTCCTGTTGCGGTACGACGACGCCTGGCCCCAGCAGACCGACGTGCCCGATCCGTACTACGCGGACCGGCACGAGTTCGACCGAGTGCTCTCGACCGTCGAGCGGGCCTGCCGGGCGCTCTTCCGCCAACTCGAGCCGGCAGTCCGTCAGGGAGCCCCATGACCCCCCTTCCCCCGCAGCCGATCAGCCCGCTCGACGGGCGCTACTACCCGATCGTGCACACGGTGGGCGAGCACCTCTCCGAGGCCGGCCTCAACCGCGCGCGCATCGTGGTCGAGGTCGAGTGGCTCATCTTCCTGACCGACCACGCGATGTTCACCACGTCGCCGCTCAGCGTCGACGACAAGGCCGCGCTGCGCCGTGTGGTCGAGACCTTCGGGCAGGACCAGATCGCCGAGCTGGCCGAGATCGAGGCGACGACCCGGCACGACGTCAAGGCGGTCGAGTACTTCGTCCGCCGGCGGCTGTCGGAACTCGGACTCGACGCGATCGCCGAGCTCACGCACTTCGCCGCGACGAGCGAGGACGTCAACAACCTTTCCTACGCGCTCACCGTGCGCGACACCGTCGACCAGGTGTGGCTGCCGGCCTTCCGCGCCGTGCTCACGGTCCTGCGCGCCATGGCCGAGGACCTCAAGAGCGTCCCGATGCTGTCCCACACGCACGGGCAGCCGGCGACGCCGACCACGCTCGGCAAGGAGCTCGCGGTGGTCGTCTACCGCCTCGAGCGCGTGCTGGCCCAGATCGAGGGCGGCGAGTACCTCGGCAAGTTCTCCGGCGCGACCGGCACCTTCTCGGCGCACCTCGCAGCGGACCCCGAGGCCGACTGGCCGGCGCTCTCGAAGGAGTTCGTCGAGGGGCTCGGGCTCACCTGGAACCCGCTCACGACGCAGATCGAGTCGCACGACTGGCAGGCCGAGCTGTACGACCGGGTGCGCCACGCGAACCGGATCCTGCACAACCTCGCGACCGACGTGTGGACCTACATCTCGATGGGGTACTTCACGCAGATCCCGGTGGCCGGCGCCACCGGGTCCTCGACGATGCCGCACAAGATCAACCCGATCCGGTTCGAGAACGCCGAGGCGAACCTCGAGATCTCGTCGGCGCTGTTCTCCACGCTCTCCGAGACCCTCGTCACGAGCCGACTGCAGCGCGACCTGACCGACTCCACGACGCAGCGGAACATCGGCGTCGCGTTCGGGCACTCGCTGCTCGCGCTCGACAACCTCCGCCGCGGCCTGGGCGAGATCGCCGTGAACGAGGCGCGCCTCGCGGAGGACCTCGACCACAACTGGGAGGTCCTCGCCGAGGCCATCCAGACGGTCATCCGTGCCGAGGTCACCGCGGGCCAGTCGAACATCGAGGACCCGTACGCGATGCTCAAGGAGCTCACGCGCGGCAAGCGGATCGGGCAGGCCGAGCTGGTCGCGTTCGTGAACGGCCTGGACATCTCGTCCGGTGCGAAGGCGCGTCTGACGAACCTCACCCCGGCGACGTACACGGGTCTGGCGGACGAGCTGGTCGACCACCTCGACGTCTGACGCGGGCCCCGCGTCGCTCACTTCGTGAGCAGAGATGGTCGGGTCCCGAGCAGGGACCCGACCATTTCTGCTCACGATGCGGGTCTGCCGGAACGCGGGCCGGACTGGAGGCGCGGGTCGCGCCCCGCGCGTCGGCCCGCCACCTCAGGCGGTGACGTCCAGGGCCTCGGCGACCAGCGCCTCCAGGACGGTGCGGACCGCGGGACGGACCGCGCGGTCCGGACGGACGAGTGCCTCGATCCGGCGGCCCGCCCGGACGTCGGCGAGCTCCGCGAGGTGGAACCGCCCCGGTGCGCGGGTGCCGGAGGTGTACCGCGGGACGAGTGCGACGCCGTGCCCGGCCGCCACGAGGTTCTCGATGACGGGCAGGTGGATCGTGCGGAAGCCGACGCTCGGCGGTGTGTCGGTCGCGGCGGCCATCGCGGTGAGCACCCGGTCGATCGGGTAGCCCTCCGGGACGCCGATCCAGTCCTCGCCGACGACGTCCCGGATGCCGACGCGGTCGCGGGACGCCAGCCGGTGGTCGGGCGGGAGCGCGACGTCGAGCGGTTCCCGCAGCAGCGGCACGGTCTCGAGGGCGGCCCGTCCCGCGGGTGGCGCCCCGTCCGGCCGGTGCCCGATGACGACGTCGTGGTCCGCGGCGAGCGGGCCGAACTCGTCCTCGCTGACGTCCACGTCGGCCAGCACGAGCTCGATCCCGGGGTGCTCGCGCATCCTGGTGAGCAGACCGGGGAGCAGGAGTTCAGCAGCCGAGGGGAACACCGCCAGGTCGACGCGACCGCCCGCACCGCCGAGGTGCTCGCGCCAGGCGGCGTCGACGGTGGCCAGCGCCGTCGCGACGCCGCCCGCCAGTCCCGCGAGCACCCGGCCGTGCTCGGTCAGCCGCACGCCCCGTCCCGCTCGTTCGACGAGCGGGACGCCCGCCTGGCGCTGCAGCGTCTGCAGCTGTTGCGAGACCGCGCTCGGTGTCCGGTGGGTGGCCGTCGCGACCGCGGTGACGCTCCCGCGCTCGCCGAGTTCCCGGAGGACCGCGAGGAGCTGGACGTCGAAGTCGACCATGCAGGGACCCTACAACGTCGGTTCGGAACTCTTCGCTGGTGCTGAACAGTGCCCGTGCGTCACGATCGATCCGTGCGCATCCGTGACCGTCTCCTCGCCGTGGTCGTCGCCGTCGTGTGGGGGCTGAACTTCCCCGCGACGGCCCTGGCGCTCGAGCACTTCCCGCCGTTCCTCCTCGCCGCGATCCGGTTCACCCTGCTCGCGGTGCCGACGGTGGTGTTCGTGCCCCGCCCGAGGATCCCCTTCGGACGGCTGCTCCTCGTCGGGTTCGGACTCGGCGTGCTGCAGTTCGCGTTCCTCTACCTCAGCATGGCGTCCGGGATGCCGTCCGGGCTCGCCTCGCTCGTCCTGCAGGCCTCGGCGCCGTTCACGGTCGTGCTCGCGGGGGTGTTCCTGCGCGAGCGGCTCACCGGTCGCCAGGTGATCGGCGTGACGATCGCGGTCGGCGCCCTCGCCGCGATCGCCGTGCACCGGGCGCAGGCGGCGGCGCTGCTGCCCGTCGTCCTCGCGCTCTGCGGCGCGCTCGGCTGGGCGATCGGCAACGTCGCCACGCGGCGGGCGGGAGCGTCGAACCCGCTGCACCTGACGCTGTGGTGGTCGATCGTGCCGCCGATCCCGATGGCCGTGCTGTCGTTCGTCGTCGAGGGGCCCGACCGCATCGGGCGAGCACTCGGCACCGCGTTCACGCCTGCGGCGCTGCCGGCCGACCTCGGCCTGCTCTACATCGTCCTCGCGGCGACCCTGGTCGGCTACGGGATCTGGTCACGACTGCTGGCGACCTACCCGTCGAGCACGGTCGCGCCGTTCTCGATGCTCGTGCCCGTGGTCGGGGTCCTCGCGTCGTGGGCGGCGTTCGGGGAGGTACCGGACGTCGTCGAGATCGTGGCGGGGGTCGTCGTCGTCGCGGCGGTGCTCTGGTCGTCCCGTCCGTCCCGACCCCGGTCGCTGCCGGTGACCACCGCCGGGCTCCCCGTCCCGGTCCTCAGCCCCGGTGCTGGCGACGTTCCGCGATGATCCCCGCGAGCGCGCCGCGCAGGTCGGGGTGCCGGAACTCGTAGCCGGCCTCGACCAGACGCGTCGGCACCACCCACCGGCTCTTCAGCACGAGCTCGGACTCGGTCCGGATCGCGAAGGAACCGATCTCGAGCATCCACCGCCACGTCGGGAGGCCGAAGCGGCGCCCGACGGACTCACGGATGGTGGCCATCACGGTGCGGTTGTCCGACGGGTACGGGCTCGAGACGTTCACGGCGCCGTCGATGTCCTCGTGGTCGCGGACGAACCGGATCGCACCGAGCACGTCGGCGATGTGGACCCAGCTGAAGCGCTGCCGACCGTGCGTGTGCCGGTCGTGGTGGTAGGTCCCCGCCCGCAGCCGGGAGCGCGTCGGGATCCACGGACCGTCGTACTGCGGACCGCCGAGCCCCGCCTGCGCCAGTCGCAGCAACGGCACGAGCGCGCTGCCGTCGCCGAACACGATCGCCATCCGGAGGGCCACCCGCCGCGTGCTCGGCAGGTCTGCTGCGAACAGGGCGTCCTCCCACGCCCTCGCGACCGAGACCGAGAAGCCCTCGCCGAGCTCGCCCGTCGTCTCGTCCTGCGCTCGGTCGTCGGCGTGCCGGTAGATCGTCGCCGTCGAGGCGTTCACCCAGAGCGGGGGCGGGTGCTCGCTCGTGCGGATCGCCTCGGCCAGCTCGAGTGTCGTGTCCACCCGGGAGCGGATGATCTCTGCCCGGTTGCGGCGACCGTACCGGCAGTTCACGCTCTTCCCCGCCATGTTCACGACCAGGTCGGCGCCGTCGACGAGCTCGCGGATCCGCAGCGTGTTGCCCCACACCGCGTCCCCGGTGCGGCCGATCGTCACGACGTCGTAGCCCTCCTGGCGGAAGGCCTCCTGCAGGTACTGCCCGACGAAGCCGCTCGCTCCCGCGATCACGGCGCGGCCCTTCTGGTCGCTCATCTCATCCCCGTTCTGTGTCCGGCGGGATCTCCTACCGGAACGCCCCCTCGTACCGGTACAGCGTGCCGACGACCGGCGCCGAGAGCACCAGGGACACGCGCTGCAGGTCGGCATCGTCATCGAATCGTTCCGTGAGCGTCACACACGGTGCGATCAGGGCCGGGAGGCGCACCCCGCGTCCCAGCGCACGGAACGCCACGCGCGTGGAGACCAGGCGCAGGGCGCCGGCGGCCCTGGCATGTCGTCGGCGGAGGTCCCTACGATGTTGCGCATGGGACACGACCACGGGCACGGGCACGCGTCCGAGCGCGCCCTGCTCATCGCCTTCTGCATCTCGGCGGGGATCCTGCTCGCCGAGGTCGTCGGCGCGGTCGTCACCGGGTCGCTCGCCCTGCTCGTCGACGCGGGCCACATGGTCGTCGACACCGGTGGGCTCGGCATCGGGCTCGTCGCCACACGACTCGCCCGACGGAGCCCCACTGCGCAGCGCACCTGGGGGTTCCAGCGGGCCGAGGTCCTCGGGGCCACGGCACAGGCGGCGATCCTGCTCGCGGTCGGCGTCTACGTGATCATCTCGGCGATCCAGCGCCTGTTCGTTCCCGCCGAGATCCACTCCGGCCCGCTGCTCGTCTTCGGGATCATCGGCCTCGTCGGCAACCTCGTCGCGTACGCGGTGCTGCTGCGGGCGTCCGGCGAGGGGTTCACGTCCCGCGCCGCCCGGCTCGAGGTCCTCAACGACACCCTCGGCTCGGTCGCCGTCATCGCCGCGGCCGTCGTCCTCATGCTGACCGGGTGGGAGCGGGCCGACTCGGTCGCGGCCATCCTCATCGGGTTGCTCATCCTCCCGCGCGCGATCCGGCTGCTGCGCGAGACGGCGAACGTCCTGCTCGAGTCGACCCCGCCCGGGCTCGACCTCGACGCGGTGCGCGGGCACGTGCTCGAGCTCGACCACGTGATCGCCGTGCACGACCTGCACGCGACGCTGGTGGCCACGGGCGTCCCGAACCTCACCGCCCACGTGGTCGTGGACGACGAGTGCTTCTCGACCGCGCACGCCCCGCGGATCCTCGACGAGCTGCAGCGGTGCGTCGCGGAGCACTTCGACGTCCCGGTGGAGCACTCGACGTTCCAGCTCGAGCCCGCGTCGCACCGTCGACACGAGCACGAGGTGCACGCCTAGGTCCATCGCCCGGGGCGTAGCTCCGGTGCGCACCCGGTACACGCGCATGTGTCGACACCGCACCCGTCGGTCGACTGGCGCAACGTCGGAACATGCCCCTGAAGCAGTGGTCAGCGGGGCTGACCCCGGGTCAGCAGCCGTCGTCGCGCGTCGGGTACGCCGTGATGACGCGGTCCGTGGTGGCCGACACGATGACCCTGACGAAGGGCTCCGCCGCGGGCCGCGAGCCGTCGTCGAACCGCACGGACGCCGAGTAGCAGACCTTGCCGTCGCCGGCGTCCTGCGGGTACCCCGGGCGCGGGTGCTCGACCACGGTCTGCACCGCGGTGAGCATGGCGTCGTCCCAGTCCCGGGAGCCGTGGCCCGCCACGACGTCGTCCCAGTCCCGGGTGTGGCGGACGCGGATGTGCTCGTAGCCCTGTCCGGAGGTGCCGCACTGCAGGACCACGGTGCCGAGCGCAGCGGAGTCGTACTGTGCCACGGTCTGCCGACTGCCCGCGTCGCAGCGGTCCAGGACAGCGGCACCCGGCAGGTCCGGCCCCGTTCGGGTGATCGTCACGGTGCCGTCGGTCGCGGTGCCGTCACCGGCCGTCGCGCTCGGCGTCACGGTGACGCCAGCCCCACCGATCACCGGGTCGTCGGCACCCCGTTGCGCGGTCAGCGCGACACCGCCCGCGACGAGGCCGGCGGCCAGCACGGCCGCGACCCCCGCGATGACGGAACGGTTGCGCGGCTGGGACACGCGCCCAGTATGCCGGACCGGTGTGGTGCCTCCAGGCGGTCAGCGAGTCCGCGGCACTTCGTGAGCAGAAATGGTCAGGTCCACGGAACGGACTCGACCATTTCTGCTCACGAAGCGGGGCGGGGCGCGGCGCGGCGCGGGGCGGGGCGGGGGGCGGGGCGGGGCGGGGCGGGGCGCGCCGGGGCGGGGCGGGGCGGGGCGCGGGCACACCCGCGACGCCCTACGCGCGCGCCGCCAGGCGGCTGCCGGCGACGACCGCGAGGACGATCACGAAGGCGACGTACCCGAGCAGCACCGGCAGGGTCGGCAGGACGAGGAGCGCAGCCCCCACTGCCACCACCGGGACGGTCAGGCCGGCGTAGGCGATGAGGAACGTGGCCGCGAGGACGCCGCCCCGGCTGGCAGGCTCGGCGAGCGCCCCGGCGCTGCCGATCGCCGCCCGGAACAGCAGCCCGACGCCGGCTCCCGCGATGACGCCGCCACCGATGAACCCGGCGACCTGCAGCAGCACGGCCGCCACGGCGAGGATGACGAGCCCGCCGACGAGCAGCACCATGCCGAGCCGGATCTGGGTCCGCTGCGTGAGCCGGGCGAACACGATCTGCGACACGGCACTCGCGGCGAACACCCCGAAGGTCGTCGCCCCCGCGGCCAACCGGTCCGTGACGTGGAAGGTCGTGCCGAGGAAGGTCGGTGCGACCGAGGTGAAGAGGCCCTGCACCGCCAGCGCGGCGAACGCGGCGGTCCCCGCGGCCCAGAACGCGGCGCTCGTGCCCTCGGGTGCGTGCAGCCGCTGCGGCCGGTAGGCGACCGGCGACGACGGCCGGTCGACGGTCTCGGGAGCCGCGAGCACCACGGCGAACGCGACGACGAGGGCCACGACGAACACGACGTACGGCACCATGAGCGGTCGGCCGACGAACTCCGCCAGGGCACCGCCGACGAGCGCGCCGAGGGACAGCCCGCCGAGGTTGACGACGCCGGCGACGACCCCGGCGCCGGCTGCCGACGACGCGGTCCCGGTCGCCCGGACCCGGAGTTCCCCGAGGTGCGCGGTCGCCGTGGCCGTCAGGAGCCCGACGCCGAGTCCGGTGACGAGCCGCGCGACGATGAGCCCGCTGACGTCGTTCCAGAGCAGGAACAGCGCCGCGGCGACGAGCTCGAGTGCGATCGACACGAGGATGAGGGGTCGACGGCCGTGCACGTCGCTGAGGTGTCCGGCGAGGTACAGCGCCGCGACGACACCGACGCCGTACGCGGCGAACACCACGGTCGTCGTGAAGGTCGGGAACCCGTCCCGGGCCTGGTAGATGACGTAGAGCGGGGCGGGGACGGTCGCGAAGGCCATCACCGACAGGAACGCGAACGCGACCGCCCAGAAGCCGAAGCCGTGCCGACGGCGGGAGTGCGCACGGCGCCCACGGGGCGCGTCGACCACGGGGTCGGCGGTGTCGGACGGTGCAGTGAGGGTTGCCATGCTCCGATGATCACCCCGGTAGCGCATCGAGTCCAACGGATGATCTTGATGTCGCCCATCGATCCGGTCGATACTCGGATGATGGAGACCCGCCTGCTCGAGCAGTTCGTCACCGTCGCCGCCGAGGGCAGCGTCACCCGCGCGGCCGAACGCCTCTGGGCGGCGCAGTCCACCGTGTCCGCCGGCATCGCATCGCTCGAGCGGAGCCTCGGCGTCCGCCTGTTCGACCGCACCGGGCGGCAGCTCGTGCTCACCACCGCCGGTGAGGGCCTGCTCCCCCACGCCCGGTCCGTGCTCGAGTCCCTCGACCGGATGCGCGACCTCGCGACCGTCTCCGACGCCGAGCTCCGCGGCCGGGTGCGGCTCGGCATCTTCACGAGCATGGACATCGTCGACCTCACCGGGGTGCTCCGGCGGTTCCGCCAGCGGCACCCGCTCGTCGCCGTCGAGTTGATGACCTCGCCGTCCGGCACGACGGGGCTCGTGCAGGACCTGGTGGCCGGCCGCCTCGACATCGCCTACACGGGCCTCCCTGGCATCCCCACCGGCGTCGTGGTCGAGCCGCTGCGGGAGATGCCCTTCCGGGTGTTCCTCGCGGCCGACCACCCCCTCGCCTCCCGCGGCACGGTGTCGCTCCGGGACCTCGCCGACGAGCCGTTCATCGACACGGCGCACGGCTTCGGCAACCGGATCATCCTGGACACGGCGCTGGAACGACTCGGGATCCGGCGACGCATCGTCGCAGAGATGAACGACATGCCCGCGGTGGTCCGGTTCGCGTCGGCCGGGCTCGGGGTCGGGGTCGTCCCCGACTCGGGCGTCCGGCACGACGGCGTGGTGCTCGAACTCGAGGACGAGGTGGAGCCGCTGCGGATCGGGCTCGCGACGCGGACGAGTCCGGAGCCGACCCGCGCGGTCCGGACGCTGGCGCGCGACATCGTCGCGGCTCGCGTCGTCTGAGGCTCCCCACCGACGGACTGGAGGCGCGGGTCGTCGCCGCCACGCGCCTCCAGGCCATCAGTCCCCCCAGATCTCCCCGACGACGGCGTCGAGCAGGCCGCTGGTCGGGAAGTTGGCCTGCCGGATCACGATGAACGTGTCGTCGCGGATGAACACCGTCGTCGTCTGGTCGACCGGGTACGGCTCGGCCGTGACGGTCACCTGGCACATCCGACCACCGTCGCGGTCCCGGCAGTCCCAGTGACTCTCCGCGAGCCGCTCGTCCGCCCCGGGACCGGTGGTGCCGATGTCCATGGTGAGGCCGCTCACGTCCGCGCGCGGGTCGGCCCACTGGCACGTGATCGTCGCGGCCCCGCCCGTCCAGAGGATGTCCGGCGAGTCCGTCCCCGTCGACTCCTCGGTCTGGTCGATCTCCGTCAGCGGGGTGGTCCCGAAGAAGCGGTCGTAGTCGGCCGCCGGAACGGTCGCACGGCAGCTCGTCGGGATCGTGGCGACCGGGTCCGGGGTCGGCGTGGGCCGCGGGACCGGGGTCGCGGTGATCGGGGCGGAGGTCGGCGTGGTCGCGGACGGTGCCGGCTCGGGCTGCTGGGTCTGCGTCGGCGCCGCGGTCGGCTCGGGCTGCTGCGAGAGCGACAGGGCCACGGCGCCCGTCGCGGTGCCGATCGCCAGGAGGCCCACGACACCGATCGCGATGCCCGGGCGGACACGACGCCGCTTCGGGCGCGGGGTGGCGCGCTCGAGGACGTTCTGCTTCATCGAGACGAGCATGCGGTGCAGGTCGTCTCCCTCGGGAGGCTCAGTGTTCATCGTGCATCACCACCTTCTTGAGTCGGCGTCGGTTGCGGGAGACCCGCTGGGTGACCGCCCCGACGCTCAGGCCGAGGAGTTCGGCGGCCTCGGCGTAGGAGCGGCCCTCGAGGAGGCAGAGCTCGCAGATGCGGCGGTCGGTCTCCGGCAGCGCGGCGATCTCGTCGCGGACCCAGCGGAGGCGCTCGCGGGCCTCGGTGTGGTCCTCGGGGGCGGCCAGGTGCTCGGGGAGTTCGTCGCCGCGGTGCTTGATGCGCTTGCGCCCGGCGTTCATGGCGTGGTTGCGGCACACGACGAGCAACCACGGCAGCATCGTGTCCGCCGGGAGCTCGAGCGTCTCGGCGCGCTGCCAGAGCGTCAGGAACGCGTCCTGCACGATCTCCTCGACGTCCATGCGGTCGTCGGCGAGGGCCCAGGCGTAGCGCGTGAGCGTCGCCGCGTACCGGTCGAACGCCCGTGCCAGGGCTCCCGTGTCGCCCTGCGCCATCGCACGGATGATCGCCTCGTCGGTCTCGCTCGTCGCGCCCACTTCCACCTCCTTCACCCTGAGGTGTCGGACACGAGCACGATCCTGACAGGATCGGCGCAGAAAGCCGATCCCGGGCGTGTCGGCCTAGTCGTCGAGGAGGTGGGCGATCCCGGCCACCGAGCGCCGCGCCGCCGCCGACGTGGACAGGAACCCGACGAGCAGGATCCCCGCCCCGATCCCGACGACGATCCACCACATGGCGTGCGTGGCGACGGCGAACCCGGCGCCGACGCTCGCGACCGCGCTCGCGCCGGTCACCGTCCCCGCCAGGGCCACCCCGAGCGAGACACCGGTCTGCCGACTCGTGGACGCGACGGCCGCAGCGGAGCCGGACTGCGCGCGGGGCATGCCCGACACCGCCGTGTTCGTGATCGGGGCGTTCACCATGCCGAACCCGAACCCGAACAGCACGAACGCGACGACGAGCACCCACATCGGCGTGTGGGCATCGATGGTCGTGAGGATCGCACCGGCGGCCCCGACGCCGAGCCCGGCGAGGACCAGGGGGATCCTGGTGCCGACCGACCCGACGAGCCGACCGGACAGGGGGGACACGAGCATCGTCGCGACGGCGGCCGGCAAGGTCCAGAGCCCGGCCTCGAACGGGGACATGCCCCGCACCTCCTGCAGGTACAGCGCGTTGAGGAAGAGGAACGCGCCGTTCGCCCCGAACGCTGCGATCGCGGTGACGACCGCGGACGAGAACGGGATGCTCCGGAAGAAGCGGACGTCGATCAGCGGCTCGCGGCGTCGGCGTTCGACCCCGACGAGCACCACGAGGGCCGCCGCTGCGACGACGAACAGCCCGAGGGCCGCCGGGGACGCCCACCCGAGCCGAGGACCCTCGATGAGGCCGCCGACGAGGGTGGCGAGGAGGACGATGACGAGCACCTGCCCGACCGGGTCGAGTCGTCGCGGCTTCGGGGACTTCGACTCCGGCACGAACAGGAAGGTCAGGACGATCGCGGCGATGCCGATCGGCACGTTGATCCAGAAGATCGCCCGCCAACCGACGGTGTCGGTGAGCGCGCCACCGACGAGCGGCCCGAGTCCCATCGACACCCCGACCACCGCACCCCACACGCCGACCGCGCGCGCACGCTCCTTCGCGTCGTCGAAGGTCGCGGTGATGATCGACATCGCGACCGGGTTCATCATCGACCCGCCGACGGCCTGGACCATCCGGAACACCACGAGCCACCCGACGCCGGGCGCCAGGGAGCACAGCAGCGACCCGACGGTGAAGAGCGCCAGACCGATCTGGAACGTGGTCCGCCGGCCGATGCGGTCCGCGGTGGAGCCGGACAGCAGGAGGAGGCTCGCGAGGACGAGCGTGTAGGCGTCGATCGTCCACTGCAGGCCGGAGATCGTGCTGTCGAGCTCACGGCCGATCGACGGCAGGGCGACGTTCACCACCGTGGCGTCCATCGAGACGATGAACAGGCTCATGCAGCAGACCGCGAGGATCAGGTACCGGTGCCGGTACCGCTGCGGCAGGTCCGGGTCGCCCTGGAACGGCCGCCGCGACGGCAGCGCCCGGGCGGCGGAGGACTCAGTGGAAGTCGTCGCCGTCTCCTTCGCCCGGGGTCTTGTGACCGCCGAGCATGTCGTTGTCGTCCTGGTCGCTCGACGACGCCAGCTGCAGCATCGCGAGGACGACCACCACCACGATGAAGGCGATGCCGAGGAAGATCACGGCGAGCTGGAGCTCCCGCGTCGAGAACAGCACGACGAGCCCGGTGAAGACCGCGACGATCGCCGAGATCCCGAGGAGCTCGGCCGGGCGCAGGCGGTCACGACGGCTGGGGGTGGTCATGCGTGTGGTGCTCCGTCCGGGGTGGCCGCGGGAGCGGTCGTTCCCCACTTGTGCGAGAGTCCGGCGATCACGTGGAAGACCGCCGTGACGGCGAGGTACGCGCCGAGCAGGCCGACGAGGACGATCGAGGCGTCGAGGGTGCCGGTGACCCGCTCCACCCCGCCGAGCTGCTGCGAGTAGTCGGGGGGCGTCACCAGGAAGGCGACGGCGAGCAGCAGCGTGAGGCCGCCGATGGTGGTCCAGTCCCGGGCGAACGGCGAGCGACCGCGGGCACGGAGGCCCTGGGCCAGCTCGAGCGCTCCGGTCAGCACCGCGAACGCGACGATCACCGCGATGAAGGCCGGCAGCCCGAACCCGTTGCAGGCGAAGGCGGCCACGGCGGCGAGCAGCGTGACGACGGCCTGCACGAGGGTCGTCCGTCGCGACCGGCCGTCCGCCGAGAGGCGCGTGGCACCGGCGAGCAGCAGCACGAGTCCGTCCACGACCGCGAACCCGCCGAACAGCAGCAGGCCGTAGCCCGCCGCGTGGTTGGACGAGAAGGTGATGACGAGGGCCACGATCGCGGCTGGGACGGCCCGGAGGACGGGGATCGGCCAGTACCGCGCGCGCTGGCCGGAGTCGTCCACGGAGTCGGACACGAGACCTCTTTCGGGCATGCGGATCGTGGTTCGATCCTACCGCCGGCGCGCTGCCCGGCCGACCGCGGGGGCGCCGCCACCGCTGAGGATGCTCGAACCAGGCCGCGCGGCCGTCGCGTGCGCCGGCGCCCGGGGTCGGCGGGGCAGGACCTCGTCGTGCCCCGCCGACCCGTCCGCCGATCGGGATCAGGCGTCCGACCGCCGAGCCCGCCGTCGCGCGATCCACCAGCAGGCGGCCCCGGCGGCGACGCCCGTCCCGGCGAGGCCGAGCAGCAGCCCGAGGTCCTCCGCGCCGGTCCAGGCGAGGGTGCCCCGACCCGGCCCCCCGTCGGCCCGTGGGCCGTCGGCGTCCGCGGTGGGCGACGGCCCGGGCGCGCCCTCGTCGTCCGCGCCGCCGTCGCCCGCGTCGTCACCGGGGCCGTCTCCGTCGCCGTCGTCATCGGCACCGCCGTCGTCAGCACCGCCGTCGTCAGCACCGCCGTCGTCGCCGCCGTCCCCGTCACCGGGGACGACGACCCCGATGCCGACCCCGGGTGACTCGTCGCCGCCGTCCGGGTCGGTCGGCGAGGTCGCCGTCGCCACGTTCACCACGTCGGAGCCGTCCCCCCGGTACGCCGGGTCGAGCACCGCCCGGATCCGGAACGCCACCGACTCCCCCGTCGCCAGGGCCCGGCCCGACGAACAGGTCACGAGCTGCCCCTGGGCGGTGCACCCGTCCTCGGATCCCGCGAAGCGCATCGCGGCGGGCAGGTCGTCGACCGCGCCGACGTCCTGCGCCGTCCCCGGACCACGGTTCCGCGCGGTCACGAGGTACTCGACCGCGTCCCCCGGTGCGACGCCGGTCGCCGGGCTGACCGTCTTGTCGGTCTCGACGTGCGCCTCGGCCGCGGGTCGCGCCGTGGTGGTGGCCCGGGAGACGTTGTCGGTCTCGTCGATGTCCGCCATGGGTGCCGCCGGGGTGACCGTGGCGACGCTCTCGAGCTCCCCGTCCGCGTCGCCCGGGACCCGGCCGGTGATCGTGACCGTTGCCGATCCCGCACGCGGCAGCCCGACCTCCGTCACGATGTCCTGCCGCCCGTCCGGCGCGGACCCGGAGGCCGTGCCGCACGAGGAGCCGGAGGCCCCGGTGCAGGTCCACCGCACGTCGTGCAGGGTGTCGGGCACGTCGACGTCGAGGCGGCTCGGCTCGGAGGCGTTCGGGCCGACGTTCCAGGCCGTGACGGTGTACTCGACCTCGGTGCCGGCGTCCACGGTTGCCGGCAGGTCCTGCTCCACGGCGAGGTCCGCGGGCTTCCACACGCGCAGGGTGTCGACCTCGTGCACGTTCGCGTTGCTGCCGGTCGCGCCGGCGAAGCCGAGCCGGAGCGTGCTCGGCAGCGGTGCCTGCCCGTCGCCGTGCAGCGGCACCCGGTCGAGCACGGTGCGCATGACCCCGCCGCTCTCCATCCGGACGGTGATCGACAGCTCGCCGACGCCGCCGGGGAGCAGCGTGATCCGGACCTTCCGCGGACCGGGGCCGCCCGAGAGCACGCCACCGGGCGCCGGGACGCCGCGGACGTACCGGTAGCCGGTGGTGTCCTCGCCGGACCCCCGCACCACGACGTTGTCCGGACGCTGCCCGGGACCCGATCCGTTGATGTCGGTCGAGAAGTTGCCGTAGTGGTCGAGCGCGACGGCGGCGAACCCGCCGGGGACACCCGGCAGGTCGCACGGCAGCACCCCGCCCTGCGTCTTGCTGGACCGGCAGGCGTAGCCGAGCGCCGCCCCGAACGATCCGACGCCCTGGGGCGCGGCGCCGTCGGCGAGGAAGAGCAGGAGCCCGTCGGCGCCCTGGTCGGGGTGCTGCTTCCACATCGCGTAGGTGAACTCGATCTCGAGCCCGAGGTCGGCCGGGAACGTGTCGTTCGTCGACCACGTACCCGCCTGGTTGACGGCGTCCTCGGTCAGCCGGAGACGCCCGTCCGTGACCGCCGCGTCGCCGCTGAGCGTGCCACCGTCGGCGGTCGGGAAGGTGTTGACGTACGGGAAGTCCAGCGTGCCGGCGGAGGACGCGGATGGGACGAGCGCCGGTGCGGCGAGGACGCCGACGGCGGTGAGGATGCTCGCGAGCATCGCGAGACGGCGCACGGGACGGGTCCGCGCCGCACGGGACGGACCGGGCGGAGGACCGCCCGCTGGGGTGTTGGGTTCGCTCATGCCCCGATGCTCGCGATCGGGACGGTACCGTCAGGCCGCGGTCGCCCGATCTGTGGATCGCAGCGCCGGGCCTCCCCCCTGTGGAGGAGCGATCACGCGAGCCAGACGGTCGTCTCCCCGGGCAGCACGCCGTCGCCCACCGGTCCGGAGGCGAGCAGCACGGAGCCCTCGGGCATCGGCACGGCGTCCGGCCCGAAGTTCGTCACCGACCGCCAGCCCTCGTGCCGGGCGAAGCCGACGAGCCCGTCCGGGAGCCCCGCCGTCCACGTCAGGGACTCGCCGCGCTGGAGCCGTCGCCGCGCGGCCGTCGCCGCATGGTAGAGCGCGAGGGTGGACGCGGGGTCGTCCTCCTCGGCCTCCACCGAGCACGCACCGAAGTCCGCCGGCTGCGGCAGGTGCGGCGGCGCGCTCCCGAAGCCGAACGAGGGCCCGGACCGCGTCCACGGGATGGGCACGCGGCAGCCGTCCCGGCCCTTCACGGTGTGCCCGGTGCGCGTCCACTTCGGGTCCTGCAGGCGGTCGTGCGGGATCGCCGCGGCCTCCTGCAGCCCGAGCTCCTCGCCCTGGTACACGTACGTCGAACCCGGCAGGGCCAGGACGAGCAGGGTCGCGGCACGCGCACGCCGGAGCCCCCGCGCGCGGTCGAGCGCGGGGTCCGTGCCGTCGGTCATCAGCCACGCGTCCAGGTCCGTGCCGTCGGGGAGCCCGTACCGGGTCGGGTGGCGGACGACGTCGTGGTTCGAGAGCACCCACGTGCTCGACGCGCCGGACTGCTCCGACGCGGCCAGGTTCCGGTCGATGATGCCCCGGAAGGCCTCCGCCTCGAACGGGGCCTCGAGCAGGTCGAAGTTGAACGCCTGCCCGAGCTCGGTCGGTCGGGCGTAGAGCACCCGCCGCGGTGCGGGCGCCCAGGCCTCGGCGACGGCGGCGCGCGGCGGGTCGTACTCGTCGAGCACCGACCGCCACGACGCGAAGATCGCGTGCACCTCGTCGCGGTCGTACAGCGGGTCCGAGCCGTCGAGCGGCAGGGCCTGCTCGTTCGAGGGCCGGTAGGGCGTCGCCAGGTCCTTCGCCAGCCCGTGCGCGACGTCCACGCGGAAGCCGTCGACCCCGCGGTCGGACCAGAACCGGAGCGTGTCCTCGAAGTCGCTCCGGACTTCCGGGTTCGACCAGTCGAGGTCGGGCTGCTCCGGGGCGAACAGGTGCAGGTACCACTGCCCGTCCGGCACCCGCGTCCAGGCGCTGCCGCCGAAGTTCGACACCCAGTCGCTCGGCGGCAGTTCGCCGGACGAGCCGGCACCGTCGCGGAAGACGTACCGCGCACGCTCCGGCGAACCGGGCCCGGCGGCGAGCGCGGCCCGGAACCACTCGTGCTGGTCGGAGGTGTGGTTCGGCACGATGTCGACGATCACCCGGATGTCGTGCGCGTGCGCGGCCCGGAGGAGCGCGTCGAAGTCGTCGAGCGTGCCGAGCCTGGGGTCGACGGTGCGGTAGTCGGCGACGTCGTAGCCCCCGTCCGCGAGCGGCGAGGGGAAGAACGGCGAGAGCCAGACGGCGTCGATCCCGAGGGAGGACAGGTACGGCACGCGACTGGTGACCCCGGCGAGGTCGCCGAGTCCGTCCCCGTCGGTGTCGGCGAAGCTGCGCGGGTAGACCTGGTAGACGACGGCGTTCCGCCACCAGTCCGGATCGGTCGTGCGGGGTGTGCTGGCCGGCGTCCGAAGCGTGCTCACGTCGTCAACCTACACAGCCGGGAATACCTGCGGCACCGGATGCTTTGGTTGTCCCTGACACCTTTCCACCCCAGAACGAACGGGATCCCCATGACGAACGTCCTCGCACTCGTCGGCAGCCTCCGCGCCGACTCGATCAACCGCAAGCTCGCCGAGGCGGCCGCGCACCACGCGCCGGAGGGCATCGAGGTGGCCACCTTCGACGGCATCGTCGACCTGCCCTTCTACAACGAGGACATCGACGGCGACACCCCGCCCGCCGCGGCCGTCGCGTTCCGTGACGCCGTCGCCGCAGCAGACGCCGTGCTCCTCATCACCCCCGAGTACAACGGCACCATCCCGGCCGTCCTGAAGAACGCGCTGGACTGGGGCTCGCGGCCGTTCGGTGCATCACCGCTGTCCGGCAAGCCGCTCGCCGTCATCGGGTCGGCGTTCGGGCAGTACGGCGGCGTCTGGGCCCACGACGACGCCCGCAAGGCGGCCGGCATCGCGGGTGCGAAGGTCCTCGAAGACGTCAAGGTCGCCATCCCGCAGTCGGTCGTCCGCTTCGCCGAGACGCACCCGCGCGAGGACGCCGAGGTCACCGAGCTCGTCCAGGGGGCGCTCACCGCGCTCGCCGACGCGGCCGCCGAGCAGGTCGCGGCCTGATCCGGGCCGCCCGAGCCGGGTCGTCGACGCGACCCGACCACTGACGGGAGGCGCGGTGCCGGCCGGCACCGCGCCTCCCGTCCGTCCGGGTGCGGCAGCGCGCAAACCGGGAGATCCCTAGACGACCGTGCAACGAGACGGGCTAGCCTGATCCGCATGTCCACGCAGGAGATCACGGAAGCGTCCGGGTACTGGTTCCCCGATGACGACGCGACCCAGCGGGGGGTCACGGTCCTGAACGCCCTGCGCCGGTACCGCGCCGCCGAGACGGCCATGCGCCGACGGACCCGCGACTCGATGGGCATGGGCGAGACCGATCTGCTCGCGGTGCGCTTCCTGCTCCAGGCACAGCGCGCCGGCCGTTCGGTCAGCCCGAAGGACCTCGCCGCCTACCTCAAGATCTCGTCGGCCTCCACGACGATCCTCATCGACCGGCTCGTGAAGTCGAACCACGTCCGTCGCGACCCTCACCCCACCGATCGGCGCGCCCTCGTGATCACCCCGACGACCGAGACCGACGAGGAGGTCCGGGCCACGCTCGGCGTCATGCACCGCCGCATGATGGCGATCGCCGAGGGGCTGTCCGCCGAGGACGCCCGGGTCGTCGCGGTCTTCCTCGAGCAGATGCGCTCCGCCGTCGACCAGGTCGACCCCGTCGTCGCGCACTGACGTCCGCCGCGGGGGACGCACGTTCTGAGCGGACGTCCTGGCGCACCGCGTAGACCGGTCTGGTACCGGTCACCAACGCGGAAGGAACCGATCATGCACGCTTCGGACAAGATGGCGAAGAACCTCCAGGCGGTCCTCGTGGACCTCATCGACCTGCACGTGCAGGGCAAGCAGGCGCACTGGAACATCCTCGGGACCAACTTCCGGGACCTCCACCTCCAGCTCGACGAGATCGTCGACGCCGCCCGCGAGTTCGCCGACGACACCGCGGAGCGCATGCGCGCGCTCTACGCCGTGCCGGACGGCCGCTCGAGCACCGTCGCCGCGACGAGCCACCTCGACCAGTTCCCCGAGGGCGAGGTCACCACGCACGACGCCATCGACCTCGTGACGCTCCGCCTGTACCAGGCCACCGGCACGATGCGCGACGTCCACGACGAGGTCGACGAGGAGGACCCGACGACCGCGGACCTGCTCCACGGCTTCATCGAGCGCCTCGAGCAGCTCGCCTGGATGGTCTCCGCGGAGAACCGCGCCCCCAGCACCCCGCTCGCCGCCGCGACCACCGCCGCAGTGGCCGACGCCTCGGCACACGCCTAGGCCGGGGCGCGACGAACCAGGGGAACCCATGACGGACTACCGGTACCTCATCATCGGCGGCGGCATGGTCGCGGACGCGGCAGCACGCGGCATCCGCGAGCTCGACGCCGACGGGTCGATCGGCATCATCAGCGAGGACGTCGACCGGCCCTACGCCCGGCCGGCGCTCTCGAAGAAACTGTGGACCGACCCGGACTTCAGCTGGGACGAGAAGGTCGACCTGCACACCGAGGAGACCGGGGCATCGTTCGTCCTCGGCACCGCGGTCACGGCGATCGACCGCACGGCGAAGACCGTGACGACCGACTCCGGCGACGTCCACGGCTACGAACGGCTGCTCATCGCGACCGGCGGCACGCCGCGCGGACTGACGGGGTTGTCCCCGTCGGACCGGGTGCTCGACTACCGCAGCGCCGCCGACTACCGACGGCTCCGCGAGCTCGCGGACGCCGGCGCGCACGTGGCGGTCGTCGGGGGCGGCTACATCGGCACCGAGATCGCGGCGGGCATCGTGCAGAACGGTGCCCGCGTCACGCTCGTCGACCCGGACGAGGTCGTCGGGGCGCGGATGTTCCCGCACGACCTCGCTCGGGCCTTCCAGCAGCGCTTCACCGACCACGGCGTCGAGCTCCGGACCGGCCGCCGGGTGGAACGGGGTCGCGAGCACGAGGGTGGCATCACCCTGACACTCGACGACGGCTCCGAGGTCACCGCCGACGCGGTCGTGGTCGGCCTCGGGATCGAACCGGCCACGCAGTTGGCCGCCGATGCGGGACTGACCGTCCGGGACGGCATCGTCGTCTCCTCGACACTGGTGACCGACGACGACTCCGTCTTCGCCGCGGGCGACGTGGCCGAGTACCCGGACCGGATCCTCGGGACCCGTCGGGTCGAGCACGTCGACAACGCCCAGCAGCAGGGGCGGCAGGCGGGCCGGAACCTCGCCGACGCCGACGAGACCTACGACCACACGCCGATGTTCTACTCCGACGTCTTCGACATGGGGTACGAGGCCGTCGGGCAGGTCAGCACGCACCTGCGGACGGTCGAGGACTGGCAGGAGCCGACGGTCACCGGCGTCGTGTACTACCTCGACGACGACGACACCGTCCGCGGCGTCCTGCTCTGGAACGTCTGGGACAAGACCGACGAGGCCCGGAAGGTCCTCGCCGAGGCGCACGCGCTCACGCCCGACATGCTGCCGGGGCGCATCACGTCCTGACGACGACGCGCTCGGCGCCCTGGTGGTGACCGCCTGGAGGCGCGGTGCCGGTCCTCGGAACCGGCACCGCGCCTCCAGGCGGTTGCGGCCACCGCCGCCTCAGTCGGCCTGGCGTGTCTCCGGTGCGACGGTGTCGACGACCGCCTTGCGGTCCTCCGGGTCCACCGGCAGGTCGTCGCCGTCCGCCATCGCCACCGCGTGCGCCGACTTCGCGGCCTCGAGGGTCTCGTCGTCGTTCTTCGCCATCCCGAACAGCTCCACGAACCGCGACTTCACGAGCAGCCACGCCTCACGCGGGCTGAGCCGCGCCAGATCCGAGGACGTCGAGTCGTCCCGGACCCGCTGCAACGACGACACCCCGCGGTCCGGGATCCGGTGCGCCACGTGGTCCACCGCGAGCCGGGCAACCGCGTCCGCCTGCGCGTGCATCACCGAGTGCGCGCCGTCCACGACCTCGCGGAGCACCGCGTAGGGGAACACCCGGGCCAGCCGGCGCACCCAGTCGCGGGGCACCATCGCGTCGTGCTCCCCGCGGACGATGAGGGTCCTGGCCTGCACGTGCGCGGCCCGCTCCTCGATCGGGAACGCGATCATCCGCGGGAGCACCTTCGAGAACCAGTGCCATCCGCACAGGGCGTACGCGGTGATCCCGTGCCACCGGACCGCGGCCGGTTCGTGCAGGGTCGAGCGGAGGAACCGGAACGCCGACTGCCGGACCGTGCGCGCGTGCGAGTCGACGACCGGGCTGATGAGCACGAGGTCGGAGATCTCCGGGCGGCGGGCCGCGACCTCGGTGACGACCTGCGTCCCCATCGAGTGGCCGACGAGCACCGGGTCGACGAGGCCGAGGTCGTCGATGACGTGCTCGACCGCGTCGGCGTACCGCTCGATCGACACCTTCCCGCGGAACCGCGGGACCCCGGCGAACCCGGGCAGGTCGAGGGCGTGCACGGGGCCGTTCTCGTTGAGGTGCGGGGCGAGCCGCTCGTAGTAGGTGGCGGAGATCCCGAGTCCGGCGACGAGCAGGAACGCCCGGTCACCCGGCTCGCCGATCGAGCTGACCCGGACGTAGGTGCCGTCGACCGCGACCCGGTCGACCTCCACCGTGACGTCCGCGTCCTGGGCCTGCGCGAGCGCGCTCGCCGGGTCCGGGGTGGCTGCCGTGTGGTCGTCGTGCACTTCGGTCTCCTCGGTTCGGACGGTCGCCCAGGATACCCGCCGACGTGCCCTCAGCCGCTGAAGGTGTTCGCGGGGAACCCGTGCACCCGCGTCGGGACCGCGAACACGGCCCCGGAGTGCGGGTGCTCGTCGAGCTGCTCCTCCGTCAGGTTCTCCCGCGCCGAGCCCACGAAGAGGGTGGACATGCCGGGACCGCCGAACGCGACCGAGGTGGTGTTCGGCGCGGGGACCTCGACCGTCTCCAGGTGCGAGCCGTCCGGTCCGTACCGCTCGACGCGACCGCCGCCGTAGATCGCGCCCCAGAAGCAGCCCTCGTCGTCGCGGACGAGGCCGTCGTGGGCGGCGCCCGCGACGAACGGCTCGAGTTCGCCGAGCACACCGTCGGGTCCGTAGGGGGCGCGGTAGATCGTCGAGGCGCTCGTGTCCGTGACGTACATCTCCGAGCCGTCGTCCGACCACTCCATGCCGTTCGTCACCCCGAACCCGCCACGGAGCAGTCGGGTCGTGCCGTCCCCCTCGACCGCGTACAGGGCGGCGTCCGGCTCCCCCGTGGTGAGGTTCATGCTGCCCACGAGGAAGCGGCCGAACGGGTCGCACTTGCCCTCGTTGAACCGCAGACCGGCGGTCGCGTGCTGCACGCGGGCGACCTCCCGCTCCACCACGCCGTCGGCATCCGTCACCACGACGGTGTCGCCGAGCGCCACGACGAAGCCGCCCGACGCCCGGGGCTGGAACGCCGCGAGCGGGGGCGGCAGCGGCGCGCTCGACAGGACGGTGCCGTGCACGTCCGCGGTGTTCAGGGTGCCGAGGGTGATGTCGGTCCACCGCAGCAGCTGAGCCGCCGGGTCCCACACGATGCTCTCGACGAGGACGGCCCCGGCATCGGAGAAGACGGTCACGGGTCCGGTCGTCGCGCTGCGCATGCCCCCGGTCTACCGGTGCCGCCTCCGCCCGCCCCCAGCCGCGGGACCCGGCCGCGGCTCGGTCGTCACAGGCGGGCGTAGCGGGCCCGGAAGAAGCTGTACACGCCGAAGGCCAGGAACCCGATGCCGATCGCCACGAGGACGAACACCCCGCCGGGCATGCTCCGGAGCGCGTCGAACGCCCCGTCGAGTCCGGTCGCCTGGTTCGGGTCGCTCCGGAAGCCGGCCACGGCGATGAGCACGCCGACGATCACCACGGCGATGCCCTTGAGCACGTACCCGACGACGCCGAGCACCGTCACGACGCGCTCGACGGACCGAGGCGGGTGCACGAGCTGCTTCCAGAACGAACGCCGGCAGCCGATCACCACGAGACCGATCCCGATCGCGATCGCGACGGCCGCGACGAGCAGCAGGAGGAACACCCCGCCCGGCGTCGCGAGCGCCTTCGCCGCCGCGCTCCGGCTCGAGCCGCTCGAACTCTTCCCTGCGCCGAGCGCGTAGGACGCCGCCGAGTACGCGATGACGCCGTAGACCACGGCCTTGCCGACGTTCTTCACCCGGTTGCCCCAGGCCCGAGCACTGTCCGCGCGGCCACCCACCACGGCCTCGAGCGCGAGGCGGATGGTCAGCGCGGCGCACCCGACGGCCACCACCCAGAGCAGGAACACCCCACCGGGGACGGCGGCGATCTGCTGCAGTGCTCCGGACTGGTCGGTCTCCCGGCCGGAGGACGTGTTCCCGACGCCGAGCAGGATCGCGAGGTACCCGATGAGCAGGTGCACGATGCCACTGCCGGCGAACCCGGCGCGCGCCGTCACCTCGAACCAGCGGCTGTCCGCGACCCGTTCCGCTTCGCGTCCGGTCTTCCGGGCCGCCTGTTCCGCCTGTCCACTCACGCCATCGAGCGTGCCCGACGGGACGCGCCGTGTCCGGTGCGAGCGGCGGGTCCCAGCCATCTGCCGGACGGGAGGCGCGGGTCGGGCCCGCCCCGCGCCTCCCGTCCGGCAGTGGTCACGCCGTCACCACCGGCGCCCACCAGGACCCGCCGACCAGCGTCCGTCGGCCGGTCCGGCGTTCGCCGCGGCGGGCCGCGGCGACGGCTCGCTCGACGTCGCCGGTGGGACCCGAGGCGCTCCACCCGTCGGCGGTGGCGACGATCCGCGAGCGCGCCGTCTCGATCAGGACGAACCCGCCACCGAGCACCCCGACGAACGCGTCGTCGATCGCGTCGAGCAGGTCGGCCGATCCCGAGTCGCACGCGTCGCAGCCGCAGTCCGGCTGCACGTCCACCGGCGTCGGCGGGTCCCCGACGAGGAGGTCGACCACCCCGGACGGCGCACCGTCCATCGCGCGGACCACGACGACCAGCGGCAGCGCGTCCGGCGCTCGGGGAACGAGCCGGACGGTGCCGTCCTCGACGGGGCTCGCGTCGGCGAGCCCGAGCGCGACGAGGGCGTCGACCCAGCTCCGAGCCCGGGCACCGACCACCGCGTAGCGCCCCGGATCCGTGACCCGCGAGTACTCCTCGGTACGCGGGTCACGGTCCGGGTGGGGGTCCGGCCACGAGATGTCCCGCTCCGGCCGGGCCGCCCACGCCGCGGCGACCGCTCGCCGGACGTCCACCACGGTCGGGACGGCCACCTCAGTCGCCCTTCACGTTGACGACCTGGCGCAGCGTGTGCCGGATCGACACGAGGTCGGCGGCGTCCGTCATCACCTGGTCGATCGGCTTGTACGCCGCCGGGATCTCGTCCAGGAACGCGTCGGTGTCCCGGTACTCGATGCCGACCATGGCCGCGCGGAGCTCGTCGTGCGAGAAGGTCCGCCGCGCCGCCGACCGCGAGTACAGCCGACCGGCGCCGTGGGGGGACGACTCGAGCGACGGCTTGTTCCCGAGGCCCTCGACGACGTACGACGCGGTGCCCATCGACCCGGGGATGAGGCCGGGCTGTCCGGCCGTCGCCTGGATCGCACCCTTGCGGGACACCCACACCGACTTCCCCCAGTGCGTCTCACGCTGGGTGAAGTTGTGGTGGCAGTTGATCCGCTCCTGCTCGTCGACCGGCTGCCCGATGACCTCGGACAGCTGGCGCACGACGCGGTCCATCATCTCCTCGCGGTTGAGGAGCGCGAAGTGCTGGGCCCACCGCAGCTCGGCGATGTACCGGTCGAACTCCGGGGTGCCCTCGACCAGGTAGGCGAGGTCGGGGTCCGGGAGCTCGATCCACCAGCGCTGCATCATCCGCTTGGCGACCGTGATGTGCCGCTGGGCGATCTTGTTGCCGACGCCTCGCGACCCGGAGTGCAGGAACAGCCAGACCCGGTCGGCCTCGTCGAGGGAGACCTCGATGAAGTGGTTGCCGGACCCGAGGGTGCCGAGCTGGTTCCGCCAGCCACCGTGCGCGCCCGCGGGGTCGAACCCGGCGGCGTCCGCCATCGTCTCGAGCTCCGCGATCCGGGGCTCGGCGGTGGCGACGATCTTCCGGTTCGACGCACCGGCCGACAGCGGGATGGCCCGCTCGATCTGCTCGCGGAGCTCCTGCAGGTCGTCGGGGAGGTCGCCCTTGGTGAACTGGGTCCGCACCGCGATCATGCCGCAGCCGATGTCCACGCCGACGGCTGCGGGCATCACGGCGCCGAGGGTCGGGATGACCGACCCGACGGTGGCGCCGAGGCCGAGGTGGGCGTCCGGCATCAGGGCCAGGTGCGGGAACACGAACGGCATGCGCGCGGTGGTCCGGGCCTGCTGCTCGGTGTTCTCCTCGAGCATCGAGGCCCAGCTCAGCAGCCGGTCGGTGATCTTCTTCATTGCTTCGTCTCGCTTCCAGGACGGTCTTCGGTGACGGTCCGGGGCGGACTCCCACTGCCGTTCCGTGCCACACGGCGTGGCGTTCGGAGGGGCAGCGTCTGGAGGTGACGCCCCGGGCCGGGTGGGCACGGGGCGTCGGGTGACGTCGCGTGCCTACGCGGGGTAGCGGTCGGACTGCTGCGGGGTGCGCTCAGCAGACCAGGGGGTCTGCTGTTCGGGCAGCACGACGAGCGTGTCGAGCTGGAGCTCGACTCGCTGTTCGTGGTGCTGCACGGGGCGCATGCGCGGTCCTTCCGGTGGTGCCCGGGGCGGGCGGTGCTGCCGGTCGGCGGAGGTGCCGACGGGCAGGAGGACGACAGTAGTGCGACACGCCCGGGATGCACAAGCGCGACACGCCCGGGCGGCGCCGTCGGGTCCGGTCGGGTCAGGGCGCCGCGTGCTCGTCCAGGAGCGCCCGGAGCCGCTCCAGTGCCGGCATCGCGGCGGCGAGGGCCCGGCGATCGCCGTCGGGCAGTGCACGCATCGCGGCGACGAGGACCCGCTCGGCCGACACGTCGTAGTCGGCGAGGCGCCTCCGGGCGAGATCGGTGAGCCCGACCTCGGTGCTGCGCCCGTCGCCGCGCGCGAGCCGACGTTCGACGAGTCCGTCACGCTCCATCGCGGCGACGAGGTTGCTCACCGTCGACCGCGCGAGCCCCAGGGAACGGCCGAGCGCGGTCGGGCTGGACCAGCCGTCCTCGTCGAGTCGTCGGAGCACCTCGATCTGTGCGTCCGGGATGTCGGGGAGGGCGACGGACCGTCGCGCGGTCCCGAGCAGCGTCCGCCGGAAGGGCCCGATCTCGGCACTCAGCCGCCGTGCCACGCGGGGCAGGTCGGGTCCGTCGGGTTGCTCGTCCACACCCTCAGCGTAGTCACGGGAACTACGCTTGCAACAAACGCAGTTCGGGAGCAAACTCGAAGCATGGACATCACCACCAGCGTCGAGCACCCCGTTCCCGAGCAGGACCTCTCCGGCATCGTCGGCCACCGGTTCGTCTACACCTACGCGAACGGCTGGCAGTACGAGATGTACGTCAAGAACCGCACCACGATCGACTACCGCATCCACTCCGGCATGGTCGGCGGCCGGTGGGTGAAGGACCAGGAGGTCGACCTCGTCGCCCTCACCGCCGGGGTCTACAAGGTGTCGTGGAACGAACCGACCGGCACCAGCGTCGTCGTCACCGTGGTGCCGGGCGAGCGCGTCCTGCACGGCACGATCTTCTTCCCGCGCTGGGTCGAGGAGGACGGCAGCGAGACCGTCCTCTTCCAGAACGACCACCTCGACCGCATGCGCGAGTACCGCGACCAGGGCCCGACCTACCCGATCTACGTCGTGCCCGAGTTCGCGCACATCACCCTCTTCGAGCACGTCGGCGAGGACGACGAGTCCGTGGTCGACACCGCGCCCGGCGACCTGCCGGCCGGCTTCGCAGACCGGACGAACTGATGACCGCGTTCGTCCCGGTGTCGCTGGAGCACCGGGGCAGCACGCTCCGCGGGTGGCAGCTCGGACCGGTCGGCTCGACGTCGGACGGCCGGGCGGCACTCCTGGTCCACGGCTTCGGCAGCACGGACACCGGCGGACAGCAACTCCTCGTGCAGGCCGGCCGGGTCCTCGCGGACCACGGCGTCGCCGTCCGGTCGTACAGCCGCCTCGGCCACGGGACGAGCGACGGCGCGTTCACCGACGTCACGATCGGCGACGAGGTCGAGCAGGTCGTCGGGATGGTCCGCACCCTCGCGGCGGACGCGGGCCGTCCGGTCCACGTGGTGGCGCACAGCCTCGGCGCAGTGGAGTCCGCCCTCGCCGCGGCGCGGGTCCCGGAGTCCGTCGCGAGCCTCACGCTGTGGTCGCCGGCCGGCGTCGTCGTGGACGACATCGCCGAGCACGACGAGATCCAGGGGCAGCCGCTCGCCCCCGCGCGCGAGCAGGGCTGGTTCGACTTCGGCGGGATGGCCCTCGGCACCGCCTTCATCGACGAGGTCACCGCCGGCCTCGACGTCTACGCGACGATCGACCGCTACACCGGTCCGGCGGAGGTCCTGCACGGCACCGCCGACCAGATCGTGCCGCCCGAGTACGGCCGCCGGTACGCCGAGGTGCTGCCCGGTGCCGCGTTCACCCCCGTGGAGGACGCCGATCACGGCTGGTCGTCGGTCCCGCTCCGACGGACGCTGTTCGACCGTCTGGTCGCGTTCGTCGCTGCGGCCGACCCCCGCTGACGGTCCGCCCCGGCCTGGAGGCGCAGCGCGCGTCCGCCGGGCCGGGGTACGTCCGGCTGATGGTGCCGTCTGGCGCGCGGGCAAGCTGGGTGCATGAGCGAGCGGACGCGAGACACCCCCGACGCGGTCGAGAACGAGGAGCGCGCCGGCGGGTACGTCCCGCTCCGCTCCTACGGCGCGATCGGGGACGGCCGGACCGTCGCCCTGATCGCGCGTGACGGCCGGATCGACTGGCTGCCGATCCCGGCGATGGACTCGCCGCCGGTGTTCGCCAGCATCCTCGACGCCGAGCACGGCGGGCACGTCGCGCTGCGCCCCACGGACACCGCCGCGGAGGTGTCGCGCGAGTACCTGCCCGGCACGAACGTCCTCGTCACCACCTGGACGACGTCGTCCGGCCAGGTGACCGTGACCGACGCCATGGTCACCGGGGTCGCCGGTCGGCTGCCGTGGGCGGAGGTCGCACGGTGCGTGCAGGGCGTCGAGGGCTCGGTCGAGCTCGAGTGGGCCGTCGTCCCGGGAACCCTGCTCGAGACGGCCGAGCCGAGGCGCCTGGACACGGCGAACGGTGCCGTGATCGGGATCGACGGCATCACCATCGCCATCGTCGAGCAGGGCTTCGACCCCGTGCACGACGACGGGCCCCGCTTCTCCGGCCGGTTCACCACCGCCGCCGGGTCGAAGCACATCCTGACCATCGTCGGCACCCACGACGAACCGATCTTCATGCCGCGCCCGGAGAGCGCCCTCGACGCGATGGACCGGACGATCGAGAACTGGGCCACGTGGTCCGAGGAGTTCTCGTACGACGGGCCCTGGGCCGAGGCGGTGCAGCGGAGCGCCCTCGCCCTCAAGCTGCTCATCTACTCGCCCACCGGCGCGATCGCTGCGGCCCCGACGACGAGCCTGCCCGAGGACCGGACCGGCGGCAAGAACTGGGACTACCGGTTCGCCTGGGTGCGCGACCTGTCGTACACGGTGCACGCGCTCACCCGGTTCGGCCTGCGCGAGGAGACCCACGCAGCGGTCTCCTGGGTGATGCGGACGATCGCCGAGCACGACGCGGACATGCCGATCTTCTACCGGCTCGACGGTTCCAAGAGCGACGGCGTCGTGGAGCGCGACGTGCCCGGCTGGGACGGGATCGGCCCGGTCACGATCGGCAACCGCGCCGGCGACCAGCTCCAGCTCGGGGTGTGGGGTGACGTCTTCGAGATCCTCCGCCAGTACGTCCGCGCCGGGAACGTCCTCGACCGCAAGACGGCCGAGGTGCTCGAGGGGCTCGCCGACGACGCGTGCCACCGCTGGGAGGAGCAGGACTCGGGGATGTGGGAGCTGCAGGAGGCGCAGCACTACGTCTCGAGCAAGATCGGCTGCTGGCAGGCGCTCGACGCCGCCGTCGAGCTGCACGACGCGGGCATGATCGACGGCCCCCGCGACAAGTGGGCCGAGAACCGCGAACTCATCGAGCAGTGGGTCGCGGAGCACGGCTGGGACGAGGACCGCGGCGCGTACGTGATGTACCCGGGATCGGACAAGCTCGACACGTCGATCCTCCTGCACGCCATGAGCGCGTTCGACCGCGGACCCCGCATGGAGTCGACGATCCGCGCGATCGAGGAGGAGTTGCGGCGTGGCCCGCTCGTGTACCGGTACTCCGGCATGGCGGAGGAGGAGTCGCCGTTCGTGGCCTGCTCCTTCTGGTTGGCGGCGGCCATGGCGTGCGTCGGCCGGGTCGACGACGCCCGGGCGCTCATGGACGACATGGTCGGCGAGGCGAACGACGTCGGCCTGTTCAGCGAGATGATCAGCGAGGACCGGTCCTTCATGGGCAACCTCCCGCAGGGCCTGTCCCACCTGGCGCTCATCCAGGCGGCCCTGACCATCGAGGAGGTCGCGGCCGAGGGGTCCTGATCGTCGAACGGGCCGGCTGGACACGACGTCGGGGTCCGGGCGGATGATGGTCTGACCATGAACGACGTGGATGGACGCATGGACCGGCTGCGGCGAGCCGCCCGCTACCGGTACCAGCAACTCGTGGACAGCGAGATCGAACGCGGCTCCCTCGACCCGGACGAGGTCCGCGAGGAGCGCCGGCTCCTGCAGGCCCGCGACGTCGCGCAGCACGCCAGGGTCCGCATCGAGGAGGCCGAGCGCCGCGGCGTCTTCGAGGGGAACCCGTACCACGGCAAGCCGCTGCCCGGGAACGACGGGCAGCACGACCCCGACTGGTGGATCAAGGCGAAGATCGAGCGCGAGGACATCCGCGGCATCGCCCCGCCGGCCCTGGCGCTCCGTACCGAGGACGCCGGGCTCGACGACGCGCTCGACGGCCTCTCGGTCGAGTCCGACGTCCGGGACGTGCTCGAGGACTTCAACGCCCGCGTGAAGGAGGCCCGTCGGCAGCTGCTCGGCGGTCCACCCGTGGTCACCCCGCTCCGCGACGTCGACGACGAACTCGCCAGGTGGCGGGAGCGACGACAGGAGCGGCAGGCGGCGGACGCGCGCGCCGCGGCCGAACGGGCGGCCGCGGTCGAGGACCGGCCACGCCGGTGGTGGCGGCGGTCCCGGTGAGGTGATCCGCGCCTCCAGTCGGTGGGTGTGGAACGGCGGGGACCCCGTTCCGGCTGGTGCCGGGACGGGGTCCTCGTGGTGTGGTGCGGGGTGTTACTTGATCTTCGCGGTGATCGTCGCGACGCCCACGAGCAGGTTCGCCTTGACCGCGTCGGTCTTGAAGGTGCTGTTCAGCAGCTTCGCCGCGTCCGCGGACACGTGCACCGTGGTGCCGGTCAGGATCGCGTTGTCACCCTCGAGCTGCAGC